>PVMK01163074.1_pt1 | contig 99084 bp, 108 predicted proteins | sample 1853481 | NCBI WGS metagenome assembly PVMK01 (sample SAMN08533507, study PRJNA380276) | Marine sediment metagenome, whole genome shotgun sequencing project.
ATACGGGGTCGGCCCCAGCAACACCTGGAAGTTTGAACTGCGCATCAGCGGTCCCTCAACCGCCGATCCTGCCACCCTTCGTTCTCTTGCCGGCCAGGTGGTTTCCATAGTAGAGGCCAGTCCTCTATCCGCGAATGAGCGTACCAACTGGCGCCAGCGGGTTCAGAAAGTGGTTCCCGAATACAACCAGGAACGGGCCCGGTGGGCGGTGGTGACCCGGGAAGACATTGCCAATACCACCAAACGAGCCTACGACGGCCTTTCCATCGGTCTATACCGGGAAAAAGACGATCTCATCCCGATCGTATTGCGCCACGTGGCAGAAGAGCGCGAGTCCGTCAGCAACATGGGCGTATTACAGGTTCATCCCGGATCGTCCACCTACACCATTCCGCTGGCTCAGGTGACGGACGGTATCCGCACGGACTGGGAAGATCCGTTGATCTGGCGTCGAGACCGTCGCAGAACCATAACAATAGAATCCAATCCCATTTTCGGTGTCACGCTGCCGGCACAGCGCGCGAGCGTCCTTGAAGAGATTGAAGCCATCGAGCTTCCGCCGGGCTACACCATGGAATGGGGCGGTGAGTATGAAGACACCGTGGACTCCCAGGCTTCGCTGATACCGGGAGTTATTCCGACTATGGCCATCGTTTTGTTCATTATTGTAGCCCTGTTTAATGCATCTCGCCCGCCACTGATCATTCTTTTAACCATTCCCTTTGCAGCTATCGGTATTACGGCAGGCCTGCTGGCAACCGGCACCCCCTTTGGATTTCTGGCCCTTCTGGGTGCCATGAGTCTTTCGGGCATGATGATTAAAAACGCTATCGTTTTACTCGATGAAGTCGACCTGCAGATCAAAGCCGGAAAAGCACAGTACCAGGCAGTGACGGATTCGGCTATCTCGCGTCTACGCCCGGTAGTCCTGGCAGCCGGCACCACAGTACTGGGCGTCATCCCTTTGCTGCAGGATGTTTTCTGGGTCGGTATGGCCGTGACGATCATGGCGGGACTGACCTTTGGAACCATGCTTACCATGGTGCTTGTGCCGGTGCTTTATTGCACATTATTCCGGGTCGAATCACCTGGAGAAGTGGGGCAAAAAACTGTTACTTAAAAACTGTATGAAAAATTTTTGGATCAGATTTTAGGTGTTACCTGATCCCTGAAAATTCGGACCAAGGCCCACAGCTTTAAACAATAGAAAGGAGAATAACTTGTGATGTCGAAGATAGCGTCATCAAACCCACATGTGACAAGGCAAAGTAAAGTGTTAGCCAGATCACAACAATTGGTGTGGCTTTCCCTGGTATTGCTGACAATGCTGCTTACAGGATGTACCACTCTGGGTCCGGATTTTGTAAAACCAACCGCTCCGGTCGAAGAAAAATGGATAGAGACGGAGGACCCTCAGATAAAGGCGGAATCAGCGGATCACAGCGCATGGTGGAAGGTTTTCAACGATCCGGTATTGGATAATCTTATTGAGATCGCCAGTGAACAGAATCTTTCACTGCGGGTCGCCGGTCTGCGTATTCTGGAATCCCGTGCGCTTTTGGGGATTGCAGTCGGTCTGCAATATCCCCAGGCGCAGCAATTGAACGGGGGGTATTCTTATTCGAAATCAAGCAAGAATGCACCGCCGTTCTCGAATTTGCCTGATGACATAAACAACCGGGTCGATAGAAGTTCAAATGTATACCAGTTCGGTTTCGACGCTGCCTGGGAGCTCGATTTCTGGGGCAAGTTCCGCCGCAGCGTTGAGGCGGCCGACGCCGGCCTGGCTGCATCCATCGCCGGCTACGACAATCTGCTGGTGATCCTGACAGGGGAAGTTGCCGCTGCCTATGTGGTTATCCGAACCCTGGAACAACGGATTGAATTTGCACGCAGCAACGTGGTTGTTCAGCAAAGGAGCCTCAAGATTGCCGACGTCCGCTATAAAGGAGGCGTAACCTCAGAGCTGGATGTCCAGCAGGCACGTTCGCTGCTCCGCAACACACAGGCCCTGATTCCCGTTTTGGAGATCAGCATCAGACAGGCCAAACACGGACTGAATGTGCTGTTGGGTATTCCACCGAGCGATCTTCCGGAACTCTTGGAAGGCCCCTCGGTCATTCCAAAAGTACCAGCGGAAGTTGCTGTCGGCATCCCTGCGGATTTGTTGCGCCGCAGACCGGATATCCGGCTGGCTGAATTTCAGGCTGCCGCCCAGGGAGCGCTGATCGGTGTTGCCAAGGCCGACCTTTATCCTCACTTTGCTTTGGGTGGTTCCATTGGTTTTGCTGCCGGAAGTGGCAATGACCTGTTCGATTCAAACAGTCTCACCAGTTTTTTTACACCGTTTTCCTTCCGATGGGACATATTCAATTACGGGCGAATCAAAAACAAGGTGCGGGTTCAAGACGCTCGCTTCGAGCAGCAACTGACGATCTACCAGAACAAAGTGCTCGAGGCCGCCCGGGAAGTGGAAGACGCCCTGATCGGATTTATCAGATCCCAAAAGCAGGCCCAATTTCTGGCGGATGCAGTGATAGCCGCTCAAAGAGCGTCTGAACTGGCACTGTTGCAATATAAAGAGGGGCTCATCGATTACACTCCTGTGCTGAATACCCAGCAGGTTCTCGTTTCCCAGGAGGACAGCTTCGCAACCAGCCGCGGTGATATCGTCCGTTATTTAATAGCGGTATACAAGGCGCTGGGCGGCGGGTGGCAGATCCGTATAGGAAAAGACCTTATACCGGAGCAGACCGCAGAAACCATGCGCAACCGTACCGATTGGGGAGAATTGTTGCAGCCGATTTCTTCGTCCGAAGAAACCGAGCCGCCGCCCACCGGTAAAGACGTTAAGCTGCTCAATAAACCCGATTGGTAAATTGTCCGGTCCGTTACGCTTTATTGGCGCTGCTTTAATTTAAGGATGCGAGGCTTAAGTGTAGAAGTTTTTCATAGCGATATGCAGGAGGATAAAATGGGCTTCATAGATGAAATCAAGAGAATAATGCAGGGATTCAAAAAAAATAGAGAGACCGATTTTATATCAGAAGATGAATCAACCTTGATAATAGAAGAGGAACCAACGGAAGACGAATCAACGGAAGATGAAGACCAATCAGCGGGTGCGATATGATTATCAGTTTAATCGTCCTTTTTTTGTAACTACTTAGGTATTTAGGTTGAAGACTGAAGGCTGAAGTATATCAATCATCTCGCAACGCTCGAATTAAACCATTCAAGACCTTCTCTGTTTCGACACCCGCCGAATGCCCTAAGTTTTGTGTGATCGCGCATGATTTGTCCCTAAAAGCCTTCAACCTTCAGTCTATCCACCTGAGTAGCTACCTTTTTTTTACATATAATCGCCATCTTAGTTTTCCAAAAACAATAGGTTTAAAATGTATAGACTTGCCATTATCATTCATATAGCGGCAGCAGTGGCTATCCTTATGATTACCGGCTGCGCCACTCTGCCGAAAGATTTTGATCGACCCGAATCGTATGCTTTGACCGATACGGAGAATACTTCTTTCGGTAAGGCACGTGCAAAGGAAAGAGCGGCACACCCGGGAAAATCCGGATTCCATTTGTTGGGCAACGGCTTGGATGCGTTTGTGGCCCGTGCGGTATTGTCCCATTACGCCGAGCGTAGCATCGATGTTCAGTATTACCTGTATCACAATGATCTTGTCGGCAGATTGTTTACCGATCTACTGCTCAAAGCGGCCGACCGGGGCGTGAGGGTGCGTCTGCTGGTTGACGATATGGACCTTGCCGGCAGGGATCTGGGAGCGGTTGCTTTGGACAGCCATCCCAACATGGAGGTGCGGCTATTCAATCCCTTCAGTAGAAATGTGGGTCGGATCTCCCAGTTTGTGACTCGTTTTGGCTCTGTGACCCGACGTATGCACAATAAAACATTTACGGTGGACAACCAGGTTTCCATTCTCGGGGGGCGCAATATCGGCAATGAATACTTTGACGCCGATCCGGATCTGGCCTTTGCCGATCTGGATGTGATGTCCATCGGGCCGGTGGTCGAGGAGGTCTCTTCGGTTTTTGATCGTTATTGGAACAGTGAACTGGCCTATCCTGCCTCGGTACTTCTCAAAGGCGATCCGCCGACACCTGAAAAGGTCGAAGAACTGCGAGGGAAGTTGAACGAATATGTGGCCGATCAAACCGATTCAGAATATCTTCGGGCGCTACGCAATTCCGACCTGGCCGACAAAATCCGAAAAGAAGAGATTGAATTCAGGTGGGGAGATGCAGAGGTCGTGTTTGATCAACCGGAAAAACTTCTTCACGATTTCAGCAAAACCGAATATCATCTTTCGCCGATGCTCAAACCCTATTGGGAAGGGGTTGAAAAAGAGCTGATTATATTCTCTCCATATTTTGTGCCCGGCAAGCCGGGAACCGCTTTTTTGACCCAGATGGCTCAACGCGGGGTTCGGGTGCGCATTCTGACCAATTCCCTGGCTTCAAACGATGTAGGGCTGGTGCATTCCGGCTATAAAAAATATCGCAGGAAGCTGTTGCGCGGCGGGGTCGAGCTTTATGAGTTGAACAAAAAGTTGACTCGGAAACAGCGAAAAGAAAAAAAGGGAACGGGTGGCTCGTCCAAGGCCAGCCTGCATACCAAATCGTTTGTCTTTGACCGCAAACAAGTCTTCATTGGTTCTTTGAATCTCGATCCCCGGGCCGTACTGCACAACACCGAAATCGGCGTGGTGCTGAAAGTCCCTGAAATCGCCGAAGAGATGGCAAAGTGGTTCGAAGAGAACATCGAACAGGTGGCCTTCCGGTTGGAACTTAAAAAAAACGAAAACGGGTACGAACAGCTTCTCTGGCACGGTTGGGAAAAGGGGAAACAGGTGGTTTATACTCATGAGCCCCACACAGGCTTTTGGCGCCGGTTTGGTATCGGTTTCATGAGTATTTGGCCCATTGAATCGCAATTATAAATAGATGCGCATGGATAGACTTCAGCATGCGCATTTTGCAAGATATATCATCTGAATCTTGTACGAGGAAGGTATCAAATCAAGTTCGTCTTGCTACAGCGGTGTGGATGTTGCCCTGCTTTTCATGCCAAAAATCTTTGCAGATTTCACAATGCCGGCTATTATCCTCGTGCTGGCAAGAATTGCCAGTTGATTTTGGAGATAAGTTTATTATATGTTACTTAAGAGGCTGTCGGACAGCCTCTTAGGGTTTAACCTTTTATCCATGTAAAGAGAAAAAAATGAAAACAATAACATTGCGCCTATTATGCATTTCGCTTTTGGTGTTTTTTTCGTGCAGCAAAAAAGAGGATCAACAAAAGCAACCACCCCCACCCGATATAACGGTTGTCGTTACACATGCAAAAGATGTTCCCATCTATCAGGAATTTGTCGGTCAGATATACGGTTTTAAAGATATTGCCATACGGGCAAGGGTGGAAGGTTTTTTGGAAGGTATCCACTTTGAGGAGGGCTCGCGAATAGATAAAGGCATATTGCTCTATTCCCTGGAAAGTCAGCTGTTTGAGGCCGATGTTGCGGCAAAGATGAGCCGGGTAGCGGAAGCTAAAACGAGGCTGGCAAAAGCAAAAAGTGATCTGGACAGGATCGAGCCGCTTGCAAAGGAGAAGGCGGTCAGTGAGAGTGATTTGGATTCTGCCGTAGCCCAATATGATGCTTCCATCGAATCGGTGAAAGCATCCGAAGCGAATCTCAGGGCCGCCAACATACAACTCGGTTATACCAAGATTTATTCCCCCATATTCGGAATCATCGGGAAGACGAAAGCCAAAGTGGGTGATTTCGTCGGCCGAAGCCCCAATACGGTTATTTTAAATACGGTTTCCCGTATCGACACTGTTCTTGTGGAATTCTTCATTACGGAAACACAATATTTACAGGTGGCCCGGCGCTTTATATCACAGAGCGGCTCCACCCATCCGAATACCGGGGAAGCAAGCCTTGAACTGATTCTGGCAGACGGATCTCTGTACGAGGAAAAAGGCAAACCACAGTTTATTGACCGAAATGTGGATCCCACCACCGGCGCCATACTGGTTCAAGCCTCTTTTCCCAACCCCCAGGAATTGTTACGCCCCGGGCAATTTGCCAAGGTAAAGGCCCTTGTTGCCGTCGTTAAAGACGGCATCCTGATTCCGCAGAGATGTGTTATGGAACTCCAGGGGCGAAACAGTGTCTATATCGTTGGCGATGGTGATAAGGTTCAGACAAGAGAAGTAAAAGTAGGCCCTAAGATCAAACAATTCTGGCTGATCACCGAAGGTTTAAAACCCGGGGAACAAATCGTGTACGAAGGGTTACAGAAAGTGAAAGACGGGACAGTTGTGAAACCCACAATAAAAGAAATCGAATCAACAAACCAGGAAAGCGCGTAATCAGATATGGGTAATTTTTTTGTAAGACGTCCAATTGTGGCCATGGTTATCGCTATTTTTATGGTCATTGTAGGGGTGGTGTCTTTGGGAGGTCTTCCCACGGAGCAGTATCCCAACATCACGCCTCCGGTGGTGGAAGTTCGGGCTACCTATACCGGAGCAAATGCCGTCAGTGTGGAGCAGTCGGTGGCCACGCCGCTGGAGCAGCAGATCAATGGTGTGGACAACATGATCTACATGAAGTCCATCAACGCAAATGACGGCACGATGAACATTCAGGTGTCGTTTGAGATCGGCACCGACCCGGACATGAACACGGTTTTTACTCAAAACAGGGTTGCCGCTGCAACAGCCAAGCTCCCTGAAGAGGTTAAAAGATTAGGGGTGACAACGGAAAAATCCCTTCCGAATATATTGATGCTGGTAACGCTGACATCAGAAGACGGCAGATATGACCAGAATTTCCTCGGGAAACTATTCATTGATCAACATTAAAGATATTTTGGCCCGTATAAAAGGTATCGGTCGCGTGAACGTACTCGGTGCAAGTGATTATTCCATGCGCATATGGATTGAACCCGACCGATTGGCCCACCTGGGTATCACCGTACCCGAGATCGTGAATGCCATCCGAGAGCAAAGTGTTGTCGTGCCGGGAGGAAAATTTGGTGCGGAGCCCGCCCCTCCGGGGACGGAATTTACCTACACGGTCAGGTTGCCGGATCGTCTGCAAACTGAAAAGGAATTCGGTGAAATTGTCATTAGAACCACCGAGAGAGGATCTCAGGTAAAGATCAAAGACATCGCCCGTGTGGAGTTGGGCGTTGAGACTTACAATGCATTTACCCGGTTAAATGACAAAGCATGCGCCCTCATCGCCCTGTATCAGGCCCCCGGTTCCAATGCCGTGGAACTGGCCGCAGAGATCAGAAGGACGATGGAGAGCCTATCCAAATCTTTCCCGGAGAGCATCAGATACGACGTATCCCTGGACACCACTTTGGCTATTACGGCAGGTATTGATGAAATCATCCAAACCCTGTTCATCGCTTTGGCGTTGGTTATTCTGGTGGTTTTCATCTTTATTCAGGACTGGCGGGCGGCACTGATTCCCACCATCGCCATACCCGTTTCTCTGGTCGGTGCGTTTATTGTATTTCCATTGATCGGTTTCACCGTCAATGTCCTTTCGCTTCTGGGCCTGGTCCTGGCCATCGGTATTGTTGTTGACGATGCCATTGTGGTGGTTGAAGCGGTTCAGGTCAATATTGAAAACGGTATGAATCCAAAAGAGGCAACCGTTCATGCCATGAATGAAGTCACTGCGCCGATCATTGCAACCACACTGGTTTTGGTGGCGGTGTTTATCCCGGTGGCCGTCATGGGAGGAATAACGGGAAGATTGTATCAACAGTTTGCAATTACGGTTGCCGTTTCTGTGGTTTTCTCATCAGTAAACGCATTAACCTTAAGTCCTGCCCTGTGCTCACTTTTGCTCAGAAAGCAGAAACCGTATCGTGGTCCCCTGGGCATGTTTTTTCGCCTTTTTAACAAAGCCTTTGACAGGTCCACCGATGCATATATGGGGTTTACCCGTATCGTGGCGGGCAAAACAGTTAGAGGACTGATATTTATCCTTGTCGTCACCATTGCCATGGGTTTTTTGGGGAAAAAAGTTCCAGGCGGGTTTATGCCCGAAGAAGATATGGGGTATCTTATGGTAAACATTCAATTGCCTGATGCCGCATCCCTGCAACGATCCGACGCGGTTGCCAATAAAGTCGAAAAAATCATAAAAAAATACAATGAAGTGGAATACATTACCACAGTCGCAGGATTCAGCCTGCTTTCAAACAGCATGTCATCCAATGCCGGCTTTATTTTTGTTTCCCTTAAGGATTGGGGTGAACGGGAGAAAACCGCAAGGGACATTGTTGCGCTATTAAATAAGGATTTTCATTTTGCGATAAATGAAGCTCAGGTTTTTGCCTTTGGACCGCCGGCCATTCCCGGTTTGGGAAGTGGTTCGGGATTTACGATGATGATTCAGGACAAAGGGGGGAATACACCGGATTATCTGGCCAAACACACGGTAAACTTTGTTCAGGCCGCCATGAAACGACCTGAAATCGGTTCTATCTTTACAACGTTTCGAGCAACCGTTCCCCAGCGATACATGGAAATCGATAGGGATAAAGTCCTCAAAGCAGGTATTTCATTAAATGACATATATACGACGGTGGGTGCCTTTCTGGGCGGTTCCTATGTAAATGATTTCAACAGATTCGGAAGGCTTTACAGAGCCTATATTCAGGCGGAACCCGAGTACAGGCAAAATGAAGAGCAGATAAACCTCTTTTTTATAAAGAACAAAGAGAACCAAAGCGTTCCTTTAGCGGCATTTGTTGATATTAAAGAAATCGTCGGGCCGGATTATACCAATCGATTTAATCTTTACAGAGCCATAGAGCTTGCCGGGGGGCCGGCCTCCGGATATACTTCGACCCAGGCCCTTGATGCCCTTGAAGAATTGGCTGGAGAAGTTCTTCCGGGGGATATGGGCTTTGCGTGGAGCAACATGTCCTACCAGGAAAAGGAGGCTTCCGGAACAGGTTCCGTTGTTTTCGCGTTTTCATTGTTATTCGTTTTTCTTATTCTCGCCGCCCAGTATGAAAGCTGGTCTTTGCCCTTTAGTATCCTGATGGGAACGCCCTTTGCAATTTTTGGTGCATTCATCGCATTATTTGCTGCCCGGCAGTTCAGCCAAAGCTATGAACTCAATGTTTTTGCCCAGATTGCACTGGTGATGCTCATCGCCATGGCGGCCAAAAATGCCATTTTGATCGTTGAGTTTGCCAAGCTGGAGTTTGACAAAGGTCTTTCTTTGTTTGATGCGGCCATAAATGCCGCAAAGCTGCGATTCAGACCCATATTGATGACGGCGTTTTCTTTTATTCTTGGCGTTTTCCCGCTGGTTTTCGCCTCCGGTGCCGGAGCTGAAGCGAGAGTCGTTATGGGGATGGCGTTGTTGGGAGGGATGACCCTGGCAACGGTCCTAGGCGTTTTCTTCTATCCCATGCTGTTTGTTTTCGTCGGCAAAATTGGCAAATACGAACAGAAACGAGATCTTCAACTGCAACCTGATGCAAAAGAATCATGATGGTTATTGAAATGAAAAAATTGGCTAAATTGGTTACGATGATGATTATTGTATCCCTTTCAGGTTGTGCAATGGGGCCTGATTTCAAAAAACCTGTTGTGGAAACGCCGCATAATTTTAGATTTTCCGATTCAGAATCCGAAGAAGTGGTCAACTTGAAATGGTGGGAATTGTTTGATGACCCTGTTCTGCATTCACTGGTTGTTACTGCATTGACGGACAGTAAAGACTTAATGATTGCTGCCAGTCGTATTGAAGAAGCCCGTGCGACTCTTGGATTTACCAAAGCGGATCAATATCCCCGGCTGGATTTAGAGGCCGGCGCAAAGACAGGGAATTTTACGGGTGTATCACGATCGTCAACAACAGACAAATCCGCCTATATCGCACCGGTGCTGAGCTGGGAGATTGATTTCTGGGGCAAATTCCGCAGATCCACCGAAGCTGCGAGATCAGAATTGATGGCTTCTGAGTATTCCCTGAGAACCGTTCAAATCAGTTTGATTTCCGAAGTTGTCAGTACATATTTTTTGCTGTTGGATTATCATCAGAGATTAAAAATATCCAAACAGACCCTTGATTCACGGCTGGTTAGCCTTGATATTATTCAAAAGCGTTTTGACAAAGGAATTATTCCCGAAATTGACTTGAACCAGGCACAGATTCAAAAAGAAATTGCCGCCGGAGCTATTCCGTTATTCGAGCGATTGATTGCCAATACCGAAAACGTGCTTAGTGTTTTGATGGGAAAATTTCCGGGAGAATTAAAAACCGGGAATGATCTTAACCAACAAGCTGTTCCTCCTGAAATACCCAGCGGGTTACCCTCGAATATTCTCGAACGCAGGCCTGATATTGCTGAAGCGATGTACTTGCTGGAAGCGCAAACAGCAAAGATTGGTGTTGCTGAAGCGCTGAGGTTTCCATCCATTACCCTGACAGGTCTTCTCGGGGCAGCCAGCAGCGAATTGTCATCGATCTCCACGGATGGATCCATCTGGTCGGTGGGGGGCAGTCTATTGGGACCTCTTTTTGATTTTGATAAGAGCCGCCAGCGGGTTGAAATTGAGAAAGAAAGGACCAAGCAGGCATTATATCGATACGAAAACAGGGTATTGTTTGCTTTTCGAGAAGTGGCGGATGCCTTGAATGAAATTCAAACCTACAAAAAGCAGATCTCTTCGGTGGAGAGAAAATTAAAGGCAGCGAAAAATGCCGCATTTCTGTCAAAAATGAGATATGATAAAGGCGTAACCAGCTATCTTGAAGTTTTGGATACTGAACGAACATTGTTTGACGTTGGATTGGAGCTTTCCGAATTGGAACAACGATTCCATAACGCCTATGTGAAACTATATAAAGCCCTTGGCGGGGGATGGCTGACAAAAGCGGAAATGGAAGCGGAAGCGAGAAGCCATAAGACCCATCGTTTTGAACTAAGACTTCTACATCCTGCTGTTCTATCATTCCAATCGTGACCTGCCCGCTCGTGCAGGCCGCCTCGCCTTGCATGTCAGCCATGGGCTTCGCCTCCTCAGGCGAATGCCGGGCGGGCTTGGCGGGCGAGCGAGCTTGCAATGGCAGGCGGGGCAAAGCGAACTTGTTGGAGAGAGATATGCTAGTAGAAGAGGACTGCTTGTGGTCTTTATCCTTTCGTTATTCCCGGCGGCTATCGTCGATGCTCAGCCGTATTCCGACCCGTTCGGTCCCTCATTCATCCCGGCACGTTCAAACCCTATCCTGGGAGACAATCATCGCTACACCCTTGATACGTTTATTCCCGGCGGCGGTGATGACCGGAACCAACGGATAAGGGTGCTTATCGCGCAAACGTCCCAGCCTGGCGACGAACAAATTAAAAAAAACGAGAATATGACCGCAATAAAAGGACGGCTCGATGAGCGAATACAGGCGTTGGAGGCGGAGTGGGCGGCCATACAGAAAGAAGAAGAAGAGATTAACCGAATCGGTCGGGGGGGAACGTTACGGGGCAGCAAAACCAAAAAGTTCATGAAAAAAACGGATGACTTTAATCAACGGGTGATGAAATACAATGGGGAAAAGGAGACATTACGTCGAGACATTGAAGCGTATGAAGCCGCAGTGAAAGACGCGTCCATTGCCCCTCTTGATACAGATCCGGAAGATCAAGAGGCGAAAGCAGACCAAACAAAAGCATATCTCGAGAAAAAGAGAGAAGAACTGGCCGGGGAATACCGGGCTTTGAAACAAGAAAAACAACAGATCGGCAGGCAAGAGCAAAAAGACGGATATAAAGACAGTTCCCTGACAGCTAACGAACAGATTTCTCAGTGGAACAAAAAGATGAAAGAATTTGCAAAAAAGAGAAAAATATTCAATGAGATCGTCCAAACTTTCAATGAAACAACCGGACAAAATGTCCAATCCCTGCCCATACCGTAATTACTGTGGCCCACCCCCTCGAGTTCCCATAACATCCTCTATGCATTTTTTCGGACACTTTACCCTTGTATATTGGAAATTGAATAAAAATTAACACGGTCTGAACCGGTAACCTTCTTAAACCGCTAAGGTGTTGCAAGTGATTTAATCATGCTTATTTTGTAAAAACACAAGTTGCTTCACCGGGTGCTGCCTGTTGCTTGAAGCCCGCCCGACATCCTCCTTAAGCGCAGCAGAAAGCCGACGGGGAAGGGGGGAGGCGGGCGGAGGTGACATGGGGTGGGTCACTTTGGGTAACGGCCCGGGGAGTTATGAAACCATGAAACGCAGAGCGTTTATCCAAAAAATGTTTTTCAGCGTACAAGCGATGCTGCTGCTGCGTTTTGCCGATCCTCGGGTATTGCTGGCGGCTCTTGGGGAAATGGACGGTGAAACACTGCATTATCGGCCCTTGAACGGCCGAAGCCTGAGGGACATCGCCCTGGGAAAGGAACATCACGGCCATGATGCCTTCATCAATCCGATCGGCCTTTCCCGGAAGGGAAGATTTTTTCAGCTTCTGAAATGGAAACTGAGCCAAAACAGTTTTCGTCCCTATCTCAAAGATCAGCCCACCACACCGATTGCCATCGACTGGGAACCGGTTCGGGGGTATCAAGGGGTATCCGTCACTTTTCTGAAACATGCCAGCGTCTTGATCAAGGACGTGGACAGATATCTTCTTGTGGATCCCGTGTTTTCGGATATTTACTGGTTTATCGAGGATTTTTCACCCCTTGCATTTAATCCCCGCCAGATCCCGGTGCCGGATCATGTTCTGATCACCCACGGGCACTATGACCACCTGGACAAGCCCTCATTGGCGACCCTGGAAAAAAATACCCATGTGATCAGCCCCCTGGGGCATGACGGCGTATTCAAAGATTTAGGCATGATGAATCGGACCCGGTTGGACTGGTACGATATATACCGCGACGGCGATCGTTCCGTTACTTTTTTGCCCGGAAATCACTGGACCATGCGAAATCCGGTACGAGGTCCCAACCGGTCCCTTTGGGGCGGATACATCATCGAAACTTCCACCGGCCACACTATTTACGTCACCGGAGATTCAGGATACTTTGACGGATTCACAGAGATCGGCGGGGATTTTGACATTGATCTTGCCATTTTCAATCTTGGTGCCTATGAACCCCGGTGGTTCATGGCCTCCAGCCATATGAATCCCCGGGAAACCGTTCAAGCGTTTAAAGAACTTAATGCCCGAAAATTGATGATCGTTCACTGGGGGACCTTTCGTCTGGGGGACGAGCCGGTGCATTTCCCGCCTTTGGATATTAAAAAGGAATTAAATAAAGAAGGTTTGTTGGACCGTCTGGTGGACATCCGGCATGGGGAGACTTTTTTTGTAAACTGATTGCAATTATTACGAGGATGATTTTATGGGATCGAGAGAAATCAATGAAATCATTGTTACAGACATAAAGATGTCGTTTTCGTCAATGGTCGTTTTTATGGTGAAATGGGCCATAGCCACTATTCCGGCACTGATTATCTTAACGGTGGTCGGATCCATACTGTTGGGAATTTTAAGGATGATCTTTGGCGGGTTCCACCCGGGGATGGGGATGCGGTTTTAAACGCCGTTTTAGAACCGTCCAGGGTCTCGCTTTATATTTCATTAAAACCACGCCAGCCATGCAATTTAATCATATTGCCGAAAAATATGATGGATTTATAGATTTTCAACGTTATCTTTATAATTGACTTTGATGCTACTATGTAGTATATGTGTGCACTATAATTATACAGTGTATTGTACGCCGACATGACAACATTGATGAACTCGTAAAAAGTCTGATTTCGCTCCCTCCGCATTAAAGATATCAAGATTTAATAAAATTTATTGAAAAGCCATGAAAACGATAAAATTTCAAGTTAGTAACAGAGGAGAAAATATATGGCCGTAATCACCATCACGAGAGAGATGGCTACAGGCGGCAGGAAACTGGGACGGCTACTTGCAAGGCAACTCGACTATCAATATGTTGACAAATCTCTTTTTCAAAAAATTGCCGAAGATTTGAATGTCTCGGAAAGAACATTGGAATCTTTTGAAAGGAGTAGAGAATATCATATATCCAACACTTTCGCCAAGGTTTTCAGCACATCTTATATTGAACGAATTGTGGGATACGATAAAAGCGTAGTAGAAGAGGAAGAATATCAAAAAAGCTTGGGAAAACTCATCTTGGAAACAGCCCGAGAAAACAATGTTGTGATTATTGGACGAGCAGCATACTTTTTATTAAAAGATATGAGAAATTGCTATCATATTCGTTTGGTCGCACCAAAAGATTGGCAACAAAAATATGCTTCGGAAAACTATAAAATACGGTCGGATCGCGCCCAGAAGTTTATAGAAAAAAGAGATAGGAATCTACATTGGTTCCGTCGATCAATTTGCGGAGTGGGATTTGATGACTTGCTTTTGTTTCACTTGACGTTGAACATGAGCCGAATCTCTATTGAAAAAGGGCTTGAGCTTATCATGTCTGTAGCAAATCTTTCCAGTTAGCCATTTATCAGCTTAAGAATAAGTTCCTCAGCTTTATCAATACCCAGTATACCCATGTTTAAAACAAGATCATAAAGCTTTGGATCCTCATAGTCCTTTCTGCCGAAGTAACTGTAAAGATTAGTCCGTCTTTTATCCATCCTTTTTAAAATCTGAACTGTTCTTGACCTTGAAACACGGTAATCATCCTCAATGAATTTAATCCGATCCTCTTTTTTAGCAATAAGGAGTAAGTGGTAGGTATCATCAAAATCATGTAAAATATATTGCCCCCCTCTGCCAACGATAACGGCATTTCCGTCCGTGGTAATCTTGGGTATGATTAAGTTTAGTAATTCAACATACTTAAATCCATCAATATGTCTCTCTTTATCACTTAAAGAGAGTTCCATTAAGCTCGTTCCAAAAGGATTCAGCCTGGAGATAAATCTTTTCAATTTGTCGCCTGGTTCCGCTTCAAAGATTTTTTTCCCATCGGAAGAAAGATATACTTCCACCACAGTCCTTTCGATGATATCTTCATCAGCATAATAATACCCCAATGTATCGGCAAGTCGTCTACCAAGTGTTTTCCCTTCAGCCCCAAATTGGCGGGATATGGTGATAACAGACATGGCTATTCCCTTTCAAATGTCTTTAAGATTCCTTTGTTCAATTTGTTTCCTCAACGTCGAATGAGAAAATTTTCGCAATCTGCTCTCATTATATATCAGATATAGTAATAAATGCCAGAATTTTTTAGTTTGAGATCCTCTCAGCCGGGGTTTTACAAAACTAACTGTTTATAATTGAGGTAGTCCTTCTGTTGTGGTTTTTATCGTCTTTTGAGATGATAAAGTTGATGTTATGAAGATAATCAAGAAGCGTTATAGGAGAATGCTGAAACTCTAAGATCCGATTTTGATGACTCTTTTGTTCATCACCGGGAATGCTGAGAAGATTCATATGGTTCCAGCGAATAAGATAATATTCAATCATAGCCGGCAATTCGGTGAATACGGTGACCCCTGGAGCTGGATCTTTGTAACTCGAATCTTTCAGGTTTTTTGAAGAAAGCGTCTGACTCTTATAAAAATTCTCGATGAACATCAATTCAGCCGGGATTCTAGCCTCTATGCCGGTTCTGGTCATTATTTTTACAATCCGCCTGATCCATGCTTTTCCCATACGGGCCAGAACATAGGGAATAAATATCTTTTTAGGTGTTTTAATTCCAAGTTGCGACTTGATGCTGAAGATGAGTTGTGCCAATTCCACGGGTTCAGGGTCGACAAAATGATAGGTCTGGCCGGAAAACTCCTCACGCCTGTTAATAATATAATGGATAAAGGGGGGCAATTTCTTATTATTAGTATAGGAATGTACGACTCCTGTTTTGGTCGGCATCAGGGGTAGAGACTGATTGGCGATAGAAAAAAGCAGACGATGAACACCCTGAATTTTATGGTCATGTTTGCCGTAAACCAGTCCCAACCGAATTATGGTGTAATCTAGCCCCTGGGTCGCTCCCAGATGTTTGAGGGTAAGTTCTGCCATCAATTTGGACTTGGGGTAATTGGCAAGATCGCTTGTCAAAGGCAAATGGTCCTCCTTGGTGAGGTTCTCGCCGGGGGGCAGCGTGGCAGCAGTACTGATATGGATATAGGGAATATCTAGTTTAAGCGCTACTTTGGCCAGATTGATGCTGCCCAAATAATTGGTTTCAAATGCCATTTGCGGACTACTGTCGATAGGAGCAAGGGCAGCATTGATAATGAAAGTCGGATGGTAATCTCGGCAATATTGTTTAATATCGTCGATTACTCGCAGACTCAGTTTTTTGCTACTGGGGGCAAGAACCTCTGTATCTCGGGATGTCTTCTTGTAGAAATGAGTCAGTGCACCGCCGATCAAACCTGAACCGCCGATCAGAACACCAAGTCGCTTTGAAGTGATGGCACCTTTTCCTGACGGCTTCATTTTTATCTTCCTGACGTGGTGAGAATGGCATTGTGGAGTACAAATAAAAAGTGTTCATTCAGTCTGGAAGTGCTAACCATATCCGGATCCGTCTTAAAAAATTATATATTACCACAATGTGGCATTTTTGTCAATAAAAATAGCCTTGCTCGATTTTTTTATAGGAATTTTTATCCCAATATAACAATTCACACTAAAATTTATTTATCATTACTTTAATCAAAAGACCTTTTCGCGGCAAAAGCCTCTGGCAAAGGTCTTATTGTAACTCAAAAATAATGGCACACACAGTTATTATCATCAACTCAAGACCTGTATTTATTGTGGTACGCCCGGCTGGGTTCGAACCAGCGGCTTTCAGCTCCGGAGATTGATGTTATAAATAATAAAATTAGTAAGTTATGCAATGTTCAAGGGTTTGCGTTTAACAAATCATAACGAATCATGATAAATCGTTAGGGTCAAATGCACCCGTTGCACCCTATGTGCACCCAAACCCGGTCGCTTTGGCCGAGTTTTCTTTTATAGACCAATCTTGACCAAAATCGAAATCAAAAGATCTATAGTAATTAATTAAAGAGCCAATAAGTATATCATATGATATATTTTAGTTGACAAACATATCATATGATATATAATTAGGAGAATCGTTGAGCCGATCTGATTTTGTTGGAGGGACTTCTTTGGAATGGAAATACCGATAGAAATACAGGCATCAATCTTTTTAAAAGATTTTAAAAAAATAGTTACTCAAGAAAGGGGGTTAGATATTGTTGATCGTAAAGAGAATTTAAAGTCATTGTCACAGATGGATTTTACGAAAAAGAATTGTAAAAACGAAATTTTGAACCTTTCAGTATCTGATTATTGTGCCGGCCCGAAACCAGACAAAGATAGGGCAGGTGTTATTTGGGAGTTCGGTAAAAAAATTGGTGGTTATGCTGTTTATATTAAACTAAAAATCGCTGAAGCCGGTTCGGTAAGGATCGCCAAATGTATTTCTTTTCATATAGCTGAACACCCAATTATTAATCCTCTAAAAAAAATAAAAACAAAATAAAAGAGGAAGGGGGCGATGATAATGAAAGGAGTATGTCCAAATTGTGAAAAAATTTCGGAATTAGATTACATAATAACCAATGAGGAAATAAATGTTAGGGGAGAGTTAATAAAAGTTGAATCAGAATACTATAAATGTACAGAATGTGGAGAGGAATTTGAAGACCCCGGTTCAAAAAAGGACCTATTAGATAACGCTTATCGAGAATATCGACGCAAACATGGGATGATTCAACCAGAAGATATCCGTGAAATGCGTAGGCACTACGGGCTCACTCAAAAAGAGTTAAACAAGCTTATTGGTTGGGGAGGAGCTACATTAAGTCGCTATGAAAACGGTGCTCTTCAAGATGATGCACATGATAGAGTTTTACAGCTTGTCAAAAATCCAGAAAATTTGCATAGGTTAATAGTTAAAAATGAAAGCTTTTTGCCGGAAAAGAAAAGGGAACGACTGTTGAATGAGTTGTCAGCTGCAGCAGAAGAAATATGTTCATTTTCAAATATTTTTACAGAGCGTTTTGGCAAATATGAACCATCTATTGAGAGTGGATATAAAAAGCTTGATCTCAATAAGCTATTCCAAATGATTATATTTTTTGCTAAAGATGGCGTGTTAAAATCTAAACTATGTAAGCTTAGCTTTTATGCAGAATTTAAGTTTTTCAAGGATAATGCTGTATCAATATCTGGGGCTAAGTATGCTCATGCTGATCATGGACCCGTTCCAGATAATTATGAGCATTATTTCGCGACCCTAATTCATGACGAAGGAGCAATACGCGTTGAAGAAATTCACTATGGAGATAATATTTTTGGCGAAAGATATTATTCTGTAGTTGAACCTGATCTATCAGTGTTTTCTGACGATGAATTAGAAGTTTTGCTTGCGGCAAAGAAATTTTTTAAAGATTTCAATGCTACCCAAATTCGAGAATTTTCACATAAGGAGCGGGGGTATATTGAAACAAGAATAGGAGACATAATTAGCTTCGATTACGCAAATGATTTACAAATTTAGTTTTAAAAAGCGTGACGATACTTCATTCATATAATAAGCAACATCTTAAAACCCGGCAATGGCTGGGTTTTTTTATTGCCTGCCTTTAAGAATCCTCCTAAAAACTGAAAAGGCAAACCCTGTGAAATGGATTTGTCTTTTTGATTTATTGTGGTACGCCCGGCTGGGTTCGAACCAGCGGCTTTCAGCTCCGGAGGCTGACGCTCTATCCACTGAGCTACGGGCGCATGGATTTTTTATACCGTTAATGAATAAATAAATATTTCATCGACTCGGATATGTCAAGCCTGACAAGGTTGGTTCCCGGGGCGACCGCATTTGATTTTCCCTTATGGAACCGGTTTTTTTTCAAACATCTCTTTTGCTTCGCCAACCACGTAAAGCGAGCCTGCGATGCAGATAACGTCTTCGGGTGATGCGTTTTCGATGGCATGTGATATGGCTTTATGGACGTCGGGTATGATGTGTATGTCTGATATGAATTCTTTTGCTGTCGGATGAAGATTTTCCGGGGCTATGGCTCGATCGATTTTCGGACGGGTTAATATGACTTTCTTGCAAAGCGGAAGCAGGTTTTTCAACATGGCCTTATATGGCTTGTCATCCAGTATGCCGATAACCAGCGTAATATTACGATCGGAGAGATTCTCATCAAGGTATCTTGCAAGATTTCTGGCAGCGATGAAATTGTGAGCACCGTCAAGAAGGATCAGGGGCGATGAGGATACGATCTCCAATCTCCCCGGCCATCTGTTTTGTTCCAGACCGTTCTTGAGGGTTTTGAGTGTGAGGTTAAGATTATTTTTGTTCAGCACCTCACATGCGGCAAGGATGAGTGCCGCATTATTGACCTGGTGTCTGCCGATGAGCCCGGTATGGATGTTTCGCCATACGTTGTCGATGCCGAAATAGTTGAATGTTCCGTTGGGCTTCCTTCGAATCCGGAAAGCGTTTCCAAATTGATAAATCGGGGCTGATTGTGATTCCGCGATGGCTTTTAGTACTGAAAAGGCGTTTTTTTGCTTGACGCCGGTGACAACCGGCACCCCTTTCTTGATGATGCCGCCTTTTTCCCGGGTTATCTCGGCGATGGTGTTCCCCAGATATATTTTATGTTCGAGGGATATGTTGGTGATTATGGAAAGTGCCGGTTTGATAATGTTGGTTGCGTCGAGGCGACCTCCCATGCCGGTTTCAATGACGGCCCAATCGACGTTGTTTTTGCCGAAATCATAGAACGCCATGGCAGTTGAAAACTCAAAAAAAGTCGGTTCGCGTTTGCCGTGGTGGACGCTTTTGACGGCCTCATAAGCGGCAACGACGTTTTCATCAGAAGCAGGGCGGTTGTTTATACAGATCCTTTCATTGAATCTGACGAGATGCGGAGATGTATATAAACCGACATTATATCCGGCCATATGAAGAATTGTGGCTATGGCGGATGCGATGGATCCTTTTCCGTTGGTTCCGGCAACATGAATGGCGTGAAAATTGTCCTGGGGATTTCCCAAGCCTTGAAGAATATTTGATATGGTGTCAAGGCCCAGTATTATACCGTATCTTCTGAGATTATATATAGCCTTCAAACAATCGTTGTAAGGGGTCTTTTGGTGTCATTGTTGCAAAAAAAACCCGGCAGGGTTAATACATTTGCCGGGTTTAAATTTTTTCAAATTTTGGTTTTATCTTCTGCGGTATCTGTTTCTGGATGCCGCTATCCGCTGTCTTCTCAAGGCTTCACGCTGCTTGCGACGCCTGTATTCACTCGGCTTTTCATATGCTTTTTTCATCTTTAATCGTTTAAAAAGGCCGTCATTCTGAACCTTTTTTTTCAGAATTCGCATCGCCTTTTCAAGGTCATTATCTAAAACTCTGACCGCAATATCCTTCAAATTATTCGCCCCCTTCTTTCCATCAGCAGTGAATCATCGTTTGTGATGGTTATTTTCATAGTAATAATAAGTGAACCTATATATCAAAGAATGAATTCATTGGCAAGTAAAAATTTTACAGCTTTGAAACGAGTTCTGCTGCAACCTCTTTTACGCCTGGCTTGCCGTTCAGCGTGATATATTTAATCCCTTCTTCTGTGGCGGCAAGGTCTTTGAAATAATAGGCTGATGCAAGGGTTCCGGTTTCAGCGTCATAGTAAATGCCATGACGCTTGTTGATGGCATCCCCATCCTGGTCGTCATCTCTGGTTTTTAACTCACCTCCGCAAACACGGCATTTATCCCCATCGGGTTTGATGGCATCAATATAGATGTTGTTGGGATGGTTGTTGTCGTTCACGCAGAGTCTGCGCCCCATGATCCTGTTTTTTGCAATTTCGCGGTCCAGAAGTATTTCAATGACAATATCGAGAGACAAACCCGCCTCTTTAAGTGCTTCATCGAGTTTTATCGCTTGATTCTTATTCCTTGGGAAACCCGTCAAGAAGCCAGCCGTTGTTGCAATCATCCTGTTGCAGTCGGTCCAATATCATCGGTATCGTGATTTCATCCGGCACCAAATCACCGCGATCGATATATTCCTTGGCTTTGGTTCCCAGTTCAGTCCCCTTGGAAATGTTGTCACGGAAAATTGATCCGGACTCTATATGGGGCGTTTTGTACTGTTCCTTTAAAATTGCGCCCTGGGTTCCTTTACCGCTGCCGTTCGGCCCAAAAAACAAAATGTTCATGTCTGATTCTCCTTTCGCAGTTTGTTTTAAGATCTATAAGTTGGGTATATTTCCTCGGCATTAATATTCTCAGCTTTACTATATAAATAGGAGTATATTGTCAAGACTTGGAAGCTAAATCCTTCATTGGCTTTTTTCAAAAGGGCTTAGGCGCTCAGGTTTTGATATTTAAGTATTCTTTGACCAGTGCTAACGCTTCGGTCCCTGTTTTTAATGGTATGGGTTAATTTGGCCTCGTCGATAAGATCAAGGATCGTTTTAAATAAAGGTGACGGTGTAAGCCCGAATACTTTAATGAGATCATGGCCGGTTATCAGCGGTGGTTCATTGCTTATGGGTTTAAAACGATTAAAAAAATCGTATATCATCTTTTTTAAAAAGCCTATAAGAGCCTTGTTTCTTGGATGCGTACTGTTTTGTTTTGCCTTTATATCGGCAATGGCATGCAGAAGAAGGGCCGGTGTGTTGTCACCGCATTTTTTATAAAAACGTGTTAAACTTTTTTGCGTTAACGTCTTTTTTTCATGCGCTGCAAAAAGAAACAACGGTCTCAGATGATTGCGGATAATAAAATCGATGAACTGCTTTTCATGGTTAGAAAATCTAAGTTTCCGGCTGATTTTTTGAGCCAGATCCGCACTTTTCCGGGCATGACCGTAAAAGTGGCTTCTGCCACTGCTGTCCGTGCTTTTTACCAGCGGGCTTCCCGATGTCGTGCAAAAGGATCGCGCACTTGATAAGCGCCGGTCTGTTTTTGTCGACATATTGTCGAATTTGGGTAAACGTATCAGGAAAGACTTTTTTCAACTCATTCAACAGGATTTCGAGATGATCATATGCCTTCATGGTATGTTCAAATACATCGTAAGAATGATGACGGTTCTGGAGGCACCCTTTTAGGGGGGCAAGATCAGGGAGGATTTCGGTTAAGAGCCCGCTGTTGTCCATTTGGAAAAGATAATCGTACGATTTGGACATGCTGAGCATTGAAAAAAGTTCAACACGAATTCGCTCTCCGGCTGAATTGTGTATCAGTTCCGCATCAGTTTTTATCGTCGACGCTGTCTGAGATTCAATTCTGAAATTCAGGTGAGCGCCTATTCTATAGGCACGTATCAGCCTTACAGGATCCTTAATGAAAATTTTTCGTGAAACCATACGAACTTTTTTATCGGCAAGATCATTAAGCCCGCCCAGGCAGTCGATAACTTCCTCTGAATACACATGATATGCCATGGCATTGATGGTAAAATCTCTTTTTTTAAGATCGTCTTCTATGGATGTCCCGTTTAAAGATGTTATATCGAATATCTTGTCACCCGATACCACCCTGATCGTCGTTTGCCCCGGTTTGCCAAGCTTGAAAACGTGCCCTTTGATTCTTTCAGCCATTTTTTCAGCAAAATTTTCTGGATCTCCGGCAACTACAATGTCATAGTCGGTGGGGAGTCCGGTGAAGAAGCAGATCCCTGATCGTTCCGCCGACGATGTATGTATCTTTTGTTTCAGGCAAGATGTTTTTATTGAATGGAATCATGAATTAAATCGTCATATGCCCCATCTGTTTGCAACGGGGTTGATTTCATTGAGTTCTTGATTTTCTTGATTATATGTTTATTATCATTATTTTAATTCTGTGTCCATCCGGATACCCATATGGATAAAACAAGAACAATAGTTTTAAGAGTTGCTGTGACAGGCGGTGCCGGATCTGGAAAAACCTCTGTTTGCAACCGATTGAATGAACTGGGGATAAAGATCATAAGCTCCGATGCCATGGCAAGGGAAGCTGTTGCTCCGAACTCGACGGCGCATAAAAAAATCGTGGATTTTTTCGGGGAGACTGTCTTGCTCAGCGATGGAACATTAAATCGCAAAATGCTGCGGCGAATCATCATCAACGATGATGCTGCACGGTTGACTCTGGAGCGAATTGTTCACCCTGAAATATCGAACCTTATGCGGGAAAAGATGGCCTGGGCGGAAAATGAAGGCTGTGATATTGTCGTGGTAGAAGTCCCACTCCTTTTTGAACTGAATATGCAAGAACAGTTCGATTGGATCATTCTTGTAAGCGCCGGTCACGAATTGCGGGTTAAAAGACTTATGGTGCGTGACAACATATCCCGTGATGAGGCTGAAAACCTCATTCATGTCCAGATGCCGGACAAAGACAAAATTGGACGTGCTGATTTTGTACTATCGAATGAAGATTCAAAGGCACAACTGATGGAGGCCGTCGATTTTTTATATGAAAAATCTTTCAAACCGTACAAAAAAAAGAAAAAGCCCTTGACAGCCATATAATCATGATATAATTTTCAGGACAGGAAAATAAAAACATACCCGTTGGATCCCGCCATATGGGTGAGAATGCCTAATTCTTCTATTTTAATTCGCTGAAAATCCATATTTTTTCATTAAAGCCAACATGGATCCACTTTGAAAAATTGTTTTGTAAATTCTTCCTGTTAAACAGGGAATAATTGAATCCACAAAATAACGGTTCCAGTGAAAAAGAGAAAAATTCTACTCCGGCTGAAAATCTCTGATTTAACAGGCCAGGCAGAATAAAAATATATATTTTCAAATACCTATACCTATAAAATATAAAAACATAATATTTACTTGGAGGGATAATTTTTAAATGAATATTGTCGAGCTTAAAGAAAAGAAAATCAGCGAGCTGAACCATCTGGCCAAAGCTTTCAAAATTGGCGGCGCTGCCGGGATGAGAAAGCAAGATCTTATTTTTGCCCTGCTTCAGGCAGAAATCGAGAAGACCGGTCTGATATTCGGAGAAGGCACGCTCGAAATTTTGCCGGATGGATTCGGATTTTTGCGCGCACCAAATTATAATTATTTGCCGGGACCCTGACGATATTTATGTGTCACCATCGCAGATACGTCGTTTCAATTTAAGAACCGGTGATACGGTATCCGGTCAAATCCGTCAGCCAAAGGAGACGGAAAGATATTTCGCGCTGTTAAAGGTTGAAGCGGTAAATTATGAAGATCCAGAGGTGGCCAGAGAAAAAATCCTTTTTGACAATCTGAGGCCCCTTTATCCTGACAGAAAAATAATGCTCGAAACCGATTCTGACAATTATTCCACGAGAATAATGGACCTTTTGACGCCCATCGGTTTTGGGACAGAGAGGATTGATTGTTTCACCCTCCCAGATCCGGTAAGACAATGCTTTTACAGTCGATTGCAAATAGTGTCAGCGCCAATCATAAGGATATTATTTTGTTTGTACTGCTCATTGATGAGCGGCCGGAAGAGGTTACGGATATGGAACGATCCGTGAATGGTGAAGTGATCAGTTCCACCTTTGACGAACCTGCCGAAAGGCATGTGCAGGTCGCAGAAATGGTCATAGAGAAAGCCAAGCGCCTAGTGGAGCATAAAAAGGACGTTGTTATCTTATTGGATAGTATAACCAGACTTGCTCGGGCATACAATTCGGTTATCCCTCCCAGTGGAAAAATCCTTTCCGGCGGCGTTGACTCAAATGCGCTTCAACGCCCGAAACGCTTTTTCGGTGCTGCCAGAAACATTGAAGAGGGCGGAAGCCTGACCATTATTGCAACAGCCCTGGTGGATACCGGAAGCCGTATGGATGAGGTTATTTTTGAAGAATTCAAAGGCACCGGCAATATGGAGATTCAACTCGATAGAAGACTTGCCGACAAACGCGTCTTTCCCGCAATTGATATCAAGAAATCCGGTACGCGCAAGGAAGAGCTCCTTCTGGATCATGATACTTTGACACGTGTATGGATTTTAAGAAAGCTACTTTCATCGTTAAATCCTGTAGACAGTCTTGAATTTTTGCTTGATAAAATGAGTGGGACCAAGGATAATCAACATTTTCTAAATTCCATGAATACATAAGAAGGAAATAGGAGGTTTAAAATATATGAAGGTGGACATTCACCCTGGGTATTCAGAGACAACCATAAAGTGCGCATGTGGAAATGTGTTGGAGGCTGGCTCGACAAAAACGGATATACGCGTTGAGATCTGTTCGAAGTGTCATCCTTTTTTTACGGGAAAACAAAAACTTGTGGATACTGCCGGTCGAATTGAGCGTTTCCGCAAGAAATATGAAAAATTTCAGAAAAAATAGACAGCCCATTCACGCATTCTATTAAATCTTCATATATTGAAGCAAGCGATGATGGGCGTTTTATTTTTTACGACCCCATCATTTTTGAAGTGATATTTTTTCGGCAAGAAACATTTACCACTTGTTTTTACATAACATTTTAGGCCGTTGAAAAGATGGGAACATTCAGACAATCCGGTTTTTAACGGCTTGATCCTCTCGAGGCGGATAAACCTCGTGCATCGCTGAATATGAGTCATGTTCGATAAATTAACAGGTGTTGAAAGTCGCTTTTTAGAGGTAGAAAAGCTTTTAAGCGATCCTGCGATTGTTCAGGATCTGGGGGCATACCAGAAGTACAGCCGGGAACATTCCGATCTCAACAAGATTGTATCCGTTTTCCGAAAGTATAAACAGACCCTATCGGAACTCAATGACAGCATGGAGCTGTTGAAAGATAAAGATCCCGGATATCAAAGAGATGGCCCGTGAGGAAGTCAATGCCCTTACCCTCAAAAAAGAGCGCTTTGAAACCGATCTCAAGAAGCTGCTTTTGCCCAAAGATTCCAATGACAGTAAGAATGTTATCCTTGAAATACGTGCCGGTACAGGTGGAGAAGAGGCCGGACTGTTTGTCAGTGACCTTTTCAGAATGTACAGCCGGTATACTGAAGGCAAGAACTGGAAAGTCGAAGTTTTAAGCCATCACGCCACCGGTGTCGGCGGGTTAAAAGAGATTGTCGCCATGATCCATGGAAAAGGGGCATATAGCTGTTTTAAATATGAAAGTGGTACACATCGTGTTCAACGTGTTCCGGAAACCGAGACACAGGGGCGGATACACACGTCTGCGGTTACCGTTGCGGTTCTGCCCGAAGCCGAGGATGTTGAACTCCATATTGATCCGAGTGAGATTAAAGTCGATGTATTCCGATCCACCGGGACCGGGCGGCCAGAGTGTCAACACAACCGATTCAGCCGTACGCCTAACCCACCTGCCCAACTGGAATCATTGTTACATGCCAGGACGAAAAATCGCAATTAAAAAACAAAAACAAAGGCATGAAAGTCCTCCGTGCCCGTATTCTTGATCGTATGATCAGGGAGCAGAACGAAAAGAGATCCCAGGAGCGAAGAACCCAGATCGGAGATGGAGATAGAAGTGGAAGAATAAGAACCTATAACTTTCCCCAGGGCAGGGTTACCGACCACCGAATTGGGCTTACCCTATACAAACTGGAACAGATTCTGCAGGGCGAAATAGATGAAATCATAGAAGAGCTTGTAACTTATTATCAGACCCAGGCATTACAGAATGCAGAACCCGGCGAACTTCATTGATCCTGAATGGACCATAATAAAACTCCTCAAGTGGACAACTTCTTATTTTAAATCCCGAGATATAGAAAGCCCAAGAGCAACAGCTGAAATACTTCTTGCGCATGTCTTAGAATTAAAAAGGATAGATTTGTATTTGCGGTACGATCAACCGCTATGTGCAGAAGAATTGTCCCGGTTTAAGGCGTTGATAAAAAGGCGGGTTAAAAGGGAGCCGGTTGCATATATTTTGGGATTCAAAGAATTCTGGTCCATGGATTTTGCAGTTACAAAAGATGTTCTGATTCCGAGACCTGAAACCGAGTTTTTGGTTGAGGCTGCATTTAAACTATTGCCGGAAGATTCAATATCCAAACAACACCTAACACGAAAGCGAATATTAGAGCTTGGCACAGGAGCAGGGGCTGTAATTTTGGCACTTGCATCCATGCGGCCCAATCATCTTTTCTTTGCATCTGATAGGGCTGTTGCCGCGGCGGTGCTGGCCAAACAAAATGCAGAGCATCATGGTCTCCATCGAGGCGTCAATTTTTTTTGTTCGGACTGGTTTGACACCTTCGGTAACGGCAAACCGTTGTTTGATGTCATTGTATCAAATCCACCGTATGTTCCGAGTGGGGATGATCGCCGGGCTTCAACCTGAAATTAACCGGTATGAGCCGATTTCGGCCCTTGACGGCGGTGAAGACGGACTTTCAAGCTTAAGATCTATAGTGAATGCCGCTCATCTGTATCTCTGCCGGGAGGGCTGCCTGTTGCTGGAGATCGGTCATGATCAGAAAGACGATGTTCTGAAAATCATCGAACAGTCCGGGAATTATGAAAAAGTCATCTTTACAAAAGATTACAGCGGATACGATCGTATTGTCCAGATGCAGAAAAAGAGAGCATGATAAAAATATGGCGTTTAAAAAGTAAATAATTTAAAAAAATGTTGCGAGTCGATATTTTATTTGTTAGGTATGACAGTTTAATAAATTCGTACGCCTTTGGACCTGTTTCCCGGTGCCCCGCATTGCGGGGTCGGATGCAGGAATGATATGGGCGGTGGAAAAACCGATTAAGAAGGGAGAAAAAAATGGCTTACATTACAATGAAGGAACTCCTTGAAGCCGGAGTTCATTTTGGTCATCAGACAAAACGTTGGAATCCCAAGATGAAACCTTATATCTTTGGGGCCAGGAACGGTATCTATATTATCGATCTTCAGAAAACCGTTCGGATGTTCAGAACCGTGTACGATTTTATCATCGAAACGGTGGAAAATGGCAAATCGCTGCTTTTTGTGGGTACAAAGAAACAAGCGAGAGATTCGATCTATGAAGAAGCGAATCGATGTGAGATGTTTTACGTTCATAACAGATGGCTGGGCGGAATGTTGACAAATTTTCACACCATAAGAAAAAGTATAGACCGCTTGAACTATCTTAACGGCATTGTAAACGATCAATCCATCGATCTTTTTCCCAAAAAAGAGAGGCTGAAATTAAGAAAGGAGCGTATAAAGCTCGATAACAATCTTGGCGGAATCAGAACCATGAACGGGCTCCCAGGGGCGATTTTTGTTGTTGACCCCAAAAATGAAGCCATTGCCGTCCGTGAGGGAAGACGCCTGGGGATCCCTATAGTTGCGATTGTGGATACAAATTGCGATCCAGATGAAATCGATTATATTATACCGGGGAATGATGATGCAATCCGTGCAATACGGCTCATTACATCCAAAATGGCCGATGCTTGTATTGAAGGAAGAACGCGTCTGGCTGAAAAACAGCAGGCTGAAGCCGACAAAGAAATAGAAGAGGTGTCCGCCGTGGAAGCTGCCAGCGCGGAGTTAAAACCGGGTGAACGGAAGGTGATTTCAGACGGTTCAGACGGTCCCGTTGTAGAGATAATTAAAAGAACAACACCTGAAGGTGAGCCTGAATCTGAAAAATTAAAACATTCTGACAGCGAAGAATCCGGGGAAAAAACTGAAGCAGAAGGAACAGGAGAATAGTAATGTCAACAATTAGTGCGACAATGGTTAAGGAGCTTCGCGAGAAGACCGGCGCCGGAATTATGGATTGTAAAGGAGCACTTGCAGAGTGTGATGGTGATATGAGTAAGGCCGTCGATTTCTTGAGAAAAAAAGGTTTGGCGACGGCTGCTAAACGAGCCGGAAGGTCGATGACAGAGGGGATAATCGAGTTTTATATCCATATGACAACAAGCTCGGGGTTCTGGTTGAAGTTAATTGTGAGACCGATTTTGTTGCAAAAAATGACGATTTCAAGGAATTTGCAAAAAACATTGCGATGCACATTGCCGCCACCAATCCTGTTGGGATCCGCCCTGAAGACGTTCCTGAAGAGACCATCAACAGGGAAAAGGAAATCTATCGGGGCCAGGTACTGGAAATGGGCAAACCTGAAAAAATAGCGGACAAAATTGTAGAAGGTAAGATGCAGAAATATTTCAAGGAAAGCTGCCTGATGAATCAGGTTTACGTTCGTGACCCCGATATCACCGTTGAAGATCTTTTAAATGAAATGATTGCAAAAATCGGTGAGAATATTTCAATCAAACGATTCGCAAGATTCAGGATTGGGGAATTATAGACTTTGGACATGCCCAAATATAAAAGGATCCTGCTAAAACTTAGCGGTGAAGCGCTGATGGGCGATCAGAATTTTGGGATAAGTCCCGAGATGATAAAGTACGTGGCTGGAGAAGTCCGTTCTATATTTGACCTCGGGGTTCAAATTGCCATCGTTGTCGGCGGTGGTAATATTTTCAGAGGCATCGCCGCCTCTTCATATGGCATGGATCGAGTCTCTGCCGATCGAATGGGAATGCTGGCCACTGTCATTAACAGCCTTGCGTTACAGGATGCTTTAGAAAAAAAAGGTGTTATTACCCGTGTTCAGACCGCTATTTCAATGCATGAAGTGGCGGAACCCTTTATCGTTCGAAGGGCTGTTCGCCACCTGGAAAAGGGAAGGGTGGTTATTTTTGCAGCAGGCACCGGGAATCCTTACTTTACAACCGATACAGCTGCGGTTCTCAGGGCCCAGGAAATACATGCTGAGATCCTTTTAAAGGCCACGAAGGTTGACGGACTCTACGATGCAGACCCAGTTGTCAATAAAAATGCTAAATTTATAAGAAAAATCAGATATATGGAGGTTATCGAAAAGCAACTCCACGTTATGGATATGACAGCGATTTCTCTGGCAATGGATAATAAGCTTCCGCTGATTATCTTTAATTTGACCCATAAGGGGAATATCAAAAAGGTGGTGTGCGGAGAAACGGTGGGAACCCAGATAAACCATTAAAGGAAGACGCATGATTGAATCGATATATCAAGAAACCAGAGATGGTATGCAAAAGTCGATAGATGCGCTGGAAAATGAATTAAAAAGGATCCGGACAGGACGTGCTTCCCTTTTACTTATGGATGGCATTCGGGTCGATTATTACGGCACATTGACACCCCTTAACCAGATGGCATCTCTTGCTGTTCCCGAAAGCCGGCTAATTACCATACAACCTTGGGACGTATCTGTTATCAAGGAGATCGAAAAGGCCATATTAAAGTCCGATCTTGGTCTCACGCCTTCAAATGACGGCAAGATGATACGGATCTCCATTCCGCCGCTTACCGAAGAGAGAAGAAAACAGCTTGTAAAAGTCGTATATAAAAAGGGCGAAGAACATCGGGTTGCGGTACGCAATCAAAGACGTGATGCCAACGATCTGCTTAAAGGCTTGAAGAAGGACGGCGAAATTGCGGAAGATGATGCTTTCAGGGCTCAAGATCAGATACAGAAAATAACAGATGAGCATGTCAAGCTTGTCGATGATGTCTGTAAAGATAAAGAGAAGGAGATCCTTGAATTCTAATACACCTTCTGTTATTAGCACAGATCTTAATCCTGAAAAACTACCCTCCCATGTGGCCATCATTATGGATGGTAACGGTCGATGGGCCAAAAAGCGTCTATTAAATCGGATCAAAGGTCATGAAAAAGGTTCCGAAACCGTTCGAACTATTGTTCGGACCTGCCGTAAAATCGGAATTCCCCATTTTGACGCTGTATGCTTTCTCCACCGAAAACTGGCAACGACCCAAATCCGAAGTCACCGCTCTCATGTCCCTCCTAAAAAAATTCCTCGAATCCGAAAAAACAGAGATGCTGGACAACAATATTCGACTGAATGCCATAGGACAGACCGAACGATTGCCGGGAATATGTCCGGAAAACACTGCATAAGACCATGGATTTAACAAAAAATAATGACGGTCTGTGCCTTAATCTCGCACTGAGTTACGGTGGACGGTCTGAGATTATAAGGATGGTCAAACAGATTGCAAAAAAAGTCAGAGACGGTCATATTGATCCGGATTTAATAACCTCTGAACTTATATCCGAGCATCTTTATACCGGTGATATGCCTGATCCAGATCTTCTGATCAGAACCAGCGGCGAAATGCGCATCAGTAATTTTCTACTGTGGCAGATCGCGTATACGGAAATTTATATAACAGATACCTTGTGGCCCGATTTTGGAAAGGATGAATTTGTGCAAATTCTGAGAGACTATCAGTGCCGTGAGCGAAGATTCGGCAGAACCGGGTCCTGATCGCCAGCATTTTTCAATCTCCTGTACAGAATTTAATTCGCTTCGTTCATAATTGAAATGTTGGAATACTGGAATACTGGAATGATGGAATAATGGGTTGTTGATAAAATCCATTTTGATAAGGAAGTAAAAAATATTTTATAAATTGAAATTCTTCTAACAACCGCCATCCCGCCATTCCAGTATTCCATCTGCGAGACAAAAAGATTATGTCTCCATAAACCAAATTAAAAACAGAAAGTTGAAGTATTTCCAGGACGAGGCATTATGCATTTAAAACGATGGATTACAGCTATTGTGCTCATCCCGTTTCTAATTTTATTAATAAGCATCGGGGGTACATTTCTGCTTGCCGTTGTTATCAATGCCGCGGTCATTATAGCACTTTGGGAATATTTTCGGATTGGTCTGAATACGGCTGAAAGCGAAAAGTTGAACGCTCAAAGCATTTCCATTTTGAGCTTTCAGAGTCTATCTTTTTTCACAGGTTCGGCCGTTATCTGGGCTGCATATTTTCATTCGTTCAAAATGGTTCTATGCATTATTAGTTTTAATTTCATCGTTTGCGCCCTGGTCTCTTTTTCAAAGTTCAAATTTGATTCCTCTGTTTTGGAAATTGTTTTCAAACAGGTTCTTGGTGTTATCTATATCCCGTTTTTTCTTTCATATCTTGTTTTAATTAGAAATGGGAATGATGGTGTTTCCTGGATATTTTTTCTGTTAATACTCGTCTTTTATCGGTGATACCGCTGCATATTATGCCGGCACTTATTTTGGGCGGCACAAGCTTTGTCCGGCCGTAAGTCCTAACAAGACCATCGAGGGCTCTGTGGGCGGCCTTGCTGCAAATCTGGTTGTGGGCGCTTTGTTCAAATATTTTTTTATGCCGTCGTTATCATGGGGTTTAAGTATCCTGTTTTTCTTTTCCATAGGTGTTGCCGGGCAGGTGGGAGATCTGTTCGAATCTGAATTAAAGCGGGCGTCACATATAAAGGATTCCGGGACATTATTTCCGGGTCACGGCGGCATTCTCGATCGGATTGATGCCTTGTTGTTTGCTGCACCCGTGGCGTATTTTTTTAAGGAATATGTATTAACCGGGTAACCGGCGCTTTTTTTAGCCCGTCTTTAGCTTGTTTTTTAAGACAAGAGCCCTTTACTTAAGATGTTTGAGTGCTATGAAAAATCTTTCCATATTGGGGTCGACAGGATCCATCGGGCTGTAATGTCCTTAGGATCGTAGAGATGTTTCCAGAGCGGTTTGCAGTGAAGGCACTTGCAGCCAAACGTAACATTTCTTTACTGTCCGGGCAGATCGAAAGATTCCATCCTGAAATCGCCGTTGTTTATGATGAGTCCAGCGCGATTGATCTGCAAAACATGCTTTCCCCGGGAACCGGCGTTGAAATATTGTACGGAGAAGACGGCTACAAAGCTGCTGCATCCTATCAATCCGTTGATATGGTTGTGGTTTCATTCGTGGGGGCATCCGGGTCTTATGCCGACTCTGGCAGCCATCGAGGCGGGGAAAAACATCGCCCTGGCGAACAAGGAAACCCTTGTTATGGCCGGTGAGATTGTTGTAAAAAAGGGCGTCAATAAATGGGTCAAAGATACTTCCCATCGACAGCGAGCACAGCGCGATTTTCCAATGCATTTCGGGGAATCGGCGTGAGGATCTGGATAAGATAATTATTACAGCCTCCGGCGGCCCGTTTTTAAATCTGCCGAGAAATGAGTTTGGGTCCATTAAACCGGAAGCCGCCCTGAATCACCCCACCTGGCGTATGGGCAAAAAAATTAGTGTCGACTCGGCAACACTGATGAACAAAGGGGCTTGAGATTATAGAGGCTAAATACCTCTTCGGTATTTCACAGAAAATGATTGAGGTTGTGATTCACCCCCAAAGCGTGATCCACTCCATGGTTTCCTTTAAAGATGGAACGGTAATGGCACAGCTTGGCATTCCCGATATGAAGGGCGCCATTGCATATGCCCTGTCTTATCCGGAACGTCTTGCGCTTGAGCAGCCGTTACCGGATTTTGTGAGTATCGGTGCACTTACTTTTGAAGAACCTGATTTGGAAAAATTCCCTTGTCTTGCTTTGGCATATCAGGCCTGTGAAACAGACGGGACCCTCCCGGCGGTGTTAAATGCCGCAAATGAAGCGGCTGTGGAGGCCTTTTTAAGAAAACGCATCTCCTTTTTGAAAATACCCGAGGTTATCCGGGGAACCATGGAGCAGCATACTGTAATTACAGATCCAACGCTTCATGATATTCTTCGAGCAGACCGGTGGGCCAGAGAACAGGCCCAGGGCTGATACGGAATTTGGAACTAACGGCGTCCTAATGGACCAGGCAACCATTGGGTTATCCAGGCCCGGTTCTTTACTATGTTGGTGTGTTTGTGATATCTTATTCAAAGAATCATCCGTATCTCGTAATTAGTAAAAGAAAAAATTTTCTTTTCCGGTTTAACCGGGTTAGGAATTCTGAGAAACATAATGAGTGTTAATATATTTGCATTGGTCATCGTACTGGGCGTACTGATATTTTTCCATGAACTGGGGCATTTCCTTGTGGCAAGGGCTGCTGGGTGTCGGGGTGGAGACATTTTCACTCGGCTTTGGTCCAAAAATGATTCGGCAAAAAGATCGGCATTACCGATTATCGGATTTCCGCCATACCTCTCGGCGGATATGTCAAAATGGTGGGTGAGCAACCGGATGCCGACTTGGACCCCGCTGATATTCCCCTCTCTTTTACGCACAAACATGTCTTTCAAACGGATTTTAATTGTTGCCGCCGGGCCCTTTTTTAATATCCTTCTGGCGCTGATCATATTCTTCGGTATTTTTCAAATATCCGGCCTGTTAATATTAAAACCCTCCATCGGAGAGGTCAATGAAGGTACCCCCGCTTACAGGACGGGGCTGGAAAAGGGTGATCTGGTGGTATCCATCGACGGCGTGAAGATTTCAAGCTGGGAAGACATGGCGAAGATGATTACCACGAGCAAAGGGAGAGCCCCTGACCCATATCCGTGCTTCGCGGTAATTCCATGCATGTCGCGGACGTTACGCCGGAACCCTAAAATATTTAAAAATATATTCAATGAGGATATCGAGCGCTACGTCATCGGAATTACCGCTTCCGGTGATTTCTTTACCAAGGATTTGAACGTTTTTCAGGCCCTTTCACAGAGCTTCATACAAACCTATCAAATAACAGCCTTGACCATAAAAGGGTGTCGTAAAACTTTTCCAGGGTGCTGTTTCGCCAAAAACATTGGGCGGTCCCAATAATGATCGCACAGATGGCAGGTCAGGAGGCCAGGGCAGGGGCGGTCAATTTGATCTTTTTCATTGCCCTTATCAGCATAAATCTTGCTATTTTAAATTTCCTTCCCATACCGGTTTTGGACGGCGGACACCTGCTGTTCTTTTTTGTCGAGGCGGTCACCGGACGTCCGGTGAGCATAAAGATACGTGAAATCGCCCAGCAAGCCGGGATATTTGTGCTGATTCTGCTGATGATATATGTGTTTTATAATGATATTGCACGGGTGTTCTTAAGTTGATGCCATACCGACTCGAAATTGCACTGAAACCGGATCTTTTTGATGCCGAAGGCCATGGGATTCGCCAGAAGGCGAAAAACTATTTTGGGATCAAGCTTACCCATGTTCGCAGCATTCATGTAATCACCATTGATGCGGACCTTTCAGTTGAACAGCTGAAAACCGTTCAAACTGAAACTTTTACAAACCCTGTGACACAGATCTCCGCTTATGATCCGCTTCAGATCGATTTTGACTGGACTATCTGGGTGGGCTTTCGTCCGGGGGTTAGAGATAATCCGGGGAGTACCGCCGTTGAGGCGGTGGAAGATATTCTGGGGATAAAATTCGGTCCCGATGAAGCCATCTATACTTCAAAACGGTATTGTCTGAAAGGTTCAGGGTCTGACCTTTGAAGTGGTAAATATGGTTGCGGGCGAACTTCTGGCCAATGACATTGTCCAGCAATGGAAAATTTTTCCGGCCGATGAATGGGACCCCTGCAGATGGGGATCGGTATTATCATTCCCTAAAGTAATTCTCGACCATACACCGACGGTTACCACCATTCCTGTCCATAGTGACGCTACCCTGAAAAAAATCAGCGATCAGAGGGGTCTGGCATTGAACCCCGCTGACATCCCCTTTATTAGATCCTATTTCTTGAATGAAAAAACCCAAGCCGAAAGAGCATCAAAGGGGCTGTCGGATCCAACAGATATCGAACTTGAATTTATTTCCCAGGCCAGAAGCGATCACTGCAACCACAATACGTTTCGAGGGATTGTTTCGCTACAAGGATCTTGTCACCGGTGAAACGGATATTGTAGACAATCTTTTTGAAACATGTATCGAGACGCCGACCCTGACGTTGAAAGAAAGAAAATCCTGGGTGGTGTCGGTGTTGTGGGATAATGCCGGTGTCGGGCGTTTTGACGACGAACATTACTACGTTATTACCGGAGAAACCCATAATTCTCCATCCAACATGGAAGCCTACGGCGGGGCCATCACCGGTATCGTGGGGGTTTACCGTGATCCTTTGGGGACGGGCCTGGGATCGAAGCTGGTAATGGGCGGTTACGGTTTTTGTGTCGGACCCAGAGATTACAGCGGGAGCCTTAAACCGCATCTCCATCCGAGACGGCTTTTGGACGGTGTCATCGAAGGCGTGCGTGACGGCGGTAACAAGAGCGGAATTCCAACTACATTCGGCCAGGTTCTTTTTGACCCGGGATACCTGGGGAAATGCCTGGTTTTTGTGACTGCGGTGGGGTATTATGCCGGCTCTGGTCAAAGGGACGCCCGGCGGAAAAAAAGAGAACCGCATCCAAAGACCTGGTTATCATGTGCGGCGGTCGGGTCGGCAAGGATGGTATTCATGGGCGTTACCGCTTCTTCGGAGACTTTTTCCGAGCATACACCGGCAGGTCATGTTCAGATCGGAGATCCTTACACCCAGAAAAAAATGCATGATTTTCTTTTAGAGGCCCGGGACGAGGGATTGATCCAGTTTATTACAGACAACGGCGGCGGGGGGCTTTCATCGTCAGTGGGTGAATCGGCCCGCTTCAGCAACGGATGCGAAATCCAGCTTGAAAAGGTTCCCTTGAAATATGAGGGGCTGGACCAGTGGGAGATCTGGGTCTCCGAATCCCAGGAAAGGATGACCCTAGCGGTGAGGCCTGAAGATCTCCGTCGATTTCTGGAACTGTCGGAAATGCATGCGGTGGAGAGCACGGTTATCGGACAATACACGGATTCCGGCAAACTTCATATCACCTATGACGGCCGTACCTGTGCCTATGTCGACATGGATTTATTGACGTCGGGTTTTCCCCAATGGGACGTTTGATGCCCAATGGCTGACACCGGAAAAACGCGGACTGTTTGAACCGGTTTTGAAAGAGCCCTGATGATTACGAGATTTTACTCCGGGACATGCTTTCACGTCCCCAATATCTGTTCCAAGGAATGGATCACGAGGCAGTATGACCATGAAGTTCAGGGCACCAGCGTCATTAAGCCTCTGGTGGGTTTGGAACGTGATGTCAACAGTGATGCAGCGGTTATCAGACCGGTTCTTGACGCTCAAAAAGGACTTGCTTTTGCACAGGCGCTGCTGCCGGCCTATTCGGCCATAGACGCCTATCACATGACTTGCTGTACCGTTGACGAAGCGGTTCGCAGGCTGGTTGCCGTGGGTGCGGACCTGGAACATATCGGCGGGGTCGATAATTTCTGCTGGCCCAATATTCAATTTCATCCCCGGGAAAATCCGGACGGCAAATTTAAGGCGGCCCAGCTTGTGAGATCATGCCGAGCTTTGCGTGAAATCTGTATGGCGTATGAGATACCGCTCCTTTCAGGCAAAGACAGTATGTACGTCGACGGGCATCTTCCGGGGCGTTACGGCGAAACCCACAAGGTTTCGGCCCCTTGAGACCCTTCAATTTTCCACCCATATCGGTGGTCAGGGATATCACCAAATGCGTGACCATGGACAGCAAGGTGTCCGGGGATCTGGTTTATATCCTTGGTACGACGCGTAACGAACTTGGCGGGTCTGAATACTATGCGCATTTCGGGTATGTGGGGCTGAATGTTCCCAGGGTGATTCCCGACGAGTTTGTTGTTTTATACAAGGCATTGGGCGATGCCATCGAGAAAGAGATCGTCGCTTCGGCCCACGGCATCTATCGAGGGGGCCTTGGGGTACATCTTGCCATGGTTGCCATGGGCGGTAATCTCGGCATGTCGGTAGATATGGGTCGCGTGCCTTCAGAACAGATCCGCCGGAATGATTTGATTCTGTTTTCGGAATCCGCCGGCCGCTTCATCGTAACCATCGATCCGAAGAACCGGGAGGTTTTTGAAAAATCTTTTCACCGGGCTTGCCTGCAGTTGTATCGGGGTTGTAACCGATACCTCCGAATTTGTAATCCAGGGGATTGACGACGGGTGTATCATGAAGATTTCGGTTCAGGATCTTAAGGCCGCCTGGAAAAAGCCGTTCGGAGAATTGATATGAATGATGTAAAGGCCCTCGTGCTCACCGGATACGGCCTGAACTGCGATCATGAGACCGCTTATGCTTTGAAGCTTTCCGGTGCAGCTGCTCGCCGGGTTCATATCAACGCGCTGATTGACGGAACCGTCAGCTTGAAGGACTTTCAGATCATGGTATTCGGCGGCGGGTTCAGCTGGGGAGACGATCACGGTGCAGGTGTCGTCCAGGCGGTACGCATGAAAACCAATCTGGGGGAAAAAATCCTGGAATTTATCGATGCCGGGAAATCTTGTCCTCGGCATCTGCAATGGATTCCAGACCCTTGTCAACCTGGGTCTTTTGCCGGGGATTTGACCGTGACTATACTCAACGATCCGTTGCTCTGACCTTCAATGACTGTGGAAATTTCAGAGACCAATGGGTTACCCTGAAGATTGCTTCAACATCCCCCTGCATATTTACCGCGGGTCTGGACACCTTGGAACTGCCGGTAAGACACGGTGAAGGAAAATTTTATGCGGACGAATCCACAATACGACGTTTGATCGATGAAAAACAGGTAGTGGCCCGATATGCCATGCCCGACGGCAGGTCCCGCAGATCTGGGATTTCCCTTTCAATCCCAACGGTTCCGTTTATGATATTGCCGGAATCTGTGACCCCAGCGGCCGGATTTTCGGCCTGATGCCCCATCCCGAAGCCTTTAACCATTGGACCAACCACCCCGACTGGACCCGTATCAAGGAAACCCTAAAACGCGGGGGACGGCAAGGGGGAGAGACAACTCCGCCGTCGGCCTACGCATTTTTCAAAATGCGGTGGAATATATCCGCAGCAGATAAATAAAATTAAATAATTTAATAGCACTATTAAATAATTTAATAGTTTTTATGGCATGGCGTCATTCCAAAGCCGAAGTTTTCAATTCCAAAGACCCTCAAAAATTTCTCGATTATTGTTATTTATATCAAGATCATATAGTCACAATTCAGTTTGATCGGGTCTGTCTTTTAAGGCCCTCAATACGGATAATCTTTTTGGCATGAAAATTGTATATTTATTAAGATTGGAATCTTAAAACCGGCAATCAAGCGGATATATTTTTTAGAATCACTCTATCAATATGCGAATTATCAAGAAAAATTCAGGGTTTACACTCATCGAACTTATGGTGGTGATTGTTGTAATCGGTATATTCGTTGCCATAGGCTTGCCCAATTTTATGAGCTGGCTGCCAAAATATCGTCTGAAAAGTGCGGTCAGAGACCTTTATTCCAACATGCAGCTTGCAAAAATGACGGCTGTTAAATCCAAACAAAATTGCACTGTTACTTATAGCACCGATCCGGACCAGTATGTTTTAAGCGGTGCTTTAAGCAAAACCGTTGTTCTGGGGGATTACGGCAGTGGTATAAATTTTAACGGTCCCGGGGCAATGAAACCTTTGCCGTCACAACCATAACGTTTAATTCCCGGGGGACGAGCAATGCGGGTTATGCCTACCTGTCAAATTCGGGTAACACGGCCTATTACAAAGTCGGTCCCGTTGTCCTCGGGAGTGATTAAATTGCAGAAATGGGTCGGGTGGGAGTTCATGGGAATGACGCTAAAACAGACACTGAGATTACCAAGATTTTCAAATCAGGGCGTTACCCTCATCGAGCTGATGATCTGCCATGACCATATTTTTGCTGGTTCTTGGCGGGATCTATTCGACGTTTCGAGTCCCAGCATAAATCGTATCTGATACAGGAGGAAGTTGCCGCCATGCAGCAGAATATCAGGGCTGCAATGTTTTACATGACCAAGGGAAATCCGGATGGCAGGGGTGCGATCCCACGGGAAATGCCGGGAGCCGGAATTGTTACGGCAAATGCCAATTCTATCAGTTTTACAGAGGATATCCGGGGTGATGCAGACGGCAGTGATCCCGGATGGGGCGACCAATGATCCCAATGAAAGCATTGCCTATGCTCTGTCCAACAATAATCTTGTCAGGAATACCGGCGGCGGGAATCAGGTGGTGGCTGAAAATATCGATGCCCTCGATTTTGTATATCTGGACGCGGACGGCAATCAAACGGCAACCCTGGCGGATATTAGATCCGTGGAGATAACCATCGTGGCCCGAACCGGCAGGGGGTTGAGAGCCACCAAGAATAACAACCTGTATTATAACCAGCAAGAGACCCAGATTCTGGGTGCGCAAAATGACAATTTCAGCCGAAAGTCTATGACAACATTTATCAAATGCCGCAATTTGGGTCTATAGGAAGATCGGATGAGATTAGGTCCGGCAGATAATAAAAAGCGGGGAACTGAAATCAGAGCCATGCAAAACAATGCAGGTTTTACCCTCATCGAAGTGGTGATCGCCATTTCTATACTGGCCGTGGGTCTATTGGGTGTTGCCGCCATGCAAACCTCTGCCATTCAGGTGAATTCAGTTGCGGGTCAAATGACCACCCGGATGAACTGGGCCCAGGACAAGCTCGAAGAACTCATGGCCCTCCCGTTTTCCGATCCCTGGCTTGAGGCGACCGGGAGCCCGACTGTTCCGGACTCGGCCGGAAATCCTCATCAGGAAACGACTTCCGACGGACATACCGTAAGCTGGAATGTCACCGATGACAGCCCGGTTTCCAATACAAAACGGATCGTCGTAACGGTGACCGGGAAGGGGAAAACATCCCGACTGACCTGTATGAAAGCGGACTGGTGAGCATGTTTTTAAGTGTCGAAAAAAATATTCCGAACACCGAAAATGGATCCATTACGGTGCTTGCGCTGATCATTCTGGCGCTTTTGACCCTATTGGGGATTTCCGCGACCATGACTTCGAGCATCGAAGTTCAGATTGCCGGAAACGATGATCGTCATAAAATGGCGCTCTATGAAGCCGACGGCGGAACCGAGGTGGGATTTGAAATCCTGGAGCAGAATATTGCCTGCCCCGGCGGCTTTTCCACCTTTAACGAAGGGGTCGGATATCTGGATATCGACACCGATGTCCGGGTGTACACCAAGGATTTCTGGCTCCAGGAGTCTGAACCCACCAGCGACTATCCTTCTGATTCGGAAAGGGATATCAGAATATACAATACAGACACAGGTCCCCGCACCAATTTAAGCATTTTCGGAGCCACCCAGCTGTCCACGGGCAGCGCCATCCAGATGTCCGCCGGATACGAGGGCAAGGGCAAAGGCGCAGGTGCAGGCGGGGCTTATATCGTTTATAGAGTCTATTCCCGGCACATGGGAATCGGCAACAGTCAGGCAGAGATTATGAGTCAATGGAGACATTTGGTCGGCCAGGAAGGGGCTTGTAATTACTGACAGCACAAAGATGATACAAGCGGTTGAAATTATAGAGTTTAAAGTAGATCAAGAATCTATTGAACTTTCATGGAACCATGGCATGTTGTAATTATTGAACAGCCTGGTGAAAGAAGGGAATTAAGTTCTCGATATAGGAGATCTAGGTATGACACGCTTCAAGAGACATATTCCATGGATGGTGTTTATCATTTTGCTGGTGTTCAGCGGATCGGCTCCGCCGAATTTGTACGCTGTTGACTATTGCGGCAGCGGTGTGGCATTGCCGCCGTTTTTGGCCGGCGGCGTGGATCCGAACCTTCTGCTTTTGATCGACAACTCGGGCAGCATGATCGATATGGCATATGTCGAAGACGACAGCCAGTGTTTTGACGACACTTACAATCACAGTACCACCTATGCCGGGTATTTCGAGAAGAACGTTCTGTACGCATACAATTTTTCAGGAAACTATTTCGAAGTCTATTCCATTGCGGCTCACTGGACTGGAAAGGACAGTACCGGCGGTTGGTACAGCAACGGTTATGTATCGATGCTGTTCGATTCCACCCCCGGCCCCACCGCATTTGTGGCATTCGGGAACTTCTTCAACTGGGTCATGGCCTCGAAATTTGACGTTCAAAAAGAGATCCTCACCGGCGGGAAATATGACGGCACCGACAACAGGCTCGTCATGGAATCGAGGGGCTGTCTCGACCGGCGCTATATCAAGCAGGTACAAGTTGACGACAATATAAACGGGGGAACAAAGTATTTGACCCTGGCGGTACGGCCGCCACGCGAGCAAACATTCGATTCGTGGGCAAATGAAACCGCATATGCGGTGGGGGATGTTGTCAACGACGTAGGAGAGTTGTACATTGCAACCTCTGCCGGAACATCGAATGGAACCAGCACCAGCGATGATAACGGCGTGTCTTGGGCGTCTTACACCCTCACACGGTGGACCAACAGCGCCACGTATCCGGCCGGCAGTATTATCGCGGATCCCGGCAAAGCCAATACCATCGATGAAGGCCGGCTGTACATCACCGCCGCCGGCGGCACGGCCAGCGGGACCGGCATTGACGATGATGCCGGCATATCAGACTGGGTACCCTACAATCTTACGCATATTGAAATATTTCCAGCCACCACAAACGGGTTTGATCACAGCGACTGCCAAAATGCCGTGGACGAACTGGGTAAGGACAGCCCCAACCAGGGCCAGTTAAACCAGTATATCAACGACTGCATGGGGTATACTGTCTCCGGGAGCAGCACCATAGAAGCCAACTCCAATGCAGCTTTCAACCATGCCATGCACAATTGCTGGTATTATGCCAAACACAATGACTGGCCAAGCGGCAGTGGATCGGTGAGCTCCACGAAGAGTTCCTGTGAGGACGTCTTCTCGGACATAGAACCCTGGAACATCACCCCCGATGATCGTGGGTATTTATGCTATGGACTGTATGCCGCTGATCCGGCCAACCAACTCGGCTATGTGGGCCGCTGCTGGAATCCGGGGGCGGGCGCAGTACTGACCTGCACCGGCGGTTACTTTACTTCCGGACCCAAAACCGGTACATGCAAGAAATGGGAATATGTCGGAGGTACTTCACCCGGCTGGGATGCTGCCGGATATGCGGATGAGGACACGTGTATCGAAGAGGCCATGAGAGACTATTGTGGGAACATGGAAATTCCGGAAGTGATCGATCCCAGTGATCAGGCCGGAGAAACCGGTGAATTCTGGAATCTCCCGGCGGTGCTTATAGATTCGGGGGTTGTTGCCCAGATCGGTGAGCCCCTTGCGGTGCTTCAAGGGTATATTTCGGAATCTTCCCCACCCAGCGGGCTCATCCAGGAGTTTTCCGGCGACATCCGGATGGGGGCAATGGCGTTTAACTTCGAAGGCTCCAGCAGCGAGTGCAGTCAGCCGGATCCTTTTATTCTGTATAATTGTACGGATCCGTCGAACCGGGACGGGGGCCGGATCATCTCGGATATTGACAAGTCGAGTGCCCATACCACAAATCTGGTGGATGCCGTCAACGATATCAAGGCCACATCCTGGACCCCCCTGGCCGAGGCCTTTTATAATGCCTTGGGATACTACAGCCAGAACAGCGCTCTCCGTCTGGACAGTAACGATTTTAACATTGGTTCCGGTTATGATCCCATAACCGCCTATTGCCAGAAGAACAATATTCTGATCATCACCGAAGGGGCGTCCACAGCAGATTTGAACGGTACTGTCGGCGCCTTTATCGCGGCCGAGGGACAGAATGATACGGACAGTGAAGACAGTGTGGACTGCGGTTCACTTTCCGGCAGTTCATATCTGGATGATCTGACTTTTTATGGCCGGAACAGCACCAATCTTTATCCCGCACAGCTCAACGGAGAGGACAAACAGAACGTTAGAACCCACATCGTGGTTGCAGGAACCTTGCGGTCCACAGGGACCGATGAATGCAGTCCGGATGTACTATTGGATGAAGCCGCGACCAACGGAGGCACGTCCCTTTACGACGCATCCGACCCTTCCCAACTGGAAGGCGCCCTCCGAGACGCTTTTGAGGCTATCCGGGCAGGCGCTGCAGCCGGCTCCGCCGCTTCGGTCATATCTGCGTCCCGGGGGGGCGAAGGCGCGGTCTATCAGGCCATTTTCTGGCCCACTGTGGAACTGTCCGGCGGCGGTTCCGTAAACTGGATCGGGGAGGTTCATGCCCTGTTCGTGGACGAATACGGAAATATGTATGAAGACACCAACGGTGACAGGACCATGGATGCCGGCGATCAGAAGGTGGTGATTTATTACGACGAATCCGTGAGTATGACCAAAGCCTGCAACGGCGAGTTAAATACGGACGGCACCTGCAACGGGACATCCAAAGGACTGGAAGATGTTCATTACATGTGGTCCGGATCAGAATGGCTTGCAGATATTTCCCCCACGGCATCTGATGCGAGTACGAACATCCTTATCAACAGAATTTCGGTGGGAACCACCACCGGATACATTTCCAATGTAAAAAAACGCTATATTTTCACCTGGAATGACCTCGACAACGACGGTATCGTCGACAGCAGTGAAATCCTCGATTTTGACACCACCAACGACTGGGCCGCGCTTACCGTCGACGCTTCCCGGGGCCCGGTGCCGCTGGATTTTGGTGTCTTTCTCGATACCACGGATGCGGCTTCCATTACGGCGACCAATGCATCGGTGAACGAGGTCGTAAAATGGGTGCGGGGCTATGATCAGGCCGGCCGGCGCAGCCGCCAGATGCCGTTCGATTTCGATCTGGACGGCACGCCGACGGATGTCACCTGGCGGCTTGGGGATGTGGTGCACTCGACGCCTATTTCGGTGACCCGACCCAGTGAAGGCTTTCATTTTCTATACCGGGACAATTCTTATGCACAGTTTCTGAACACCTATAAGAACCGCCGAAACATGATCTACTTTGGGGCCAACGACGGCATGATCCATGCCGTCAACGGCGGGTTTTACAATGAAACCCAAAATAAATTCTGCCTGACAGCCGATTGCCAGTCAGAAACTTCGGCACCGGAGCTGGGGGCTGAGTTGTGGGCGTATGTCCCCCTATAATCTATTGCCGCATCTAAAATGTTTGACAGATCCTTCATACGAGCATAAATATTTCGTGGATCTTCGCCCGAGAATTTTTGACGTACGGATTTTCGATTCCACCGACGGGGTTCATACCGGCGGCTGGGGGACAATTCTGGTTCAGGGGATGCGGTTCGGCGGTGCCAAGGTCCTTTCGGGAACACTGGATCTGGATAATAACGGTTCGGCGGACTATCCTGCCGACACACGAGAGTTCACATCTGCGTATATTATTCTCGACATTACCGATCCAGAAGGTCCGCCGACACTGTTGGGTGAGATAACCCTGACAACCGGCGGTACTGAAGTGGATCTTGGATACACAACATCTTCACCGACAATGGTGACCATGAAAAACGGTGCTGACGTTAGCGATACCAGCTGGTATCTGATACTTGGCAGCGGACCGACGAATGTGGACGGTACTAGCACCCAGGACGCCAAACTTGCAGTCCTGCCTTTAGACTGGCTGGTGGGAACCCCCAGGGCGCTCCGAATTCCCGACGCGATACCGACGGCGGGCCAATGACCAAGGCGGCACTTTTACGCTGACCGCCAACAGTTTTGTATCAGACCTGACATCCGTGGATTTTGAGCTTAAAGACAATTATAAAACAGATGCCGTATATTTCGGGACCGTCTCGGGCACCTGGGGCGGCTGGGGGGGCGGCCTGTACCGGCTGGTCACCCAAGATCTGGATAGCGGAACCGGTAATCAGCTGGTGACCGATCCCAGCGACTGGTCCACGCTGATAAGCCCCCTGAACAACCCCCTTTACCTCATGTATGCGGGCCGTCCGGTGACAGGTGCAGCGTCCATCGGAACCGACGGCACGAATTACTGGATATATTTTGGAACCGGACGATTTTTAGATTCAGATGATAAAACCGATTCCAGCAGCAACGCCCAGGAGGCTTATTTTGGCATCAAAGAGCCGCGAAACTGTGACGGATTCACCTGGGAAACCGTAGAAAAGACAGGAATTTTCAACACCACCCCCGGATCCCAGGGGATTGCTGGATGTGAGTGATATTCTGGTCCAAGAAGCAACCAATGCTGCAAATGCCGCCCTTTCATGTGTCGACGGGACAACCAACTGTCTCCCCTCCGGGATAACCACGTTTTCGGGACTGGAGGGTTACATTGCCGGAACAGGCTGTGATGACGGGACGGCGCCGGCAAGCCGGAGCTACTCCACCGGTACAGACGGATGGTACAAGGAATTTGCCGATGATAGAGAACGGAATTTGGGGCCAGGGCGCTCTTTTAGGCGGATTGCTTACATTCACATCCTATAAGCCCTATGATGATGTCTGCCTGGCCGAGGGGTTTTCTTATCTTCACGGGGTTTACTTTCGAACCGGAACCGCATGGTATGAGTCTGTATTTGGCGACAATGCACTCGACGGGAACGGCAATGTTAAGGCCCGCCTGGATCTAGGGGCGTGGTCTGGCCACAACACCGGATCTCCATGTGGGGAAAGAGGAAGGAAGCAAAGCATTTGTTCAAACCAGTACCGGCACCATTGTCGAGATTCCTCAGCCCAATCTGCCGCTGAAAAGTGTAAAAACCGGCAGTACTAGTTGGATGGAAAAAGATTAACCGTTTTAATAAAGGGTTTTGATATGAAACAAAAAATTTTGATTTTCCTAACAACGTTTTTGACGATGATGGCTTTTTCTGTAGAAAGTTTTGCCCGTGTTGAATGGGATGTCCAGCAGAAATTGAAAATGGATACCCCCCCCTTGGATGTTGCAGTGTCCAAGGACGGGAAATGGATTTTCGTTCTTAACGATTCCGGAAACATCCTGATCTATTCGTCAAATGGGAAATTAGAAGATGAAATCAGCGTTGGAAGTCATGTGGACCAAATCAGGGTCGGCTCTCAAAGATAACCTGCTTTTACTCAGCAGCCGCAGTAACAAAACGGTTGAACTTCTTGCCATCGATTTTATTCACAAGATCAACATTTCCGGATCGCCTTTTAAGGGATCGGAAGATGCGCTGGTGGTGATTGCTGTGTTCAGCGATTTTCAGTGACCGTACTGCGCGAGGATTGTGCCTCTACTTGAGCAGGTGCTCGAGAATAATCCGGAAAAAGTAAAAATTGTTTTTAAGAACTTCCCCCTCAGAAGACATAAATATGCAACAAAGGCCGCCATGGCCGCTCTTACAGCCGACGGACAGGGGAAATTCTGGGCATTTCATGACCAACTTTTTGAAAAGTACAAACAGCTCAGCGATCAAAAGATCAAAGATATTGCCCGGGATCTGGGGTTTGATATGGAAAAATTTGAAAAACAGATGAAAAATCCCGGGAATTCTGGCTCAAATACGACAGGATATGCTCGATGGAAACCAGGCCGGCGTCAGGGGGACGCCCACCGTTTTTATTGGCGGACGACTTTTGAGGAATTGGTCGCCCAAAGAATTCCAGATAGTTGATCGATAAAGAATTGGGGAGAACCAAACAATCTCCCGGGAAATAATAATTTCTCGAATCCCCGCCCCCCCTTTCTCCAACTAAATTGGAGAAGAACCTAATCTCTTAACGGAAGTGTTGAACTATGCCGAATGACATACAAAACCGATTGTCCGCTCAAAATGTCTGCCGGACGCTTTTAAAAAAGGGGCTCATTACATCCGGTCAGGCAGAGCAAATCCTTAAAAAAAAGGGTGCGCTGGAGGCCAGACTGAAAAAGCAAAACAACCATAAGCAGGCTTCGGGACCCGGTCCGTAAATCCCGTCACCAGCGTCGATATCATTGCCGCGTTGAATTTGGAATCTGCGGGTGCTGATTCCAGAGTGCTGGATGAGGAACTTATTTTCCAAACCCTTGCAGACGAATGGGAAATCCCGTTCAAGAAAATCGATCCCTTAAAGCTGGACCTCAATCTGGTGACCACTACGATTCCGCGAAGCTTTGCCATGAAACATCTGGTACTTCCCGTTGCCATAAAGGACGGGCACCTCACCGTTGCAACCCCCAATCCTTTTAACATGGAAGTCTTGGAAGATATTGCCCGTGCCAGTCAGCTTAAAGTCAAGGTGGTTGTAACTTCAAAATCCGACATTGTTAAGTTGATAAATGAATTCTTTGGCTTCAAACGCTCGATTGTTGCAGCAGAACACCAGTTTGCAGGCCCTTCGGTTGATCTTGGGAAACCTTGAACAGTATGTCCGGTTGAAATCCGCAGACGAACTTCCGTCCACCGATCAGCATGTGGTGAATGCTGTGAACTACCTTTTCACATACGCTTTTGATCAGCGGGCCAGTGACGTTCATATCGAGCCCAAACGGGATGTAAGCCTGGTTAGAATGCGTATTGACGGCGTTCTGCATTCCGTGCATCAACTTCCCAAGAATGTTCATTCCGCCATTGTCAGCAGGATAAAGAACCTGTCCAGATTGGATATGGCAGAAAAGAGAAGGCCCCAGGATGGAAGAATTAAAACCGATCAAGGCGGTGTTGAGGTGGAGATACGGGTTTCCACCATACCCGTGGCCTTTGGAGAGAAGGTGGTCATGCGGATCATGGACCCGGATGTTCTTTTTCAGGATCTGGAAAAGCTCGGTTTTACATCCACGGATTTGATTCGCTACAATAAATTTATCAATATGCCCCATGGAATCGTGTTGGTCTGCGGTCCTACGGGGTAGCGGCAAATCGACCACCCTTTATTCAACGCTTAAAGATCTCCATACGCCTGAGATTAATATTACAACCATAGAAGATCCCCATCGAGATGGTGTGTGAGGAGTTTAACCAGATTGCGGTTCAACCGGCAATCGGAATTGCATTTTCGACGATCCTGAGAAATATATTAAGGCAGGACCCGGACATCATCATGATCGGGAGAGATGAGAGATCTTGAGACCGCTGAAAATGCGGTTCAGGCGGCATTGACCGGGCATCTGGTTTTGTCTACCCTCCATACCAACGACGCGTCTTCATCCATTACACGACTCCTTGATCTCGGGGTCCCTCCGTTTCTGATCCAGAGTACTCTGGTGGGAATAATGGCCCAGCGTCTGGTTCGAAAGATTTGCAACCATTGCATGGAATCCTTTGATATGGAAACGGCGGAGCTGAGGACCATGGGACTGGATGTTGCAAAAAACGGACGGGTAACGCTTTATCGGGGCAAGGGGTTGTCAGAAATGCCGGGGGACCGGTTATTACGGGAGAACCGGTATTTTCGAAGTGGTTCCTTATTCGGAGTCGTTGAAAAAAATGACAAACGCCAGTATCGATATAGAAACCATTCGCGATCAAGCCAAAGCAGAGGGGATGGTTTCGCTGCGAGGCAATGCTTTGAAAAAACTGCTCACCGGAAAGACCACATATCAGGAGGTGCTGAGGGTTACGTGGGAACCGCTTTAACCCGTTAGAAATCCAGGTTAGCCCGGATTTCTCATCTATAATAGCTCATATCTGATTCCGTCAAGACATGTCACACATTAAAACGAAATTCTATTATATCCCCGTCCCGGACCCCGTAAGTTTTTCCCTCTAATCGGACAGTCTCCTTTTTTTTTGGCCTCCTGATATGACCCCTGCAGCCATGAGGTCATCATAGGAAATCACTTCTGCACGGATAAACCCTTTTTTCATGTCCGTATGGATTGTATCCGCCGCGTCAACGGCTTGAGCATCTTTTTTTACGGTCCAGGCCTTTTACCTCATGATTGACCACGGTAAAAAAAGAGATAAGGCCGAGGAGTTCATAAGATCGCTTGATGACCCTGTCCATGGCGGATGCCGTAATATTGAACTCAGATAAAAATTCCTCGGCGTCTTCATTCGACATCTGAGCAAGTTCCTGTTCGAGCTTACCCCGTATAACCATACAATTTTCTTGGGACGACAAGTCTTTGGTCTCGGGGATAGCGTCGTCGTCATCTTCGTTGTTGAACAGAACCAGCATCGGCTTTGCGGTTAGAAAGGCATACCCCTTGAGCAGGTGAGTTTGACGAAAGGTCCGGCACCTTCCTTAGCGGCATTTCGTTTTCAAGGTTTTTGAGGCACTGGTTTAAAAGAGAAAGTTCCGCCGTGGAAGTCTCTTTGACCCGTTTTCTGTCGAGTTCGATACTTTCCAACTTTTTTTCAACCACGACAAGATCCGCTAAAATCAGTTCCTGGACTATTGTTTGAAAATCTAAAAATGGTGTCGGATTTTCAAAACCGTATCCACCGAAATTACGCACTACATGAATCAAGGCATCACAATCCCTGACTTGGACCCAAACTTTCTGATCTTTTTTTTGCCGCAGAACGTCCGGAAGGAAATACTCAACCTGGGCATAAACGGTTCTTTTGGGTTTATACATGCCGCTCAATACATCCACGCGCTTGTCCGGCACACGGATGGTACCGATTCGGCTTTCTCCCTTGTGGCCTTCAGGAAGGATATTCTGTGTTAATGCTTCAAATATCGTCGATTTGCCTGATCTGGGAAGACCGATAATTCCGAGTTTCATCTTATTTGCCTGCTTTGTTTGGGTTGGTCATTTGTGGGGTCGGGGTGTTTTTTTAATTTAACCGCTCCATGAATAATCAGCAACTGCGTCGTACAAACTCATACATAAGGGCTCGTAACGAAAGCACAGTATATCATAGTTAAAATCAATAGGTTAGTTGAAGCCACTATTTATTTTTTTTCCTCCCAAATTCGCAAGTCTTGCTTAAAGAGCATAATGAAATTAAAGCCTTATGTCAAGCAAGGGGCCGTGAGATCAGGGCAAACGCATTTGAATCCCAATAGAGAGAGAATGCGCCGTCGCTTCGCTGTACCGAAATCAAATGCGTTTGCCCTGGCTGTGATATAAAATATTGTTGCAGAAGGGCAATTATATGCTTTCCATGGGAGTTGATCTAATCGATACAGCATGTTATAAAATAGGCTTCCCGCCTTTAAGGAATACTTATGGAAAAACTATACAATCGGGCCTATTTTTTTGATCAAGGCATTCGTTTTGAGTGCCAGGAGTGTGGCGCATGCTGTACCGGGGATCCGGGAACAATTTATGTCGATAAAGATGAAATTGCGCGCATTGCCGAATACCTTTCTGTTCGGGTTTCCGCTTGTGTCGACACGTATCTTTATCCGATAAAGGAAGGCCACAGCATCAGAGAACATTCTGATGGACGGTGTCTGTTTTATGATAACGGGTGCACCCTCTATTCCGTGCGGCCCGACCAGTGCAGAACATTTCCTTTTTGGTTTGAGAATTTACGTTCCCTCAAAAATTGGAAACGAATATCCAAGGAATGCCCGGGGATCGGGTGTGGCCCGCGCTATTCCAAAGTTCAGATTATAGACATTGTCCGGTCAAACATGGATGCCGTGATAAAAAGTAATTTGACGGACAACCATAAATGTCGATCATCTAAGACTCCATAAAGAGGTGTCAAATGGGAGAAATTAAAAGCACCCTCGATCTGGTTATGAAAAAGACACGGCATCTAACCCTCAGTCGGGAGGAAAAGGATGCGCAAAAAAAGGTCGAGGTCCATAAGAGATTAAAAGGCCTGGTGCAGAAATATCAGGACAACCTTTTGAGGAAGGATCGTCTGGAAAAAGAGCTGGATATCTTGAACAAAACATATGACATGAATGTTATTTGCGATCTGCAAGAAAATCTCCCTTTTTTACCCCAATTTCTCCTTTTATCGTATTCCATGCTGAAAAGATGAAATATTTCCGGGCATATTCACCATATGCGTCCCTTGGAATTCGAGACAGCGGCCGACGTTAAATGCCGATGGAAGATCCTTTTTAATATTCTCAAACAGGTCCGGGGTGCAAGCAAACAAAAGTTCGTAATCCTCACCTCCGGCAAGGACCATTTCTTCGGGAATCAGCCGGTATTTTTCGCAGAATGATACCAGTGCCGGGTGGAATGCCCTTGACGTTAAATCGATGGATACGGAAATTACAGATGCTTCTGCGATCCGTTTCGCATCACCTGCCAAGCCGTCGCTGACATCAATAACACAGGTGACCCCGTTTTCAGCCAGTACCTGTGCGGCGTCAAACCGGGCTGAAGGAAATTTGAATTTTGCGATCAGTTCGTCGAATGTATCATCTTTTCTGATCAATGCCTCTAAGCCGGCACGGGAAAGTCCCAGGGGCCCCGTACTATAAAGGATATATCCGGGAAGCGCCGCTGAACGTACCGGGAAGATATCTTCACGCCCCCGGCCGATTGCAAAAAGATCTAAAGTGAGCTCAAGCCCGGCGGAAATATTACCGCCACCCAATGTGCAGTGGTGTTTTGCCAGGGATTTTTTAATCCCTTTATAGATATTTTCGACGGTTTGATCTGAAATATAATCCGGAAGTGCAAGATTGACAAAAAGGCTAATCGGTGCAGCATATGACGCTGCAAGATCGCTGAGTGTAACTTCCACAGCTTTGCTGCCCACCTCTTCAGGCGTCTGCCAGTCAAGTCTGAAATGGACCCCCTCTTTTTGCGTATCTGTTGTGATTACCGGTTGGTTTATCGGCATTAGAAGACAGGCATCATCTCCGGGGGGAATTCGAAGATGTGAACCTGCCGGTATTTTTTTTATAAGCTTTTTTATCAGTGCGAATTCATTATTCCACGGCAGAACAATCCCGGAAGGAGGCTTGCAACCGCAAGCCGATGCAATCTGTAAAGCGTTTTGTAAAGGATCTTTAGCTCGGGTAACAACACTGATTACTGCGATGCCTGCAGCACCCTGTTGGAAACAGGATGCTGCGGTTGTCCGGTCAATACCGCCGATGGCGACCACAGGAACCGGGGATGCCTTTACAACGGCTTTTAGTCCGGAAAGTCCGATAACCTTTTTTGCATCGACTTTTGTCTGGGTGGAGAAAACAGGGCCTGTTCCGATGTAATCACAAAATGACATCTCTGAAGCGTTCAGTTCATCAAGATTGGATACGGACTTGCCGATAATTGCCTGAGGACCTAAAATGCGTTTTGCCAGAGCCGGATCTTCATCGTCCTGACCCAGATGGACACCATCGGCCGCAACCGCCTTGGCAAGCAGGAGATCGTCATTGATGATAAAAGGGATGGCGTTACATTTACAGATGTTTTTTATGACGACAACTTCTTCGAAAAACCGTGGAGAAAAAGATTTGTTTCGGTATTGGACAATGGTCGCTCCGGCTTTTATAGCAATCCGTACCTGCTCCACCGGAGGAAAACCGGTTACATCATCATCGGTAATGAAATAGAAACGCAGTGCGCTTTTTAATTGATTAATGGGCATCTATGTTATAGTCCACAAAGCTGATTGAAAATTAATATATAAATTACCACAAATCAAAATAGTTGCAAACCTTTTTACCCAATATCAGGGATCGGGTTGTTTTCTTTGTCGGACCGCTCCATGGATAATGCTTTTATCTCAATTTAGGTTTTATAAACAATGCCGGAAATTTCCATTGATAAAGACATCATGTGTACAGGACTAAATCTCAATGCGCGTAAACAGGAGGTGTCGATTGATGTTAATCTTGTTGGCGGCATGATTGCAAAAATACAAAGAGAAAGCGGTGAAATCCCCTGGTGCGAAGATGAAAAAACAGACCCGTGGGATCATGTAGAAGCTGCAATGGGGCTCAGCATCGGCGGGTTTTTAAAAGAGGCACAGGAGGCCTATAAATGGTTGGCCCGGATGCAGCTTGAGGATGGAAGCTGGTATGCCTCGTACATGAACGGCATTCCTGAGGATAAGACCCGGGATACGAACCTGTCGTCCTACATTGCCGTGGGTATTTTTCACTACTATCTTATAACCTCTGATTTGACCTTTCTGGAAGAGATGTGGCCCACCATAAACTCGGCCATAAACTTCGCTCTCGACATGCAGGCTCCCGGCGGAGAGATCCACTGGGCGATAAGTCCGGCAGGGCGCGTCGATTCCATGGCGCTTTTGACCGGATCCAGCTCTGTCTACATGAGCATCAAATGTGCTCTGGCTGTTGGAGAACAACTCGGGTATACAATGCGGAAATGGGTTGAAGGATTGTCAAGGTTGAAATATGCGATTCAGTATAAACCCGATCATTTTAACAAATCCAAATCTAATTATTCAATGGACTGGTTCTATCCGATACTTTCGGGCGTCATCACCGGCCATAGGGCGCAGCAGAGAATCGAAAAGCTCTGGGAAAAATTCGTGATTGACGGTCAGGGGGTTCGATGTGTATCCAACCGGCCCTGGATAACAGTTGCAGAAACGTGCGAACTGACTCTGGCATTGTCGGCCATGGGCAACCTGAGTCTTTCAGAGACGGTGTTTAACTGGATACAGAACAGAACTAACAAAGACGGGTCATACTGGTGTGGATTTACGTGTCCGGATATGACCATATGGCCCCAGTATAAAAGTACTTGGACCAATGCCGCGGTCCTGATTGCCGCAGATGCCATCTACAATCTTACGCCGGCTTGCCGGCTTTTCAGCCACCGGTTCTGGAGCGATCCAACGTTTTCCCTATAGACGCATAAACAAAAGGGCCGGTCTCTGGTGAAGAACATCCACCCTGGTTTTCATTTTTAAACTTTGAATATAGTTCAAACTTCGATATATTTTACTGCTATCGTGTCGTTTTGATCTTATCTTTGATGTTCTTTATGAGAAATTCAGGCTAGGCGTCTTCCGGTTCAGCCCACACAATCTCATTTTTATTAATGATGACGACTCTTCCGGATTGTCCATCGTGTTCGGCATCGGACAAAATAAAGTAGTGGTCCGGAGAACTTCTAAAATAATCAAATACTCTTGCATACTCGCCGATATTCAATTTTCCGGTAATGATTGTACCGTCTTTTAACTTTACTTTTACCGTCTTAAACTTTTTTACCCAAGCATCGCCTACCGGTTCCACAATACAACCTCCTTATAATTTATTTTAAACTCCTCTTAAAATCAAAAACCTTGTTGCCAAGGGGTTTATTAATTATCCGATTCAAAAATTCTTCACCGGAAGGTTTTGAAACGACTTATTGTCATTCGTCATGATCAGGTCTCATTTAGAGTATTATTTATTTTCAATTAAAAAAAGACGAATATATCTGGGGTCAAGGTCTTCGCCGGATACTTTCCCATACTCGCTTTCGATCTCATTAAAAAGATTTTCCAGGGTTTGGCCCAGTTTCTGAGTGATCTCATAATGTGTAAGCCCTGTCTTATCTGAAAACCAGTTTAAAAACGATTCTTTCATTGTAAGGCTTGTTTTGCGGGGTTTTCTTTTGCCGGTCCAGAGATCATTAAAAAAATTTTTGAACGCATCAAAGGGCAGTGGTTGCAGTTCCTCTGACAGGCCCATATAATTCCGGGCCCAGAGTGTCAGTATAAAATTTTTATATGTTAGATGCCCCTCTGAAACCAGTTCGGGTTCTGTGTTAATAAGAGGTAGAATTTTGTCAAAGGCGACAATTTCATTTAATATGTTCTCAGTGTCATTGATGTCTTGAATGGCGATGAACTCCCTGTAAAGGACACCCGTTTTATAATTGTCATAAAACAATGGTTTTTTTATCAGAAGTCCTCCCAGTACCCCCATCCACTCTTGGTCCCAGAAGTCCAGAAGCAATCCGTTTCTTTTAAACCAGCTCTTTTTTTGCCATTTTTCGACACGCCACTTGAGTTCAAGTGCAAGCCCGAATCCCACTTTGAAAATACTTGAAAGGGGGTGATTTTGTATCGCTGCGGCACAACGGTCGGCATCGAGATCCCCGTCATCTTCGGTTAGCTTCTCGAGTCCGATATTAATATATCCGCAAGCTTTTTTTACGACATCTTTAAGTTCGTATTTTTCCCGGATGTTTTTTTGATCCGCAGAACTAATCAGGTTGCACAGACTGGCAAACTCGATCTGAATTTGTTCCAGAACGTCATCGATTTCGATTTTTTTTAATGCGTTCGTAAAATAGCCCTCTTGTTCCAGCAATCCGGTGTGATAGAAGGGAACAGGAAAGAACAGTTTTCGTTCAAGTTCTGAAGTGATGAATTTTGTGTGCTGTTTTTTAAAATCCTGTATTTTCAGCGGCTGATAAATGCCGATGGCCTCCTCATACGGAAGGAAACCTTTTTCCGCCAGTCTTATATTTTTCAATCGATAGGCTTCTTCTTCAGCCTCTGCCGGTATAATGCTGGACGTCTCCAGCAGCACATTCTGATATGTGAAGTGATCATAGGCTGAAAGCGTTTTGAAAAATTTTGAAAGAAAATCGTCTCTGTGTTTTTTTGTCGCTTTTTCCCGATCGCTAAAATCGGATTCTAAGTCAAAGGGGTCGTCGAGAAACTTTACATAAAAAGTGTCGTCGAACGTAAAAAACGCATCATCAAAGTCGGATGGGTCCTCATCGGTTTCTCTGATCTTCATCTCGATATTTTTGAATAAATAGAATTCCATGAACTGGGTCTTCTTATTGAGAAACCATTTTATAAATCGATTCGGATCTATTTTAATCAAAAGGTCAAACCACTTTGTTACAGATGTGAGATCAATTCGATCTTTTTCCCATACCTCGAGATCGACGATATATTCCCATTGTTTGTCGGATGCAAGACGAAGAAGTGGAAGAGAGTCTTCAATCCCGATATCATGGATTAAAAAATAAAAATCTTCTTCTGAAAGAGAATGAACCAGGGCCGCTGATTGCGGTAAGTCGAGAATCGCATCAAGGGCTTTCTCAGGGGTCAAAGAAAGAATTGCTTTTCTCTGCCGGGCTAAATTTTTAATTCGCGCGATGATTTTTTTATTTTCGTTCATTGATGACTTCCGGTCCGCTCCAGGATTCAAATTTCAGAAGCAGCAGTATCCCTGGAGCAGCGATTAACGTACAGATTATAAAAAAGGTTTCCCAGCCGAGCTTTTTGACCATAAAACCGGTGGGTGCTGAAGCCATTACCCTGGGAACCCCCATGAGGCTGCTGAGGAGCGCATATTGTGTGGCGGTAAACTTTTTGTTGGTAATACTCGCCATAAAAGTTACAAAAGCCGCGGTTCCCATTCCGCTGCTGAAGTTCTCAAAGGCAATGACCGCTGACAGTGCAGGAAGGCTGTTGCCGATTCGCGCCAGTATTGCAAAACCTGCGGTGGATATGGCCTGAAGAAAACCAAAAATCCAGAGACTTCGGTTGATTTCAAGCCTGAGCATAATCATACCACCGATCAGCGTGCCGCCGACAGTGGCCCAGAATCCAAAAAGTTTTACCACAGCGCCGATTTGGGTTTTTGAAAAACCGATGTCCAGATAAAACGGTATGGTCATGGCGCTGGCCATTGTGTCGCCGATTTTATATAAAAGAATAAAGGCCAGTATCCACAGTGCGCCCTGCCGCTGGAAGTATTCGATCAAAGGATCAAAGACCGCTTCCTTTATGGTTTTCGGAGTTCCCGCATGAATCTCGGGCTCCGGTGCCAGAAGGGTGGTTGCAACCCCCGGCAGCAGGCAGGCCGCCATTATCTGATAGACCATGAAAAACGGCATGTGGTCTGCCATGATCAGGCCGCCGCTGGAAGCCAGGAGCATTCCGACCCGGTATCCGTTGACATACAGCGAAGAGCCCAACCCCAATTCTTCATCCGGAAGATCTTCTCTCCGATACGCATCGACAACAATATCCTGGGAAGCGCTGAAGAAGGTTACCAGAAAAGCGATACAAGCCACCATCCAAGGGCTCTTCCCCGGGTCCGTGAAACCCAGACCCGAGATCGAAAGAATCAATGCCCCTTGAGCGACAAGGAGCCATCCTCTTCTGCGGCCCAAAAAGGGCAGGGTAAAACGATCCAGAACCGGTGCCCAGAGAAACTTCAACGTATATGGAAGGCCCACCAGGGCCATCATTCCTATTACCGTTAGATCCACCCCTTCTTCTTTCATCCATGCCTGCAATACGGTTATGGTCAGAAGAAGCGGCAGCCCGCAGGAAAAACCCATAAGAAGGGCGACCAGCATACGGCCGCTGCAGATTACACTGAGTATGGGTTTCGTGTTATACCTCAAATTTTGCAACCTTTTGTTCTACAAAAGCCTTATCTGATGCCGTTTGGGAAGATTTTATTCGAATGAATTCCCATAAGAATGGCCCATGACCATAATCCTTCACTGCTAAAATCGTACGAAAGCATCACCATAAGACGCCTTAACAAGAAAGATTGACTGTGAACCTTGAGTTATAATTTCTCAAGTTGAGACGGTGTTACCACCGGGCCGTATATATTTCTCACCGCCCCAAGGCCTTCCCTTTGCGCTTTAAGAATTTCGAACAGTTTTTCGGGAATATCGGGTTCTTTCCCATATGCCTCTAACTGCAAGTCTATTCTGGAAACGATATTGTCTATGTACAGAGAAAACTGCTTAACATACAGTTCTTCGGCATATTCTTTGTCGATTATCGTTTTAAACAGATTTTTCAGGTCATCAAAAGTCGGCAGATCTCCTATAGGGGTTTTAATGACATCAACTTCATTGTACACAAGTCTTTCCAGCCAGGCCAGCCAGACTTTTACATCCCTTTTTTCTCCGATCAGCTTGTCGGAAGTTCCGCCTCTGGCTTTATCCGTAAGAAAATAATTTAATCCTGCCATTACAGGTTTTTTGTCTGGGGCGATTTTTTTGTTTCCAAAGAATTTAAATTGAGCATCCATATACTCTGCCAGGGATCCGGGGATAAAAGGGGCGTTGGCCCACGGGGCTCGTTTAACTCCGGTTGCCCCGACTTCAGTGGCCGTTGCCGCAGATACAATGCAGGCGCCGATGACGACCCCTTCATCCGAACTTTGAGCCGCCCAGACCGGTGGCATGGTGTTACTGTCCCTGCCGCTGTATGTAATCACCCTTGTTTCAACGCCATTGGGATCCTCCGACATGGGTGAATAATTTGCCAGGGCAGAGGAGGTTAAGGTGCATCTTGAATTGGGATGAGATATGGGAATCTCTTTTCCATCTTCATCGGTCATCCCTTTTTCCCAGTCGCCTTGAAAGTTTTTGCCCCTAAGGGGAGGAGCTTCTCCATTTCCGGTCCAGTGGGGAAGGCCGTTTTCATCGATGAGGACATTCGACCATATAACCTCTGTTCCGGGTTCCCGAAGGAGTTTCATAAGATATGGATCTCCTTCCCAATTTACATCTTCGACAATTCCGAAGATACCGCATTCGGGGTTAATGGATCGGATGCTGCCGTTATTATCGATCCACACCTGTGCAAGATCGTCACCGACAAAATAATTGCCCGCCATGGCAGTTGTGGTTTTTCCACACCCGCTGGGCGCAGCACCGATGCACCAGGTTGTGCGGCCTCCAGGGGCTTGGATACCGGTAATGAACATATGTTCCGACAACTCATTGCCTCTGTTTTCATACACGGCTTTGTCGACGGAAAACCGATGATTTCCTTTTTTCAGCAGTAACGTATTCCCGGCGTAGGTACAATTAAAACTGTATGTTGTTTGATGACTTCGATCCATGAATACCCGTGCATTGGGCAGGTCTTCGGGTCTGTTCCGCCCTTCACTGTGGATATTGGTGTAAAAGTGGCCCAGTCTGTCCACTTCCTTGTCAAAATCAGAGAAAGCATTTCTGTAAAGGATTTCAGCACTGTGGGATACATATGTTGAACTGGTGATCTCCAGTGCCGGGTTCGATGCCGGTGAGCCGATGGGTCCTCGCATATAAAATCCGACGATCATGGATTTGCCGCGCATAATACCTGTCATCGTATCCCGAATATCTATTAATGCTTTTGCCCGGTCCATTTTGTTGGCAAGGGAACTGATATCTTCCCCTTCATTGGAGATATAATAGGTGCGATCGACAATCCTTCCCTGTTCATCTTTGAGATCAAAATGGATGGTGTGTCCGTCCATGGGGAGTTTAGCTTCTTCTCCATTTTTTATCGCCATCTCCCTGATATACTCTTTATCCGACTCAGATCCGGTATTAATAAAAACAGTTTCCGGCTCACACATGGCGATAGAATTAGCTATTTTGAGAGTAATTTCCTGATTTTTTATTTTCTGTATCCTCGAGAGATTTTTTTCGTCTAATCTTTTTTCAAAAAGTTGCATTGCTGCTTCAAAAGTTGTGATGCCTCCAATATGGACAACAATATCTATACCCTTCTTTTTTTGGAACATTCAGATTCTCCTTAATATGAGTTGCCGTTTTCGGTTTTTTTTACGTTATATTTGATGGCCTTCATGGGTTTGGCTCATATGAGCCGATGATAATATCTTTTAATTTTCTTTTGGGCACATGATGAATACCCTTGCTGTCCCGCCAGTACCGGATCGCGTTGTCACCGGCAACGGCTTCGATGACGATTTTTTCTTTGGGATTTCCGATTGCAATGACGAGGGGTATTTTATACCGGGGGTCAATATTGAGTATTTCCCGAAGCTTTTGACGTTTTATCGATGCGAGCATACAGCCGGCAAGCCCTTTTTCTCTGGCGCCTAAAAGAATACTCTGGCCGGCGATACCGCAGTCGTATCCCACATAATCATTGGCTTTTTGGGAATCACTGAGAATAATGATGTAGCCCGAAGGTCTTTCCCCTTCCTCCGGACCCGGCCAGTCCTTTATATAACCAGCCCAGCCCAGACACGGAAAGATCAGAGCATTCTTTTGAGAATTGGCGGAAAGAATATATTTTAATGGCTGCAAGTTTGCTGCCGATGCCGAGAGTCTCGCAAGGTCGACGAGTTCTGTCAAGATTTCCAGCTTCACTATGTGTTCCTGGAAAAATCTGCGGCAACTTCTGTTTTTTCTAATCAAATCTGCGATCATAAAATTTTGACTCCTCATTTTTCTCAAAGACTGTGATGTCAAAAAATATGGGTAAAATAAATCTATTTTAAAAATTATTATTATTAAATTTTATTAATTTTGTTTGCACCCATATAGGGTTATCGATTTCGTATCTCCCGAACGGGCATATTTTGATGGATCCAGACGAGGACTTTGTCAAACTCGTCTTTGAGTTCGGCAAGTGCTTTTCCCCGGTGACTTACACGGTTTTTTTCTTGTCCGGTTAATTCAGCAAATGTTTTTTTATAGGGGGGATAAAAGAAAACGGGATCGTATCCGAATCCATTTGAACCGGCAGGCATTTCAGTGATCAGCCCTTCACAGCTGGCTTCATATGTCAGAGCAGGGCCTGTTGGAACGGCGATGGATATTACGCATTTCAAAAGCTGCCCTGCGGTTAGAGGTTCCTTCCATTTCGCTGAGCAACTTTAAATATCTTTGTTCATCGGTTGTGTTTTCCCCTGCATAGCGCGCGGAATGAACACCGGGAGCACCTTTCAAGGCTTCCACCATCAGTCCCGAATCGTCAGCCAATGCCGGAACCCCGAGAATTCGGGCTGCGAAACTTGCTTTTTTGTATGCATTTTCATCAAAGGTGTCACCGTCTTCTTCCAGGTGGGGAATTGGGCCAAAGTCATCCAGATTTTTAATATCAAGCGGAAAATCCTTTAAAAGATTTTTTATTTCTTTTATTTTACCTTTGTTGCGTGTGGCAATAACAAGTATAATTTGATGTTGCATGGGAACCTCGATTCAGGATAAATTCGACTTTACAATATATTCCATATCCACTTTATTGATTGCTGTATGAATTATTAAGAAAACTAATACTATAATTCAAGGTTAGATATTTGTAAAGTTTTTTCAATTGCTTGTTGGCTCGCAGAAAATTCTTTACACGACCGGCTATGCTGGTATATTACCTGAATCTTGATGGCGTCGTAAAACGTCATGAATTCAACTATATTGGTTCCTAAAAAACCACACGAAAACCAAAAGAAAGAATTACGCATTTAACCATAAGGAAAAAACAATGCACAAACTACTTACCTTGAATCCCGGTCAAAAGATGCTTCTTTTAGGCAACGAAGCCATTGCCAGGGGCGCCATCGAGGCCGGAGTCGCAGTTGCAACAACATACCCGGGAACACCATCTTCGGAGATTTCGCTGAACTTTTTTCAGATATCCCAAGAAGGTGACCTTTATTTTGAATACAGCACCAACGAAAAGGTGGCCCTTGAAGTAGCGGCCGCTGCTGCAAATTCAGGAGTTCGCAGCATGTGCGTGATGAAACATGTGGGTATGAATGTGGCTGCCGATGCTCTCATAACACTGGCATATTTGGGTGTTAAAGGAGGTCTGGTAATTCTTACAGCCGACGATCCTTTCATGTTTTCAAGCCAGAACGAACAGGACAACCGTTATTACAGCAAGCTTGCCGGTCTTCCCATGCTGGAGCCGTCTTCCGCACAGGAGGCAAAAGATATGGTGGCTTTTGCATTCGATTTGTCCGAAAAACTTCAGCTGCCGGTTATCTACAGAACCACCACCCGGATCAATCATTCCACCGATGTTGTGGTGCTGGGCGATATACAGACACCCATAACAAAAGGTGATTTTACAAAAGATCCTTTCAATTATGTGCCGGTTCCTGCAGTTTCCAGAAATCTCCATGCCAAACTGCTTGAAAAATTAGAAACGGCTGGAACAATTTCCGAAACGTCTGAGTATAATTTTATCACCGGAGACGGCCCATGGGGGATTGTCTGCAATGGTGTGAGTTACAATTATATTTATGATGCTGTAAAAGATCTGGATATCGCGGAAAAAGTTAAGATATTCCGCGTCGGATTTTCACACCCCATGCCCCGGGTTTTGATGATAGACTTTTTAAAAGGGTGTGAAAAGGTACTGGTCGTGGAGGAAGGCGAGCCTTTTATGGAAGAGACCATCAAGGCCTTTGCCCAGGAAGAAGGTTTGACGCTCCCCATAAATGGAAAAGGGAATGACCTTTTCTCACGTCTCTACGAATACAATCCGGCCCTGGTCAGACAATGTTTGGCCACATATTTTGACGTGAGATACAAACCGACGGCAGGTGTCAATCTTTCTGATATTCCCGAAATCCCCCAGCGTCCGCCCAGCCTCTGCGCCGGATGTTCCCACAGGGCCACTTTTTATGCGGTTAACAAGGCAACAGAGGGCATGGAAACGATTTGCCCCACGGATATCGGTTGCTATACCCTCGGATTTTTGCCGCCGCTTTCTGCGGGAGATTTTTTGATATGTATGGGGGCTTCCGTGGGGACATCATGCGGTTTTTCAAAAGTAACAGACAAAAAGGTCATCTCTTTTATCGGAGATTCTACTTTTTTCCATACCGGGATACCCGGATTGATTAACGCCGTCTTTAACAACCATAATTTTACGCTGGTTATTCTTGACAATGGCATTACTGCCATGACCGGGCATCAGCATCATCCGGGGGTCGATATGAAAGCGCTGAGCATGGAAGGATATTCCCACGTGTCCATCGAAAAAATCGTAAGGGCTGTGGGGGTGCCGCATGTTTCCATCATCCGGCCATACCGGGTTAAAAAGAGTATTGAATCCATCAAAGAGGCCCTCAATTTTAAAGGTGTTTCGGTGGTTATTTCAATGGAGGGCTGTACGCTGTTTGACAAGGCTCTGAAGAAACCACGTGGAAAATCTTTTTTTGTCAGTGAAAAATGTAAAAACCACAGAGACTGCATCAATGACCTGGCATGCCCGGCTTTTTTCATTAAGGATAACCGGGTTAAAATAGATCCTGCCCTGTGTTCGGGCTGTACGGTCTGTGCCCAGATTTGTCCGGAGCATGCTATTTTACCCTTAAGGGGTGACGCCTGAATTTCTTATTAAAATTTGATGCTATCTTATAAACAATCAGAATCTTATCCGGTTACCATCGGATTTTTCCGGGGAGGTAAACGGAACTGTTTTTTAAAGATTCCACAACGGACGGTAATAAAATGAATCCAACGAGATTAATCATTGTGGCTGTGGGAGGGCAGGGAAATCTTCTGGCCTCCAGAGTTATCGGAGAATCCGCACTTCTTGCGGATGTCCCGGTTCGTATGAGTGAAATACACGGTATGGCCCAGAGGGGCGGTGTGGTTGAAAGCAGCATTGTGTTCGGGACCGCTCGAAGTACCATTATCTCAGACGGCGAGGCTGATGTGCTGGTGGGATTTGAGCCTTCGGAAACCCTTCGAGCCTTGAACAAATGTAATTCCAACACCGTAGTAATAACCAACCTTGCGCCGCTCCCGCCCTTTACGGTTGCAGTGGGGAGCGGCATTTATCCGGATCTGGATGTGCTCCAGTCGTTGATCCGGGCCAAGACGGCAAGCCTTATTGCTTTTGATGCTGAGGCGCTTGCCGTTGAAGCCGGAAATGTTTTGTCGGTCAATATGGTTCTCTTGGGTGCCCTGATACAGACAGGCAAAATCCCATTGTCTTTGGAAACGGTAAAAGAAGTGATTAAAACAAAAACAAAAAAAGCCTTTGTCGAATCGAACTTAAAGGCTTTTGAGCTCGGTTTTTCTGCGGCAAGCTAATTCGGTTAATGGGGTTTTTCAAAAAAAATGAGTACCGTGGGATATCTAAGTGCTCTAATTCATAAATACGGCGACGTATTTTTATCTGGACACTAGCCCGTATAAGCTGAAGTCAAAAAGTTTGAAGTTTGAAATGCCTAAAGTGAGCTAAAGCCCGCCCTGGTGCGCATCGCTTATATCTTGATCCGACCAATGCACCATTACAAACATGACTTTTCGAGTATAGAGTGTTGGTGATCGGTCTGGGCCAGGGTTGAGGAACGCGCTTTCAGCGCGATCAATTATAATTAAAATTGATAAAATACCTTAACTTTAGGCACTTTAGTTCACTTTAGGCACTTTAAACTTTTGCATACATAGAATGAATAAACCAAGTTATAAATACATAACCGTATTTACGAATACATGTACTAAGTGCTCTATATATATTTTGTCGGATCTTTGACACCCGCTTCTTTGAAACCTTTTTTTCTCAAAAAACAGCTGTCACATTCACCGCATGCCAGGTTTTGGGGTGAAGGGTCATAGCAACTGTGGGTTAAAGCATAATCGACCCCCAGTCCCAATCCTTTTTGAATGATCTGTGCTTTGGTCAAATGGATAAGGGGTGTTCTTATCCTGATTTTTGTTATGCCTTCCACACCCGCCTTTGTGGCAAGATTTGCCATACGTTCAAATGCGTCGATATACTCAGGCCTGCAGTCCGGATAACCGCTGTAGTCGACTGCGTTAACCCCGATGAAAATATCAGATGATTCGAGAACCTCGGCCCATGCCAGGGCAAAAGAAAGAAAGATGGTATTTCTGGCCGGAACATATGTAACAGGAATTTTCCGGGTCATTTCCCGTTCATCCCTTTTTTTTGGCACATCAATATCATCGGTAAGGGATGAACCCCCTATTTTATTTAAATCTATATTTATCACGAGGTGTTGGGTGACACCCAAAGCGTTCGCCACCTTTTGAGCGGCTTTAAGCTCAAAGGCGTGACGCTGTCCGTAGGAAAAACTTAAACTAAAGATCTCGAAACCTTCGAATTTTGCGATGGCCATTGCAGTGGTGGAATCAAGTCCTCCGCTTGAAAGAACAACAGCTTTTTTTAAATGGCTCATGATTGATAAAGTTTAAGCAACGCACCACAGGATTGCAAGCATCAATTTGTTTTTTATTCAATTTTCAATATACAAAGGTTTACACGGTGTTAAATTTTTGCCATTAAGAAAAGAGGGCCGGACCCCGCAAAGCAATGGACAGTATGGAGTACATCACTAACTTGAATAAAAAAAAAGATTTCGAAAGTAGAATGAGAAGGAGTTTGCATTATGAAAAAATCATTTGGTGCTAAAACGCTAATCTTTCCTACACCGGTCTGGTGTGTAGGCTCGTATGATACGAAGGGCGCCCCAAACGTTATGACCATTGCTTGGGGCGGCATTTGCTGTTCCAAACCGCCTTGTGTGACCATTTCCCTTCGCAAAGCCACCTATACCTATGGCAACATAATGGAAAGGCAGGCTTATACCCTCAGTGTGCCGTCTGAACATCATGTTGAGGAAGCGGATTACTTTGGCATGGTATCCGGTCGAAACACGGATAAATTCAGGGAAACCGGTCTGACCCCGATGAAGTCGGAATGTGTCGATGCACCGTATGTGGTGGAATTTCCAATGATTTTGGAATGCAAGGTGATTCATCATTATGAAATAGGCTTGCATACCCATTTTGTCGGAGAAATTTTGGATGTCAAGATAGAGGACAGTATGTTGACCGATGAAGGCATGCCGGATATTGAAAAAATTCGTCCCATCGTCTTCAGCCCTGAAGCCCGAAAATATCATGCTATTGGCAAATTTATCGGGAAAGCATTTGAGGTCGGGAAAAAAAACATAATTTATCAAAAGCAAAATCTGTTGTTGCGACACCGGAAGGAGAGTCAAAATGGATATGATTTCGGTCGATTATCATGGGAGTGTGATGCTCGCTAAGTTTAATCATGGCGTCACCAATGCATTGAATCCGGAGTTCGTTCAGGAGTTGGATGAGATTCTTCAGAGGGCCGAAAGCGATGCTTCTATTCGCGGTCTTGTGCTGGGAAGTTCCAATGAGAAATTTTTCTCCATAGGGCTTGATATCCCCGATCTGTATGGGCTGGACAGGGAAGATTTCAGAGACTTCTTTCGGGTGTTCAACCGGGTCTGTATGGATCTGTACACTTTGTCCAAACCGACTGTTGCGGCGATAACCGGCCATGCTTTGGCCGGCGGGTGCATACTGGCGCTTTGTTGTGACTGGCGGTTCATTGCGGAAGGGCGGAAATTGATGGGACTGAACGAGGTTAAGCTGGGCATTCCGGTGCCGTACATAGCAGACCGGGTGCTGCACGCTTTGGCAGGGGGTCGATGCGCCCGCAAGATGATGGAGGGTGGCGATTTTTTTGCGCCTGGGGAGGCTCTGGAAATGGGAGTGGTGGACGAAGTCATGCCTGTGGAGGAGGTTGTGAATAGGGCTCTGGCACAAGCCGGGAAGTTGGGTTCTTTACCTGAATCAGGATACGGGATGATCAAACGGAATCGTGTCGAGACAACGGCGGCAGAGGTGCTGGCAGGAGAAACGAAAAAGGAGCGGTATTTCATTGAAAGTTGGTATTCGGAAGCGGTGCGTGAACGATTACGGGAAGCCATGGAGAAATTCTAAAGCGGACTGTATCCCCGGACGGGACTGTCTAATTTCCCCGCTGACCTCACCGGAAAAACTGTGGGGTTAGCGTAAAAGATCGTGCCAAGTTGAGATGCTGTTAATCGGCAGATCAATTGGGACCTTGAAAGGACAATGAGAGATGAAAAAGATCAAGCTCTTTCTGCATCCTATTTTTTATTACATGGAAGATAGTTCCGGGTTTGCGAGTTCATGTTATATCGATTTGCTCAAAGGCAAAGTTGTATTGCCGGATGTTAATAAGGATATCAGTGATGAAGATGCGGAGAGTAAAGATAGATATTTTCATGTTGAACCCATTACAAGTCATGAAGGCTATGAAATAATGCAGGATTTTGCTGCATCAGTGGAATCCGATGAAATAAGAAATCAAATGTTTGATGCACTTGAACGAAAGAAACCCTTTTTTAACTTCAAAAGTACCCTCGCAGATTATCCGGATATACAAAAGAAATTTTCTGAATATAAAGACAATAGATTAAAAGAGATTCTCAAAGACCGGCTTGCTGAATGTGGTTATGAATTAAAAGAAAAAACCATTCACAAATCGGATAAACATTGACAATTATCTCGATCTACCCGTACATGAATGGCATCTGGAACGGCCTTGCAGCTTATTGGAAAACGCTCGAATTGGACATAATTTCTGTCGATTATAAAGGCAATGGGGTGCTCGTAAAGTAGAATTGAGGCGCTACAAAATCAGATTGCGGACCCTGCAAATATAACATCCCATATTATGTCATACGGAACGGATATCACATAATCACCTGCAACTTGGAATTGAATATATCTCAATAATCTGGTATGTATAAAAAATTATTTTATGGCAAGCTGTCATAGTTCAATATCTAAGACACAACTCACCCAGGCTCCAACAGATTTCTCATTATTTTTCTAGATATAACCCCTTGAAAATTCAGTCTAAGTTTTAATTTTTCAAAAAAAATACCAACACACCCTTGACCTGTACCCAGGTACTGGCCTTATATTGTTTCAGGAGGTAAAAAATGGAAAAACTGACTATCGGCCAACTGGCTAAAAAGGCAAATGTAAATCTGGAGACCATTCGTTATTATGAGCGCCGTGGACTGATACCCGAACCTCCCCGGAACAATAGTGGGCATAGGGAGTATTCTTTGGAGGAAGTTAAGCGAACTGAGTTTATAAAACGCTCCCAGACTCTTGGGTTTTCGCTTAAAGAAATTTTGGAACTACTGTCGTTGCGGGTGGAACCCGGCACAACCTGCGCTGATGTCAAGGCACGGGTAGACACAAAGATTGAAGATATTGAAAAAAGGATAGCGGATCTTAAGCAGATAAGAACGGCCCTGTTGCGTCTATCCAAGAGGTGCACAGGCAAAGGGCCTGTTGGCTGTTGTCCTATATTGGAAGAACTCTACAAATAAAAAATGGAGGCAAAAAAATATGAATACAAAACGGAAAATCGAGGTTTTTAGTGCCGGATGTCCATTATGTAAAGATGCTGTTGAGATGGTCAAACGAATTTCCTGCCAAGATTGCGAAATAAATATCTTGGATATGAAAGATCCTCCTGTAGTTGAGCGGGCGAAGAGCCTTGGCATTGGCTCCGTTCCAGCTATAGTTATTGATGGCAAACTCGCAGATTGCTGTGCAGGAAGAGCTCCTGATGAGATAACTTTAATAGCCTCAGGGCTTGGAGAACCTTTGCCCTAAAATAGTCATAGCGAACTCAATCATATACTCCGTCGAAAAATGGGAGATTAGTAAATGGAAGAAGAATCATCAAAAACATCTAAAAGAGGGATTTATGCAGCACTTGGGGGAACCATGCTTATTGCCATATGCTGTTTTACTCCAATTCTTGTTATTACTTTCGGAGCAGTCGGCCTCAGCGCCTTCACGCCGTATCTTGATTATGTTCTCCTACCTGCTCTGATACTGCTGATTATTTTAACATTTATATCCTATAAAAAATGGAGAAAAACATGCTGCACACGGTAATAGTTGATTTGATAATCTCCTGTAATCCATTTGAAAGAAGAAAGAACAAATGAAAACCTTTGATATGATTATAATCGGAGGAGGGTCAGGAGCTTTTGCAGCCGCTATCCGTGCCAATGAGCTTAAGGCTAAAACTGCCATGATCAATGCCGGGCTTCCGTTAGGCGGAACATGCGTCAATGTCGGTTGTGTCCCATCTAAACGGCTACTTTGGGCAGGCGAGATAATGCATATGGCTCGAAATCATAATATTCCGGGTATAGATCTACGTGTCAAAAGTTTTGACTTCAAGGCGTTAATCCAAGATGAATTGAACCTGGTGTCACGCATGCGCAAGGGAAAATATGAAAACGTGTTTAGAGAATTAGAGTCTGTAACTTTTTTTGACGGATATGCAAGATTTGCTTCAGAAAATGAAGTCACGGTTAACGGTGATAAGTTATATGCTGAAAGAGTAATCATAGCCACAGGTTCAACAGCTAAAGTGCCGCCCATAGAAGGGCTTGAAGAGGTGGGATATGTCACTCATATTGAAGCTTTAAAGATGAAACAACTTCCAAAAAGCCTTATCATCATCGGTGCAGGCCCGGTGGGTATAGAATTTGCTCAGATGTTTTCTCGTTTTGGAAGCAAGGTGATCATCGTAAAAAGGAGCCGCGGGATTCTACGTTTTGCTGAACCGGAGCTGGCAGATCGTCTGGCAAAAATACTTAAAGGCGAGGGGATCGACATCATTGCTGCAACAGTTTTCAAACACGCCCGTCGAGAAAATGGGAAAAAAATGCTTGCTGTTTTCATGGACTCGGAAAAAAGAGAAATTAGTGCTGATGAAATTATTCTGGCTGCCGGAAAGACACCCAATACGAAAAACCTTGGACTTGGTGTTATTGGAGTTGAGGTCGATGGAAACCAGGCCATTGTCGTGAATAAAAATCTCCGGACATCCCTGCCGCATATTTATGCAGTCGGTGATGTGATAAATTTGCCTGCACGATATGAGATGACGGCGGGAAGGGAAGGAACACTGGCTGCTAACAATGCGCTGACAAAGTCAAAGGACCGTATTGATTACGGCACAGTGCCCTTCACTGTTTTTACTGACCCGCAACTTTCCGGTGTGGGATTCACGGAAGAGGAACAAGTTAAAATTATGGGTGCCTGCAATTGCCGGACAGTTTCTTTTGAAAACATTCCCAAAGCGATCATAATGAACCGAACAGAAGGTTTGGTTAAAATGGTAATCCATCCTAAAACGAGACAGATCCAGGGAGTGCATATACTCGCCCCGAACGCAGGCGAGTTGATTGCCGGAGCCATGGTTCTCATAAAAAATAAAAACACGATTGATGAAATGATAAATTCGTTGCCCATGTTCCCTACCCTCTCGGAATCCTTAAAAACCGTTTCATTGTCGTTCAATAAAGACATCTCAAATTTAAGTTGCTGTGTTTAATAGGAAAATTTGGGAGATGAGAATAGAAAATATCTCAACCATTGAAGAAGGCTACCGGCAGTTGACATCTGGGGAATTTCATAGATACATTGTTAGAGCAGCACTAAATTAAATGACGCATTTTGCAGCTTTGTTTATGAAGGGGAAACATAAATGGACGATCTGGTATGTTACTGTTATGAATATTCAAAAGAAGATATTAAGCAGGACTTTAAAAATAATGGCCGATCCCTTATAATCGAAAAAATCATGGAGAAAAAAACGTTAGGAAAATGTCGGTGCGCTACCAAAAATCCGAAAGGCAAATGATGTTTGCTTGATGTCCGCCGGGTGGTGGATGGGGTTAAAAAAGAAATTGGAGTAAAATCTTTTTATTAGCAGGAGCAAAAACCAAAACCCAGGAGCTTGACAAATGGTTATCGCTAGATCTCTTTTTTATTTTGTATTGGCCGAGGAGCTGATTTTCATCCTGTAAAGCGATTCAATATTCCAAAAACTTAAAACCTTAGGCGATAGTCAATTTCTGTTTTTGATAGAGGTTAATATGACAATAAAAAATATCTTAATAAGTTTAAAATGGATTCTGCCGACAATGATCATTGACTATTTGTACTCTAATCCTGCGATGGCCCAGTCGGGAAGATACAATGACTGGAATATGGGCCCATGGATGATGGGCAAGTGGGGAATGGGATGGTTCGGCATGATATTTATGATAATTTTTTGGATTCTAATAATTGTCGGGGTGATTTTCCTGATAAAATGGCTGTTACAGACAACGAGTAGTAAAGGGCGCTCTAACTTTGAGGAGAGTTCAAAGGCTATAAGCATTTTAAAGGAAAGGTACGCCAAAGGAGAAATTACCCGTGAAGAATTTGAAGCCGTCAAAAAGGACTTGCTCGAATAAGACAAAGGGAATTTATCCACTATCATTGCCACAATCTGGAATATGAAGATATGGGGATTATTCGCAATTATTATGTCAAGATACAGAAATAATAGAAGCGTGGGATTAAGGCTATGAAATTATTCCCTTTTAAATATAACCGAAAAAAACATTGGGAACGTGTCTACAAGAAAAACAAGCCGGATGCGTTAGGCTGGTATCAAGATTGCCCGGAAATGTCACTGAAACTTATCACTGCCACTGGAGTTGGTGTTGATGGCAATATTATCGATGTTGGCGGAGGGGCATCAAAACTTGCAGGTATATTACTCGATCAGGGTTATATGAAATTAACGGTTTTAGACATATCCGGCAGTTCAATTGAGAGAGCAAAATCGCAATATGGTGAAAAATCGAAGCAAATTGTGTGGATTGAATCAGATGTTACTAAGTTCAACTTTACAGAAAGTTTTGATGTCTGGCATGATCGTGCCGTGTTCCATTTCTTAACAGATACTAACCACAGACGAAGATATATAGACTCGCTAAATCAAGCCTTAAAGTCCGGCGGTCATTTAATCATATCTACTTTTGGTTTAAAAGGCCCTCCTAAGTGTAGCGGACTAAATGTTGTCCGGTACAGTGCTGAAACTTTGCATAAAGAATTTGGTGATAATTTTGTGATGATGGAAACCTTCGATGAAGTTCACGATACTCCATCAAAGATTCGACAGAATTTCATCTATTGTCGTTTCACGAAAAGAACTTAAAAAGAACTTGGGAATCTCCCTGTATCATATATGCTCATAAAATATTTTATACGCCTTTTTCCCTGTCAGGCCATATAATCTTTTGTATTTGAAGATGCAGCCTGACGTTCAGGTTATCTTCAAGTATCCATTCTGCAAGGTCTGCGGGCGGCATTTTTCCTGATACCGGAGAAAAAAGAATGTGATTTTCGGGAAAATCCGGGGGATTCAACTCGGTTGCTTTTTTGGCATACACGTAGTCTGCGCGGTTTCCGATGACGAATTTAATCTGGTCTTTGGGATTTAATCTTTTCAAATTTTCCGGATCATTTTTTTCGGACGCATCGCTTGAGGGGCATTTGATATCGACTATTTTTACACACCTTGCGTCGACTTTACTGATATCGAGACTTCCGTTTGTCTCCATCAAGACTTCATATTCTTTTTCAAGCAGCCTGAGAATTAAAAGGGGTGTTTCGGTTTGAAGCAAGGGTTCTCCGCCGGTAATTTCAACCAGGCGGCAGTTGTAGGCGGCCACACGGCGGGTGATTTCGGCAATCTCCATCTCTTCCCCTTCTTCATAGGCATAGCGGGTATCGCAGTATGTGCATCTTAAATTGCATCCGGTGAGCCTGACAAATATACAGGGACGGCCGCTGTAAATGGATTCGCCCTGAATGCTGTAGAATATTTCGTTGACTAAAAGTGTCATACGGCACCTTTGTATTAATTTGGCTCAAGTGTTGTATTTATACCAAGTTGAAATTCGGAAGTAAACGAACATTTGCTCTATCACGGCATTGTGTGATATCTGTGGTTTGTGGGTTTTTCTTCGATGTTTTTGGTTTTTTACAGAGTTTACACCAGAAATAGGAATTGGCAGAATAATGGAGCGTATCCGCTTACTGAAAAATGTTGTTCAGGAATATGCATGGGGGTCGTACACTGCAATTCCCGAACTTCTCGGCCATGACTCTCCGGCAAGTACGCCCCAGGCAGAGCTATGGATGGGCGCTCATCCAAAGGCACCCTCAATGGTAAAATGTGATGGTGTGTGGTGCTCCTTGTTGGAATTGATCTCGAAAAATCCCCGGGATATTCTTGGAGAAAAGGTTGCCGAAAAATTTGATAACAGGCTTCCGTACCTTTTTAAGGTGCTGGCTGCGGCAAAACCCCTGTCCATTCAAGCCCATCCCAGCCTGATTCAGGCAAAAGAAGGTTTTGGAAGGGAAAACAGACTTGGAATTCCTTTAGATGCATACCACCGTAATTACAAGGATGATAACCACAAACCCGAGTGTATCTGTGCAATGACCGATTTCTGGGCTTTGAATGGGTTTCGAAAAATCTCCGGCATCCTTTCCCTCATGGACAAAATTTGCCCTCCGGGTCTGAAAACGTCCCTTGATCATTTTCGGGAACAGCCGGATTCCATGGGGCTAAAATTTTTTTTCCAGGCTATAATGACCATGGATGAAAAAGCGCAGGAGGAAATTATCGCGGATGCCATAAAAAATGTACAAAATTTTGCAGATGACCACCCGGCTTATAAATGGATGATTACCCTTCACAAGGAATACCCGAAGGATATCGGTGTGTTTTCCCCTATAATGTTGAATTTGGTCTGTCTAAAACCCGGTGAGGCCATGTTTCTTCCGGCCGGAGAACTTCATGCTTATCTGGATGGCGTTGGAATAGAGCTAATGGCAAACTCGGATAACGTATTAAGGGGGGGGCTGACCCCCAAGTATATTGATGTGCAGGAGTTGTTGAATGTTCTTAATTTTGAAGAACGTGAAATAAATATCCTTTCAGCCGGAAAAATGGACGCATGTGAATGCGCATATGAAAGTCTTGCTGAAGAGTTTTTCCTGTCTGTTATTTCTGTAAAAGACGATATCGGCTATCACAGCGCTGACCGCAGGAGCGTTGAAATCATCCTCTGCACAGATGGGAGTGCAACGATTACGGATCTTGGCAAAAATGATAATGTTTTGGTTGACCGGGGAAAATCGATTATTATCCCTGCAGTTGTGGAAAAGTACCGTATCCAAGGGAACGCCACCTTTTACAAAGCGGCGGTTCCGCTATAAAATGCGATATCAATATTTTGGCTCGACAGACAGAAAAAAGTCTTGACATGAAAAAAATGATAAGATAATTATTGTAAAAATTTTAATTAAAACAAGGGAAATTGATGGTGCATAATATATCGGGCAGGTATAATTTTTATTATTGGTATTTTTTTAATACCGGTCTGCTTGGGGTGCGCTGACACAAGAACAACTTGCAAAGCGAAAATAACCGTGGGTAGACAGAAACCCCCACGGTTTTTGGTTTTTAAGGGCCGTGGAGAAAAAACTTCACGGCCTTTTTTTGTTTTCAAAGGAGGATTCTAGCATGACGTATTTAGGCAAACGTATCCGAATTGAGCGGATAAAAAACCGGAATACAGGGAGAACCGTAATTGTACCAATGGATCACGGCATTTCAATGGGCCCTATCGACGGTCTGAAGGATATGAAGGATGCCATCCAAAAAGTGGCGGAAGGGGGCGCAAATGCCATCGTGGAACATAAAGGCCTTGTGGGCGAAGGGCATCGGGGGAAGGGTAAAGATATCGGTTTGATCATCCACCTGTCCGCCTCAACCAGTCTTTCGCCGTATCCCAATGTCAAAACCCTTGTATGTACAGTCGAAGAGGCGATCAAGCTGGGTGCAGATGCCGTATCCATTCACGTAAATCTTGGTAACGGACATGAAAAAGAAATGTTGCATGATTTTGGCCAGGTGAGCAATGATGCCCGTATATGGGGGGTGCCGTTGCTTGCAATGATTTATCCCAGAGGCGAAAAGATTAAGGACGAGTATGATGTAAATGTGGTAAAACATGCTGCACGTGTTGGAAAAGAGATGGGTGCGGATATTGTTAAAGTTTCATATACCGGCTCTGTGGAAACGTTTAAAGAAGTTGTTTCCGGTTGTTCGATTCCCGTGGTGATTGCCGGTGGGCCTAAAATGGATTCCGACCGGGATATCCTCGAAATGGTAAAAGGTTCTATCGACGCCGGCGGTGCCGGTGTTTCCATCGGTAGGAATGTGTTTCAGCATGAAAATCCGACGCTCATGGTAAAGGCGATTTCAGCCATTGTGCATGATAGCAGCAATGTGGAAGATGCACTGAAAATTCTGGGATAGTATTCGGGTTGAGGTGTTAAAAGGGGAAAGATGCGATGAAAAAGATATGGGTAAAGGTGGATCCCTGGGACAAGAACATGGTGACCACTGCACTTGAAGGCGGTGCGGACGGTATTGTGATTCCAAAGGGATTTTCCGAAAAAGTTAAAGCTCTGGGAAGAATTCAGACCATTTCTGAAGACGGTGATTTAAAGCTCGGAAAAGATGTGGTCTTTTTCGAGATCAAAAGCGGCGAGGATGAAGAAGAAATTGTTAAGCTCAGTCAGACAAAACGTGTCATTCTTCAATGCAGTGACTGGACAGTCATCCCCCTTGAGAATCTGATCGCCAAAGGCGCTGATATAATTGCCCAGGTTAAGAATCTTGACGAGGCGCAGACGGCTTTCGGCATTCTTGAAAAAGGCGTAGGACATGTTTTTTTCCACCCAGACGATGGACTAGAACTGAAAAAGGTGCTCTCCTGGGTTCGTTCAGAAGGAGATAAAATATCCCTTCAGACTGCAGAGATCATTGAGGTCAGACCAGTGGGGATGGGAGACAGGGTCTGTGTGGATACCTGTACATCCATGGGTATGGGCCAGGGGATGCTGGTGGGAAACAGCAGCAGTGCTCTGTTTTTAATTCATTCCGAAAGTATTTCCAATCCCTATGTTTCCCCAAGGCCTTTCAGAGTTAATGCAGGCCCTGTGCATTCATACACCAGAGTTCCAGGGGGGAAAACAAGGTATCTTTCAGAGCTTTCCGCCGGCGATCAGGTGTTGATCGTTGACTTTAAAGGGAATACATCAACCGGCATTGTGGGGCGTTTAAAGATCGAGAAACGTCCGTTGATGCTTATAAAAGCGATTTTTGACGGCAAAGAGATTGCAACCATTGTTCAAAACGCAGAAACCATCCGGCTGACCGATCCCGAAGGCAAGGCATTATCGGTTGTGGGCCTTGTTCCCGGGGACAAGGTTTTGCTGGCCAGGGAAGAAGGCGGACGGCATTTCGGTATCAAGATAGAAGAGTCTATTACGGAAAAGTAAGTAAAAATAAGGAATATAAACAGGCAGAAGTTCCATGATTGAGATAAAATCCCAGAAAATTCATAATAGTGAAATCATTGTTCCGGGCTCAAAGAGCTATACGCACCGAATACTCATTTCTGCAGCCCTGTCCGACGGGATATGCACCATATACAACGGGCTTAAAAGCGAAGATACACTCCTCACTCTGGGGGCTCTAAGGCAGATGGGTATAAACATCCATATAAAGGATGATCGTTTTGTGGTGCACGGTTCAAAAGGGATGTTGAAGCCTTGCATCGATCCTGTCTATCTTGGAAATTCAGGAACTTCAGTACGCTTTTTAACCGCTGTGGCAGCTCTGGGACAAGGGGTTTACACCCTTACGGGGACCCGGCGGATGGGAGAGCGGCCTGTCCAGGATCTGTTGGACGGCCTTGTCAGTATGGGGGTGGACGCACGGTCGGTAAAAGCCAATGGATGCCCTCCAATTGAAGTCAAAGGGGGTGGAATTCTGGGCGGCGGTGTTGCACTGAAGTGCGGCGTCAGCAGTCAGTTCCTTTCCGCCCTGCTTCTGATTGCGCCTTACACAACACAAGGGATTGAAATAAATGTTGTCGAAGGGCCCGTATCCAGACCTTATGTGGATATGACTGTGGACGTCATGGAAGAACTCGGCGTTCAGGTCCAACGTGATGGTTATAAATATTTCAGTGTCGCCGGGGGACAGGTCTACAGGGCAGGGTCATATGAAGTGGAACCGGACTGTTCACAGGCCGGATATTTCTGGGCGGCTGCCGCAATATCCGGCTCGGATATCAAAGTAAAGGGAACCACAACAAAATCGCGGCAAGGTGATGTGCGTTTTGCCGAACTTCTTGAGAATATGGGGTGTAGCATTTTACAGGAGGCGGACGGTATTACCGTCTCCGGCAGACCCCTTTCGGCGATTACGGCGGATATGTCTGATATGCCGGATATGGTTCCCACGCTGGCCGTTGTCGCGGCCTTTGCAAAAGGAACTTCGGTTATCAAAAATGTAGGGCACCTGAAAGCCAAAGAGAGCGATCGTTTGGGTTCTGTTGTAAAAGAGCTCTCCAAAATAGGCATTGACGCAAGCTGCAGCGAAACCGGCATGGAAATCAAAGGCGGCCGCCCCCATGGTGCTGAAATCGATACGTACGGGGATCATCGCATGGCCATGAGTTTTGCACTTGCCGGCCTGAAAATTCCCGGTATCGTTATCCGGGATGAAAGATGCGTTGAAAAATCGTTTCCGGATTTCTGGGATGTATTTGAAAGTCTGTATCGCAGATAAACCCTGTCGGTAAAGTTGAACAAAATTATTGATGGAATATCGCCGTACAGACAAGACCTTGGATGTCTCCTATACGAATCTACCCATGGATCTGTTTTGATGCACGGCTGTTTTTCGACCCGAAAATGCCAACGGTCAGGTAGATTGAAAGTGCGAGAAAAGCTGCATCCCATAAAATAGACGCGATGTTTATGGCACTTCCCGAAGACGTGGAAAAACACCCGCAATTTATATCAAGGCCCCGTACCAGATTAAATGTTAATATCCCTGTATACGATACCAGCAGGATATTGCTCAGCATAACAGTACCCGGCATCCAGAATCCCACCCAAAAAAAGATTCCCATTATAAGCTCAAGCGCAGGCAGGACAAGGGCCGTTAAATTTATAAGACCATCCGGTAGGATCTGATAGTTATAGATGATTTCGGAAAATGCTGCCGGGTGCAAGATCTTGTCATAGCTGGCATATATAAATACCCCTCCCAGAATCCATCGTGCACCATAGTATAGAAGGCGGGAAAGATGATTTCTTTTTTTATCCATTTTTCTGTTTGTCCTACCGGGAGTGCCCATTGAAAATGTTCAACCGTCATTAACCTTGTCCGGCAGCCGAACTGCCGGATTCCATGGGCAGATCTTCTTCTTTCCAAAGAGCCCAGCCGTTTATCAGTATTCTGACATTGCTAAAGCCCATATCGAGGAGAAAGATTGCAAGGTTGTGGCTCAATTCACAGGTTTCTCCGTCACAATATGAAATGATCGGTGCATCCGAAGAAATATCCTCTGTCACCCGCATAAAGTTCCGGTCGACCTCATTCCAGGGGAGACTGAGTGCCCCTTTGATGTGTCCTTTCTCATAATCGGCTTGAGGACGGGCATCGATGAAAATAACAGACTGCTCTAAAAACAATTTTTTTGCTTCAGGCAAAGATATATCAAGCCGTTTGCCGGTGGGATCCACCAATCGGGCTTCCGGGGACCAGTTACCGAACAGCTGTAAGGAATCGTTTCGTAAATAATTAATGGAAAATGCCAACAGAGAAGCAAAAATGATCAGAGCGCTGCATTGGCAAATGGCCTGTAAATATTTTTGTTTGAGCATTTTAAATATCTTATTGAAAATCCTTTTTATGGCCTAAGCGTTAATGATTCGCTTCTTTTGGGAAAAGATGCATTATTTTTAGCACAAAAGTCAATGCTTATAAATGTTCATGCAAGAGTAAACGCGTTTGAATCTAAATTGTTAAAATATGCTTCAAGACAGGATTATGCAAACAAAAGAAACGATCCGTATTATTTAAAATTTCTCCGGGATTACAAAGGGCTACACAAGGAAAAGGGTCAGGGAATACTCAGGTGGCACACCCTTTGCGTTAAAGCGGTTCAGTTTAAGGCAGAATGCAGTAAGAACAGAAACGATTAACAGAGGGTTAAATGTGCAGGGAGCGTATTATGAAATTTAAAAAAATGATTTTTATTTCCATTTTCTTTTTTCTTCCAGTGTCTTCAGTATTTGCAGGAGAAGGTGTTATTAATTCCGGAGATACGGCGTGGATCATGGTTGCCACTGCGCTGGTCATGGTGATGACGCCGGCCGGTCTTGCACTTTTTTACGGGGGGATGTCGAGGTATAAAAATCTACTGAATACCCTTGCAATGACGTTTGTGGCTTACTGCCTTTCGAGTGTCGTCTGGGTAATGTGGGGCTACACCCTGGCTTTTGGTCCCACAAGGTCCGGTATCGTTGGGGGGTTGAATCATTTCTTGCTTTCAGGCATCCATGTGGGCAGTGTTTCCGGTACGATCCCCACTTATGTGTTCATCCTTTTTCAGATGACCTTTGCCTGCATTACCGTTGCCCTGGTTTTAGGTTCCGTAGTCGACCGGATGAAGTTTTCGTCCTGGATTGTTTTCACCGTTCTCTGGATTACCTTCATTTATTCTCCAATGGCTCACTGGGTATGGGGTGGCGGATGGATGGGCAAGATGGGCGCCCTTGATTTTGCAGGGGGTACTGTGGTCCACATTAATGCCGGGGTTGCCGGGCTTGTACTGGCCCTGATATTGGGCAAACGGATCGGTTTCGGCAGGGAAGCCATGTTCCCATCGAGTAACTCCCGAGCGCCCTGGTACCCTCCATAGGTTTCCAATCCCGCATAATTAACCGTTTCCACGGCTGGATGGGCCGAGAAAAAACGTGCGATTTCAAGTGCGCTCGCGTTCTGATATTTCATTCGTACGGCCAGTGTTTTCAGCCCCCGGTGTAAAAGAAAACAGGCGTGGGGATCCAGTGTGCCGCCCAGATGAATGAGCTTGTGGGTAATTTTTTTAATCAAGTCTGCGCGGCCAATTACTGCCCCGGCCACAATATCAGAGTGGCCGTTAAGATATTTGGTGCAGCTGTGCAACGATAAATCGAAGCCAAACTCGGCCGGGCGGAAATTGATGGGGCTGGCAAAGGTGTTGTCGATCATGGAAATCAGCCCATGGGCTTGGGCGAATTCCGCCACTTTTTTTAGATCAGCCACGGCCATCAGGGGGTTGGTAATCGTTTCCACATAGATGGCTCGGGTATTGGGCTTTAAGAATTTTTCCCAGGTATCTGTTTTGTTGCCATCAATGAAATCAACGGTTGTCCATAAAGCACGAAAGTCCGAGTTGATAAAATCGAGGGTGCCGCCATACAGGCAGTCCTGGGCCAAAAAATGGTCTCCAGGGGACAACATTGCCAAAAACGTCGTTGTGATGGCGGCCATACCGCTGGCGGTTACCAGAGCGGCTTCAGCGTTTTCCAGTGCCGAAAGTTTCTGATGCAGGGCAACATGGTTGGGGGTGTTGTTCATGCGAATATATTTCAACTCATCGTAATTACCTTGGCCGGTATATTGAAAAGTAGATGACTGGAAAATCGGCAGAGTAACAGCCCCGCCGACCCTGGGTTCCGGTTCACCGGCATGAATCACTTTGGTTTCGATGTGCATCGACCGCTGAGTCATGGCAAAAATCCTCCTATCCACCTGATATCATTATTTTTATGTTATTTGACATAAAAGCTTCAATTTCGATTCCTGTGGCACTTTTATGGAAATCAAAGTACAATGAAGCCGAACGATCTGCAACCGTTAAAATCACCTTGATAAAGATCAGGGCAAACGCATTTGAATCCCAATAGAGCGAGAACACGCCGTCGCTTCGCTGCACCGAAATCAAATGCGTTTGCCCAGTGATAAAGACACTTGAAGGTTGAAATTAAGTATTTAAAGCTGTATGAAAGCATTTTATCAATGGTTTTCATGAAAACAATATGTTTTTGTATGGTATGCTGATTAAAGGATGCTGATTCCCATATAAAGAAAGGATAAATGCGAAAAGAATTTCTGCCGTTTTCCCGGCCGAGCATTGATGAAGCGGATATTGCTGCCGTCGGCGAGGTGTTGCGCTCGGGATGGATTACCACTGGTCCCAGGAATGCCGAATTTGAAGAAAAGTTCTGCGGCTATACCGGCTGTGACCAAGCTGTGGCCCTGTCTTCGGCAACCGCGGGAATGCATCTTGCTTTAAAGGCCCTGGGCATTGGTCCCGGTGATGAGGTCATTACCCCGTCCATGACCTGGGTGTCCACGGTGAACCTTATTGTTTTGAGCGGTGCAAAGCCTGTTTTTGTGGATGTTGACAGAGATACGTTGATGACCACGGCAGATTTAATTCAGGAATGCCTTTCAGAAAAGACCCGGCTGATCGTTCCGGTTCATTTTGCCGGTGCGCCGATGGATATGGAGCCTGTTCGAAAAATTGCCGCAAGCCGGAATCTTTACGTCATAGAAGATGCCGCCCATGCTGTGGGTACAGAGTATCGGAGTCAAAAAATCGGCAAAAACGGTACTTCGATATTCTCCTTTCATCCCATTAAAAATATGACCTCGGGTGAAGGCGGCATGTTCTGTTCCCACAATCTCGATTTTGTCGATCGGATTCGCCGGTTGAAATTTCACGGGCTGGGTGTCGATGCCTATGACCGTCAAGCCCAGGGGAGATCTCCCCAGGCCCAGGTGCTGGAGCCGGGATTTAAATATAATTTGCCGGATATCCTGGCTGTTCTCGGGATGCGGCAACTGGCCAGGGTTGAAGATTTTAATGTAAGACGAACCCAACTGGCCATGCATTATCGAGAACGGCTGGCAGAGATGGATGAAATCCGGCCTCTGGCCATTCCATCATATCCTCATAAGCATTCATGGCATCTATTCATCATTCGTCTGGTTTCCCATAAATCGAAGTTAAACCGCAATGATTTTATGGAAGAACTCAGACGGAGAAATATCGGCACCGGCCTCCACTTCCGGGCAGTACATCAGCAGAAATATTACCGGGAAAATATGAATGTTCCATCAGACGTATTGCCCAATACCGAATGGAATTCAGATCGTATATGCTCGTTGCCGCTTTTTCCGGAAATGACACACGGTGACGTCGACGACGTTGTCGATACCATAAAGGAAATATTGAAATCATGAGCAATATGGCACCATTGTCCGTTGTGATTCCGGTGTTTAACGAAGAAGAGAACCTTGATGAACTTATACGGCGTTGCCTGGAGGCCTGTCGGAAAACACAACGTCCTTTTGAGATTATTCTGGTGGATGATGGAAGTTCGGATGGATCTGTACAAAAAATCGATGCCGAAGCTAGAAATAATCCCGATGAAATCGTCGGGGTTTTTTTAAACCGGAACTACGGTCAGCATGCCGCGGTTATGGCCGGTTTTGAACAGTCCAAAGGGGATATTGTCGTCACATTAGACGCTGATTTGCAGAATCCGCCTGAAGAAATTCCACGACTGGCGGACGCTATTGATAACGGCTATGACGTGGTGGGAAGCGTAAGGGGGCACAGAAAGGACACCCTATTTAGAAGGGCGGCTTCCGCAATTATCAACAAAGGGGTTCAGAAATCGACCGGTGTAATGATGCACGACTATGGGTGCATGCTGCGTGCCTATCATCGTCATATTGTGGATGCCATGCTGATGTGCAATGAACGAAGCACGTTTATTCCGATTCTTGCCAACAGTTTTGCCCGTAGGACAACAGAGATAGAAGTAAAACATGAGGCGCGTAAACTGGGGGAATCGAAATACAACCTTATGAAACTCGTGATGCTGCAATTCGATCTGCTGACCAGTATGACAACCTTTCCACTTCGTCTTCTGAGTATATTCGGGGGAATTATCTCTTTAGCAGGAATCGGTTTCGGCGTTTTCCTTTTGATCATGCGCGCCCTTTACGGCGCCGAATGGGCGGCTGAAGGTGTTTTTACGCTTTTTGCAATTTTATTCATTTTCGTGGGTGCTCAGTTTGTCGGAATGGGACTGCTCGGGGAGTATATCGGCAGGATTTACCATGATGTTAGAGCCCGTCCCCGGTTCTTTGTTCAACGGGTTGCAGGGGAAAGTAAAATTATTCTAAATGAGGGGAAACAAACTTAATGAACTCGTAAAAAGTATGATTTTGCTCGATTACGCTAACAAAAGATTTTTTACAAATTTATCAAACTTGAGAAATTATATTAAACAACCAATTTGTACTTTATTCATTAAAATAAACACGCAAACATAAAAGGATAGACATGAAAGCGATCGTATTGGCCTATCACAACATCGGATGTGTCGGAATCAAAGCATTGCTTCAGAACGGATTTGAGATAGCAGCGGTTTTTACGCATCAGGACAACCCTAATGAAAATGTCTGGTTTAACTCCGTGGCTGAACTTGCTTCGGGCCATGGTATTCCCGTATTTTCGCCAGAGGATATTAACCATCCAATATGGGTACAAAAAATCAAAAAATTTGCTCCGGACATTCTTTTCTCATTTTACTATCGCAATATGGTTAGTTCGAAAATTCTGGATATTCCCCCCTCCGGCTGTCTGAATCTGCACGGTTCCTTTCTGCCGGAATACCGGGGACGATGTCCCATCAACTGGGTTCTGGTTAACGGCGAAACCGAAACCGGGGTAACCTTGCATTACATGACCCCTCGAGCCGATGACGGGGATATTGTCGGCCAGAAAAAAATTCCGATATCGGATACGGATACCGCCCGAACCCTTCACGACAAAGCTGCAGGGGCTGCAACCAATGTGTTAGACGAAGTTCTGCCGCAGCTGCGTGAAGAAACTGCGCCGCGAATCCCTCAAGATCATTCCCGGGCCACATATTTTGGTGCCCGGGGGGCGGAAGATGGTAAAATTGACTGGAGTCAGGATGCAAATAAAATAAGAGATCTTGTCAGAGCGGTTTCCCGGCCCTATCCCGGCGCTTTCAGCTATATGGGCCATCGAAAATGTATATTCTGGGCCGTCAGCGTGGTGGATGACACCGGCGATCGTCCGGGAACGATTTTGTCGTCGGATCCTTTTGTGATTGCCTGCGGTAAAAAAGCCGTACAGGTTGATTTCGGCCAACCCGGAGACGGCATATTTATGAGCGGAAAACAGCTTGTCGAAGAAATGAATTTTGTTCCGGGAATGAATTTTGGCGAACCTTCAATATGTCGCATTGACATGGTGAGAAAAAAACAGGTTTTGATACTGGGGGTTGACGGATTTATCGGCAACCACCTCAGTGAAAGGCTTCTGGACAGTGGAAAGTATGAAGTCCATGGAATGGATCTTGGATCAAATTCGATTCAGAGGCTCCGGAACCAGCCCGGGTTCCATTTTTCCGAAGGTGATATTTCCATCCATCGCGAATGGATAGAATATCATGTCAGAAAGTGCGATATAGTAATTCCACTGGTTGCCATTGCAACCCCTATTGAATACACTCGCAATCCGATAAAGGTTTTTGAACTCGACTTTGAAGAAAATCTTCGGGTTGTCCGATACTGTGTTAAATACGGCAAGCGCATCATATTCCCATCCACCTCTGAAGTCTACGGCATGTGTGATGATCAGAAATTTAATGAGGACGAATCCCGGTTAATTTTAGGGCCCATTCGAAAACAACGGTGGATTTATTCTTGCTGCAAGCAGATGCTCGATCGGGTCATCTGGGCTTATGGCGCAACCGAGGGCTTGCAGTTTACCCTGTTCAGACCTTTTAACTGGATCGGCCCACGTCTTGACAGTCTGAAATCCGCGCGTATCGGCAGCTCCCGTGCCATCACCCAGCTGATATTAAACCTGGCCGAAGGGACGCCCATACAGCTTGTGGACGGCGGGAACCAAAAACGATGCTTTACCGATGTCAAAGACGGTGTTGAATGCCTTTACAGAATTATTGAAAATCAAAACGGATGCTGTGACGGTGAAATCATCAATATCGGCAATCCAAACAATGAGGCGAGTATCAAAGATCTGGCCGGAATTTTAATAAAAAAATTCCATCAGCACCCGCTGCACAAAAAATTTCCTCCTTTTGCCGGAACTCGTGAGGTGGAAAGCAAAACCTTTTACGGGTCCGGATATGAGGATGTTCAGCACAGAAAACCGAGTATCGATAATGCCCGGCGTCTTTTGGATTGGGAGCCGAAGATAGATATCCGGCAATCGGTCGAAGAAACCCTCGACTTTTTTCTAAAAGAAGCGGTCAGAACCGGAGAATGCGGAATCGGCCTGCCGTATGATTTGTAGCCTGGGGCGATGAATCCATGAAAATCGGCTTGCGTATTGATGTTGACACCTTCAGAGGCACCAAAATCGGGGTGCCGAATCTTTGTAGAACTCTGGCAAAGCACGACATACGGGCGACTTTCTTTTTTTCTGTTGGGCCGGATAATATGGGGCGTAATTTATGGCGTCTTCTCCGCCCGGGCTTTTTTATTAAGATGCTTCGCACAAAAGCGGCCAGCCTGTATGGCTGGGATATCCTGTTTAAAGGGACGTTCCGTCCGGGACCGATCATCGGTGAAAGGCTGGCCCATATAATAATTTCAGCGGCCAAAGAAGGGCATGAGATCGGCTTGCATGCCTGGGATCATCATGCATGGCAGGTACATATCGATACCATGGGCCGGGATGCAATACGGCAATCTTTGCGTAAGGGGTTTGATCAGCTTACGAGCATCCTGGGTGAACCGCCGGTCTGTTCGGCGGTGCCTGCATGGAAATGTACCGATCTCGTTTTAATGGAAAAAAATAGAATGCCATTTGTCTACAACAGCGACTGCAGAGGCAGGAGTGTTTTCCATCCCATCGTTGACGGAAAGAAGTTATCCCAGGCCCAGATCCCCGTAACGCTTCCGACCTATGACGAGCTCGTCGGAAATAAAGGGATTTCGGATGCCAATTACAACCAATACATATTGTCGCTGATAAAGCCGGAGAAATTGAATGTTTTGACGGTTCACGCTGAGGCCGAAGGAATTTCATGCGCATCGATGTTCGATCAATTTTTAAAGAAGGCTCGCTCAAACGGAATCTCCTTTACCGCTCTAGGCACTTTTCTCCATAAGAAAACAGCCATCGACGGTTCTTCGATTGTATCGGGGAAAGTTCCCGGCCGTGACGGATGGATTTCTATTCAGGAGCAAAATAAACCCGTCTGCTGATGCGCACAAAAACCAACCGGATCATTTTCAACAACCCTAATTGAGCGAAAGCTTAAGATGTCCCAGATCCGAGGCTCAAAGACGAAGCCACTCCGCCAACCCGCCTGCCATGCAAGGCACGAGCGGGCAGGTATCGTTACACGAGGAAGCACGCCCTGTGAAAACGCACAAAAAACTAAACATTTATAATATTTCTTCCAGTTTGTTTGCGATCAATTAGGGTGCGAATAAATTTATGAAAAAATCTTACGTCGCCGTAATCGGCATTTTTTTATTGCTTTACATCCTGCCCCTTGGGATTCGGCCGATCATCATTCCCGATGAGTCGCGCTATGCCGAAATTCCTCGTGAGATGATCACCTCGGGTGATTGGATCGTTCCGACGCTTAACGGGCTCAAATATTTTGAAAAACCCGTTCTGGGCTACTGGCTGAATGCCGTGTCCATCAAACTGTTTGGAGAAAATGCCTTTGCCGTTCGTTTCCCGTCGGCAGCGGCGACAGGGATTTCAGCGTTTATGATATTTTTACTAGTTCGCCGATTTACAGGTGAAAAATTCTCTGCAACCCTCGCTGCATTGATATTCCTGACGTCTTTTGAAGTTTATGGTGTTGGGACCTTCAATATCCTCGACAGTATGCTGGCTATGTTTATCACCGTTTCCATGACGTCATTTTTTTTCGCCCATCACGCCGATCCTTCCACAAAAAAAAAGCAAGGCTTTCTATTGCTGTTCGGTGTTTTTTGCGGACTGGCATTCCTTACAAAAGGGTTTCTTGCATTTGTAATCCCGGTGGTAGCCATCGTTCCGTTTATGGTCTGGGAAGGTCGAATCAAGGAACTATTTATCATTTCCTGGCTGCCGATTGCCGCTGCGGCCCTGGTTGTAATACCCTGGGCCGTAATGATTCACTTAAAGGCGCCTGATTTCTGGCATTTCTTTATATGGAACGAACATATCAAACGGTTTTTATCTTCCGGAGCACAGCATCATGCGTCGTTCTGGTATTATATTGTTTTATTCCCGGCAGCAGCCTTACCATGGACACTTCTCTTTCCTTCGGCAATTTTGGGGTTGAAAAAAACAGGTGTTAAGACCTCCATAACCCGTTATGCAACATGCTGGTTTTTTCTTCCTTTGTTGTTTTTTTCCATTTCAAAGGGCAAAATTCTCACTTACATCCTACCGTGTTTTCCTCCGTTTGCCATGCTTATGTCCACCGGACTCAAAAAATATCTTGAAACCGGTGGCCGGAGAAGTTTCTCCATGGGGGCCAAATCTTTTGCGTTGCTGGCAGCGATCCTGGCGATTGCTTTGATAATGGTTCAGATCATCGGCTTTAAGGGATTTAAACCCTATTCTCAAACATGGAAATGGGCCATGGGAGTCTTTGGATTTATGGGGTTTGCTTTTTTCTTGATTTCTGCAGCCAGGACTTCAGACCCTAAAAAAAAGCTCATCCAGGTCGCCTGTGCCCCTGTACTCATATTGTTGGGTTCCAGCTTTATGATGCCGGATCTAACCGTTGAGCACAAGTCCCCGGGAGCATTCCTTATGCGTCACGCTACCAGAATCCAGCCGGATACCATGCTGGTGGCAGATGAAGATCCCATGGGTGCGGTGTGCTGGTTTTACAAGAGAAGTGACGTTTATCTCCTTGAAGGGGGCGGTGAAGTGTCGTACGGGCTTGGGTATGAAGACGCAAAATATCGCTCACTGAACCTAACGCAATTTAGAGATTTCATCCTTAAAAACACTCAAAAAGGCCAGGTGGTGCTTATCGCAAAATCAAGGAAGTATGAAGCATGGAAGGAAAACCTGCCTGAGCCGTTATATGAGGATACCAATGGAAAAGGCGGTTATGTATTTGTGCAGTATTAAACCCCAATTGATTGTAAACAAAATGGGAAACATTCTATGTGTTTAATTGATTATGTATTTTAATCAATAGAATTCCTCAATGCTTTGCTGCGGGGTAGTTCATCCATGCATATTTTTCATTAAACGGGCCTGCCGGATAAAGTGTGCGTCGATGCCTCTCCCCAGCCGGCATGTCACTCGGAATAGGCTGCGTAATACATTCTGATGAAACCGGCATGGCTCTCAAAGGCAATTTCCGGCAATTTGTCATAATTAAAGCAGGCAGCATCATCTGCATCATCGCCGGGTATAAGGGTGCCGGTATAGTTTTTGACCAGATAGGCCACTATTAATACTGTGTGGTATTGGGCGCTGGGGTTGCTGGAGACACCAAGAAGCATATCGATTTGTCCCGATAGCCCGGTCTCTTCTTTTAGCTCTCTTAAGGCCGCTTTTTCCGGTGTTTCACCAAGTTCCATAAACCCGCCTGGGAGGCACCAGAAACCTTTTTTGGGCGCCACACTCCGCTTTACAAGAAGTACTTTCTCACTATTGTCCACAACCACAAGGCACGTGGCCGGGATGGGATTTTCATAAAGGGGTTTCTTGCAGTGGTCGCAGAAAAGGCGCAGGCTACCTTCAAATATTTTTGTTGTGAGTCCTGCACCGCAATAATAACAAAACTTTTTTTTCCACATGGTTAATCGTCGAAATCCCCCTCCGGGCCTTTATCGGAAGTAATCAAAGTCGCCTTTTGGGCGATTTTTTCCGGCGTCCATTCATCGGGGTTTTCTATGCGGCGTGCTTTGGGGCCCGGATCAAATGTTCCAGCCTCCAGGATTGCGTTGATGGCAAGAGGTGCCGTGTCTTTTGTATTGAAGACGTTTACAAGCATGTTATACACAAATTTTTCAACCCGCATAATCATCCTGTCCCTGACGGTTTTGGTCTGTCCTGTCAACTTATTTTCGAACGGCAGGTTGAGTTTCTTGTAATTTCCACCTTTAAGTCCTTTGGATTCAGCATAAGCGGTCATCTCTATCCATATTTCTTCGGCGACTCCCTGATCCTTAATCTTAATGAATTTGCCGTCTTCATCGAGTATGGCATTGCCGTAGTCGTTGACCTCGAGGCCCCAAGAGATCATTTGCAGGGCAGTGGCCACATTTGCTTTGGTTGTCCGGGTTTTATCCGCTATTTCTAACAACCTGTCGGCGCTGTTTCCGGATGTGCCGTGCTGGGCGCCGGAAACCTGATATTTTGTCAGAGCCTGATGAATTTTTTCGGTTAAATCGACCTGTATCCCCTGACCGCTGGCCTCGATGCCGTGGGTTGTTCCGTTGTTTAAAGCGATCCAATCCGGAAAAATATCGTGGGCGTTCAAACCCTGTATCAGAAACAAAGCTTCTTCCATGGTTGAGAGCCCCTCTTTCCCTTTAATTTCACCGACTTCGGTTTCGAGGCCGGCCCAAACAGGAACAAAGGGGTTCAGTTCCAGGTTCGCTATCAGATTCTGATCGTCGGGGAGATGGGATGCATCGATGGCAATGGAGGTCATTCCTGCTTCAAACAGCGTTGGAATCTCAATTTTGGCACCACCGATATCCTGTTCGCTTTTAATCCCATAATGGTCTGCGTGAATGGCCACCGGGACTGTGATGCCAAGTTCATTGCAGACGGCATCCACTTGCCGGGCAATGTTCCAGTAATTGACCGCACAATATGCAGCGGCGCCGCCTTCGGATCTGGCGATTTCAATGATGATGGCGGCATTTGCTTTCTGGGCGGCCTGGAGCGCGCCTCGAATAACAAAGTTGTTTCGACCGTTGGCAGCCATGGCGATAGCCTTACCCTTTTGGAGCATTGCACGATCAATAAACTTTCCGCTGACGATCAGAGCTTTTGAATTGGGGAAAAGTTTTGCCACGTTAGGTGGGCGGCCGATTTTTAATGCTTCTTCAAAATCCTTTGAAGGAACAGTTTGGTTTCCAGACATGGCTTAACCTCCTTTTGATAAGCGTTCACGGCGAGTATGATCGGTTATTCGTGATTGTCGAAAATTTTTGATCTGACGTCGTTTAAAATTTCAAGGATTTCTCCTTTGTTCGAAAAGGGTGCGCAAAGTGCGCCCCAGCCCATTTGGAATTGAAACAACCCATCATAAGCTGTATCATGAAATGATCGTATCCGATGGGGGATGTTGTGTTCGTTAAGGATGGAAGCGATGAGTTGCGCTTCTATGACATTCTCCAGAATAGCGATATTGATAAATTCCAGCTCGTTTTTTTCATTCATAGCGTGAACTTAATCGATTCTATCCAAAATTAACGGAAGACCACGGGGGCAAGCCCCTATGGATCTACTATTCTTACCGGAATTTGTAATTTAGTCAATTATAAAAAAACAGGTTGATTGTCGGACTTTGGGATAGGTGTGAAATAAATTGCATAAATTTTGTGAACTTTTTTGCCCATTTCCCGAAAGCATCCTTAGGGCAAATTTAAAACTATCTGTAATTTAAGCATTATCAAGCGTTGATGCTTCGGCATGGCTCTTGCTTATTAAGAGACGATAGGGGGACCGGCGGGGATCTCCAGTATTGCCATGAATCTTGTTCTCACAGATGGATGTTTCCCCATGGATTGATCAAGGGGTACTACTACATATTGTTGTTTGCTAATTCTTGACACACAACATTTGGTTTGTTAAGGTCAAACATCAAAAAGCACAATAATCAATAATCGGCGTCATATCTGCACCCTGGACAACCCTAATTGGGTATGTCGGAATAATTCACGAGTGCGTTGACTTGTCAAAAGGATCGTATATATCTAACCCGGCCTTACCCTACTTAATCAGGATTATGGATCACGAAAGCAAAATCATTAAATTAAATTCTAAAAGTACCGAAGGCGAACGCTTCATAAAAGGAAAAGAGGTCCATAAAAAACATTTAATCAATAAACTGAATTACATCAATTTTCAAGATGGTACCATCCTTGTAAATTTAAGACATGCCAAATACGGGTATACTTTTTCTCACCGAGCCAAACCGTTGCCTTGTTTAGGAGACGAGTTAAGGTGTCTTTGGACCGAAACCGACAAAATCGATAGACAGCTTAGGTCATATAAATTCCAGGACATTCTAATTCCCGACGGCCAAAACGTATTGTTATTGAAATCGAACGAGATCAGCATTGACCATGAGGGGATCCTCCTTATTCTTCCTGAGACGTGTCGGGAGGTCAGACCCCGGAAGCTGAAACGGCATGCCTGCAAAGGCGTTAAGGTCCAACTGATTCAGAACAGTGTCCTTTTTGACGGTATTCTCATGGATTTCAGCACGGCCGCCTTTCGGGTTGAAATCACTGCCAACCCCCCCCAGACATTTCAATGGATCGATCCTGAATCCCCGGTAAACTTGAATTTTTCCGATGAAAACGAGATGCTCTATTCAGGGGAATGCAGAGTGATCGATCAGTCCGATGGCAATAAAACAAGAAGCTATGTTCTTGAACCGGTGAACTATCAGATTCGAAGGTTTAAACCCAAAGAATTCAGAAGCCATCGCCTTAAACTGGTTCCATCTCCAAACATCATCTTCAGGCATAAATTTACAGAAAGGATGAATAATCTGAAGGTTATCGATTTATCCGGTTCCGGCTTTTCGGTGGAAGAAGACATAAACAATGCCGTGCTTTTACCCGGCATGATCATACCTGATCTGGAACTGAGTTTTGCAAATATTTTCAATATTAAATGTAAAGCCCAGGCTGTTTATCGAAAAATTATGGAAGAAGAAAACGGCAGTTGGGTGAAATGCGGCCTGGCCATTCTGGATATGGACATTGAAGACCACGGCAGACTATTGGCTTTACTTCATCAGGCCAAAGACGGTCATTCTTATATCTGCAACCGGGTCGATATGGACGACCTCTGGAATTTCTTTTTTGAATCCGGTTTTATCTATCCGGAAAAATATGCTTTTATTGAGGCCAACAAGGAAAAAATCAAACAGACTTACGAAAAACTGTATACACAGAATCCGAAGATTGCCCGGCATTTCATTTATCAGGACAAAGGACGGATTCATGCCCACGTGGCTATGGTTCGTTTTTATGAAAATGCATGGTTGATTCACCATCATGCTGCACGGGGTCCGGGTATAAAAAGGAGCGGCGTCGCTGTTCTGGACCAGATCGGTCGTTTTTCCAACGCGTCCCATGGTCTCTATTCTCTACATATGGATTATCTTTTCTGCTATTTCAGGCCTGAAAACAAATTTCCCAACCATGTTTTTGGCGGGGTCGCAAGAGAAATTAAGGATCCAAAAATCTCCTCTCTGGATACGTTTACCTATTCTCATTATCAGAAAGTATCCAATAGTGAATTGCGTTTTCCTGAACCGTGGGGACTCGTTAAAACCGAACCCGAGGATTTAGTTGAGTTTGAGAAATTTTATGAGCATAAGTCTGGAGGCCTCATGCTGGATGCCTTGGACATAAAGCCCGGCACAATTGGCGGTGGGAACCTGTCCAAAGAATTTCAAAAGTCTGGCTTGAAAAGGGAAAAATATCTATTTTCGCTGAAAAATGACGTCGATCTCAAGGCGATTTGCATGGTAAATATCTCAGATGTGGGTTTGAACATGTCTGATCTTACCAACTGTATCAAGATTTTTGTCTTGGACGCGAATGGCCTGTCAAAGGATATTCTTTACCTTACACTTTCTCAGCTTTCCGAAAAATTCGAGCAGAGTGAGATACCCGTACTTATTTATCCGGTAAGCTTTGCGGAAACCCACTCCATACCGTTTGAAAAACTTTATCAAATGTGGGTGTTAAATACGCAGTACGGAGATCATTATTTCAGGTGCCTAAAAAACTTGTTTAGAGATATCAGTTCCTGAGACCTTTGCTAAGGTCTCTACGGATGGGTGCATCATAAGTTAAGTTGGGGGCTTATTTCCTCTGCAGCATAGTACCGGAGTATAGGTGAACCGCCGGGGATCGGAAAAAAATTTTTTAAATTCTTCAAAAAACTCTTCATATCCCCCCTTTGTATTCTTTAAACTCATATCCTAATTTTCTTACGGCAACTTCCAGCTTTTTTGTCCAGTTAAAGTTGTCGATTTCATTTAATTCTCCAAAAATCAGGTGATGGGGGGCCATGCTCACATCGATATCCCTGGTAGTCAAGGTCATAAAGAAAAGAATAAAGTTTTATTCCCACATAGGGGTCGAAGTCGGTGTTTTTTTCCAAGGCCTCGGTTAATCCGTAAATTGTTCTTTCAAGCCTTTTAGATAGCCCGAAATGGTTCAGGCAGTTGTAATCCAGATCGATAAGGCAGAGAATTCCTCCGGGTTTCAGAATGCGGGATATGTTTTTGACGATGTCGAAACTTTTGGATTTGTGGTATTCAAGAACAAAGCGGACCCAAATAAAATCAAACAGTCCCAGCTCTTCTAAAGGTTCGCATATATCTCTGCATATGTATTCGATTCCGTCTTTCTGGTAGTGCTTTTTTGCGTATTTTATTCTGTCTTCAGCAATATCGATACCGACGACTTCACCCTTTGGTTGAACGAGTTTGTGCAGATAAATGGTGGTTTTTCCGGAACCAAACCCTAAATCGGCAACACGCATGCCCGGTTTTATACCGGCCCACAGGGCCTGATTCTCAACCTGCTTGCCGTCTGTTTTCAAGTCCAGGCGAAGGGTTTCTTCATCGTTTTCCATCAAATATTCGTTACGAGGCATAAAGCTGAGTCTCTTTGTCACAGTATGGGTTAATAGAAGTTAAATAAGAAAGCGAGGTCTACCATAAAATTATTATCTGTTCAATAGTGTATTTAACCGGTAAATAAGGAGTTCGTTCAACCTGATAAAATGGATATATCATGATGCTAAGTAACCTTTGATACAACGAAAAAAAACTGCCGGAACCCCAATGAATAAAGGTTCCAGCGGGTCATGTAAGACTAGTTCTCTATTGGATGCAACCTGTTCTTTAATCTTTTCCAAAAATATAAATTTGTTTTTAAAGGGATAAGTATTCCATTCACCCCACTTTTAAGATTGCCCGTTGTAAAAAGGCGTCTGATTATAGATTGATAAGAATAGAATTTCTGATACAGTTCCCAATAATATTCCTCCAGTTCTTCAACTTGAAAGGATCTTGGCTTGAAGGTCACCAGTGTTCCGTTCTGATGATCCCAATTATGATCAATTATTCGATTTTCCCTGAGGAATTGTTCTCTCAGTTGAGTGCCTGGCAGCGGCATGAGAATATAGAACAGGGCGTAACTGACTTTTAGATGGATTAGCTGTCGAACCATATTGTCCAGGGTTTCTTTGGTGTCACCGTCTAAGCCGATGATCATGCTTGCCGTTACCCGGATATTGGATTTTTCCAATAGCGCAAATAACGTTTCGTAATTTGTCATTTTGTTGAATTTTTTGTTAATATCTTCCAGATTTTCCTCTGAAAAAGTTTCGATGCCCATATATACTGCTGAACATCCTGCTTTGCTCATCTCAACGATCAAATCTTCATGCCGATAAATATTTGTGCTCACTTGGCAAATCCAGGAAAAATTATATTTTTTCAATAGGCCAAGGAGATTTTTTGTATAACTTATGTCGGCAATAAAATTGTCGTCCGTAAAAAATATTCTATTTGTTTCCAACGATTTAATTTGTAAAAGTTCTTTTTCAACATTTTCTAACGGCTTTGTCCGGATTCTTGGCCCCCAGAATTTTGTGACACTGCAAAACTTGCAGTTGAACGGACATCCTCGCGTTGCCTGTATTGGCAGCCGGGGGATATTTGTTCCGGTGGAGCTTCGATATCTTTCGAGTTTCAGCAGGTCATATCTGGGGATTACGAGTTTTTTAAAGTCTGTATATGCATCGGCTGTATATTCTTTTTTCAGGCGATTGTTTCGAAAATCCTCGATAATAGTTTCCCACAGATCTTCTGCTTCACCGATCAGGATACTGTCTGCGTGATTTTTTGCCTCATCCGGCATTGCCGAGACATGAATGCCCCCCATGACCACCTTTTTTCCTCTTCTTCGGAAAACATCTGCGATTTCATAACCCCGGTTAATCTGACTGGTGATCGCCGTGATTCCGATGAGATCGGCATCTGTATCGAAATTTATTGTATCCACACTTTCATCGCAGAGTTCTACATCAATGTCTTTCGGTGTGAGGCCTGCGAGGACCGGCAGGGTCAGAGGAGGAATGTACGCCTTGATTTTGCCCATATTATTATGCTTGTCTCGTCTCTTCGGATGGATCAATAGAATCTTCATAGTCTTCCTTTATAAAATAATATGAAACAAACGTTGCCGATAATTGGAAACCCATGGCATGAGAAGGATGACCAAATTATTATTTGTCGAGTTCCGTCTGTATAACTTTCCCGATTTTTTCTAACAAGTATGGCTTTTTTACGTATGATGTTGCACCCAGCCTCTGGGCCTCTTTTACCCGTTGTGTTTCAGAATACCCACTTGTAATGATAGCTTTTTGATGGGGATGATTTTCGAGTATTTTCTTGTATGTGTCGAGTCCGTCCATACCGGGCCCCATAATCATGTCGAGTACCAGCAAGTCGGCTGAATGATTTTCCATGTAATCGACGGCTTCTTCGCCGTTTGAAACAGATGTAACAGAATACCCCAACTTTGTTAACATTTGAGAGGCGATTTCTCTCTGGGCTTCCACATCATCCACCACTAAAATGGTTTCTCCCTTGCCCATGATATCTTGGATGGAAAATGGGGATTCATCGTCGGGAAGTTCTTGTCTGACCACCGGGAAATAGAGGGTGAATAAGGTCCCTTTTCCTTCAACACTTTTGACATCAATGTACCCTTTATGATCTTTTACGGTTCCCCAAACCACGGCCATGCCCAGACCGGTGCCACTTTTCCCCATTACTTTTTTGGTGTAAAACGGTTCGAATATTCTTTCCAAATCTTTAAAAGGGATGCCGATGCCCGTATCACTGACTCTGAGGGTAACATAATCTCCCTGTTTGATCTTGTCGTAACCGTTAAGGGATTTGTCGACATGCCGGTTTTCCGTGGATATAATTATTTCTCCCCCATTGGAAATCGCCTCAGCAGCATTGGTGACTAAGTTCATGACGGTTTTGGACAGATGAACCGGGGAGCCCAACATATTCATCAGATTTGTTTTTAAGCTGGATTTGACCATAACGTCAGGATGGTGTGTTTTCAGGTTCTCATATTCCGGACTTTTTAAATATTCATTGATGACAACATTTAAATTTATCACTTTGGTGGCGATAACGCCTCGTCTTGCCAGGGTCAACAGGTCCTGAACTATGGCGGCCGCTCTTTCTCCGGACTTTTGTATGGTCAAAATCGGCTTTCGTTGAGGGCTGTCCAGCGGAATATCCATTAGTAACAGCTCAGGGTAGCTTACAATCCCGGACAAGATGTTGTTTAAATCATGGGCTACGCCGCCTGCGAGAGTCCCGATGGCCTCCATTTTTTGTGCTCTCTGGAGTCTGGCCTCCAAATCCCTTTTTTCTTGTTCCGCCCGTTTGAGTTCTGTGATATCCGTACCAATGCAAAGAATTTCTTTGAAATTTCCATCGCTATCGAAAATGGGTCTATAGGTCCATGCAATCATGACCTTTTTGCCACTTCTGAGCTCGCTTTCATTTTCGGTAATAATCGGCTGGTCATTATTTTTTGTAAGAAGCGTTAAGAGTTTTTCCAAATGGTTCCTGGTGGCCTCGGTATTCGGGAAAATAGTGCCTTCCAGACTTTTTCCCAATATCTCATTTTCAGAATACCCGAAGAATTTCTGTGCGAATTCGTTAAAAAAAGTGATCTTTCCGTGGATATCTCTCCGCATGATGATACTGTTGGCATTTTCGACAAGTTCACGATACTTTTTTTCACTTTCTTGAATTTGTTGAAATGAGTTGGCATGGATGATGCCGACGGCTGTTTGTGAGGCGACGCCCATTAGAAGATTCATATCGCTTTTGGTCAGAGACCTTTTCGACTTGACATTATCAACGGCGAGTATGCCCAAAGATTCATTTTCATAGACGATGGGAACACATATCAGGGAATGAACACCGATTTTTTTAGCAAAAGCCAGACTTTTTTTTGAAAGTTTTTTTTCAATTTCAGTGATGTCATTAATCAAAAACGGTTTCTGATTTTTAAAAGCCACCACGAACACCCCTTTGGATTCAGGGTTGTCAAGATGAAATGCGGTCTGTCGCAAAAGGTTCTCTTTCTCATTGTCGTAGCCGTATCCAGCAGTGTAAAAAAGCCGGGTTTTATCACCATCGACAAGCATGATCATCCCCCGGTCAAAGCCGGTGTGCATCTCCATAATGCGCACCACAGCCTCAAGGAGACTGGCGGTATTTAAAATCGAAGCGGTGGCCTGGCCGATTTCTTGAATCAGCAATGCATTGTTTTGGCGAATCGCCATCTCATCGAGCAGATCTTTGGCTGCATCGCCCTGGGTTTCTATGGTTTCGGACAGCTCTTTTTTTTCGAGTTGGTCGGAAAAAAGTGAAAAAGTCATGGTGATAACCGAACAGAGCAGTACAACCGTACCCCAAGTCATAAGCGGTAATACAAAGAAAAGGCCTATACAGACAACTATACCGATCAGCAGAGAATAGTTGCGTATCCGTTTCCAAATGATAGAGGATGTGCTTTTCCATGTAATGATATAACGGCAGCAATCATTGCCTTTATGAAAACACGAAGGATGCTCAACATTGGCAAATCTATCGGTGAAGTATTTTGCCAGGGCCTCAAAAATACCGATCCGATTCTCACACTGGTAAGGTTTTTCATTTATCCCTGGTTTGGGCGTGGAGATGATTTCAACCTTGTCAGGTCTCAGTTTGTTTGCTTTGATAGTTGTGCCCCGACTCATTATTGGATAAATTTTTTCCATTAATAGATAAACGGATGTCGGTGTAATAAATCCCAATATGTGTTGTTTCGCAGGACCCAATCCCTCGGACGAAGATGCATAGCGGCCAGCCTCTCTGGCAATATCCAAATTACCTGTCTTTTCCACCAAGGCATCCTGAAAGCGATCTGCGTGATCCTGGCTGAACCAGTGGGCCGGATCTTCCACTTCATACTTTGTCATTCCTGCATATTCTAGAAGATAATCGATATCCAGATCAGGATACCGCTTCTTGATAAATTCTAGATATGTCTTGGTGATTCTGCTGTTATAAAGGGGTAAAGAATCGGTCACTGCCAACTTCCTTTTGGGGTGTCATTTTGCACGCATCATCGATCTGTGATAATTTCCTAATGTCGCGCAATATCCGATGATCTAACGTAAAGGTTTTAAAATATAAAACATATTAAAAACGTTCGATGAGCTTGTCAATCAGATATGTACTCTCCCGCATGGCCTGTTCGCTGAACGGCCCGAACCAGTCCGAGATTTTTTTAAATTCGGCAAGGAACATTTCCTTGTCACCCTTCTCCACCATGTCAAGGTTGCTTGAAAGAGAATCGAGATATTCTCTTAATAGGGTGCAACGTTCGGCTGATGCAAATATTATTTCAGAGTAAAGAGATGGGTCCTGGGCGAAAAGCCGGCCCACCATCCCCAGTTCAAGGCGGTATATGGGGCTGGAGAATTCCAATGTCCGTGACAAGTCGATCTGTTTGTTACAGATAAATTGACCAAAAGCAAAAGTGGCAAAATGTCTCACCGTTTGAACTATGGACATAATTTCGTCGTGCTCATCGGCATCAACTTGCAATATAATGCTTCCCCAGGCACTGAACTGGTCGACCAGCCATTGACAATCGGATAGATCCCTGCCGGGCGTTACGACGACAATCTGTTTATCCATGGTTGAGGTGGTGGGACCGAAGAGTGGATGTAAGCCGATCACCGGGCCTTTATGCGCTTCGAGCATGGCATTTAAAGGCTCTTTTTTTATACTGGTAATATCTGTCAGAATACAACTGAGGGGAAGGTGAGGGCCGATTCTTTT
>PVMK01116479.1_pt1 | contig 99059 bp, 96 predicted proteins | sample 1853481 | NCBI WGS metagenome assembly PVMK01 (sample SAMN08533507, study PRJNA380276) | Marine sediment metagenome, whole genome shotgun sequencing project.
CAGTAGAGGAAGAGAAAGAATACAGGAATCAACCTACTCTGGGGCCACCCAAGAAGTGTCCATACGGTCACGTACATATCTCCTGGTCTATGGGCGATGACCATATTGTCTGTTGGGACTGCAATACAAAATATTCTGTCCTTGAGTGTTTCCAAGCACGAAAGCAAGACCTTCCTGAATCTGAGGAACCTAATGACTAGCTTCGACCCTGACGAAATCAAACGAGTCAAACTCTATCTTGTCAAATGCTCCAAGTGCAAGCTCACCGTAAGGGTAAAGCTAGACGATAAAGTGTGTCCTGCCTGTGAGGGGTCGTTGCCCAAACCTGAGAAGCGTTGAAATACAACCACATCCTGTGGCAGATTAAATTTCAGCAGAGTGTGAATTAAGGGATTTAATCTACACTTTAATCCCTGCCTTTATCATGCGTAATCTTCCTGCCCAGATCTGTAGTAATTTCGCAACCTTCGTCAGTCAGTAAATTACATTAAGTGGCATTTCTTTTCCCAATCTATGACTTTTCCTACCCTCAATAACTACTCTATCCTTGGAATAGGGAATCATAAGTGATGAGAATCTATATAAATTTATAGATAATCTTATCTGGCATGATTTGTGTTTATAGATTGTCGCAGTCGAAGCGTAAGGCACACACACTGAGCTGTTTCATTCGCATCAGAGGAACCCTGAACGCATGAGAATCTGGCTTCAGCATTACTTTCATCCTGTGAATTTGTGGGGTCAACTGGGCGGTCGGTATAAACTGTTTTTTAAATGGTACGAACGTTATCTCTGGCAACCTTTTCTTAGACATTGGCTTAACGGCAAAGACGTAACGGAGAGTCAACCAATCTGCGAGGTTGAAACTATGGAAGAAAGGAAACGATCTCACAGTACCGAGGAGACGACTAAATCAAGCAATCCTGAAAACGCTGTTTCTGAACAGACGAACGAGATAGAAAATCCCATATATCCAGACTGGACACCCTTTCAGTATTTCCCCTAGGAGGGAGACGATGCGCCAGGTTTCGCTTACTATCAAAACCTCACCTGAAATCAAAGAAATCCTGAAAGAGATCGCATGGGAAGAATTACGCACTTTATCAGGCCAGGTGGAGATGATCCTTGTCAAATGGCTGGAAGCTGAAGGTCGTTTAAAGAAAGAGGGTAAGAAACAGTCAAAAGCTGTCTAAATCAATCAAGATGAGAAAAGATTCAAGAACAAATCGTGGTATCAAATCCTTAATTAGACTTTATAAGAACATATTCCGCATTCCAGAGAACCTTAATCACTACTCAGAAAAAGACTACAGAAACGCAGAAAGGAAGTTCCTGAAATATTCATTAGAGCAACGCAAGATTGAAGTGGAAGGAGAACCTTTCGGAGAATGATACCTTCGCCTACTCCAAAAGATTTAACCGTCATGATTTTTCTCGCTTTTGCCTGGTGGTTATTGTTAGTGGGGATAGTCCTCTAAATGGCGCAGCAGTGAAAACAGATTAGCTGCATGTTCACTTTTCAAAGAACACTGCAGAGGGACGTAGAGATAGTGAGGTGAGAGTTATGCCAGTTTCGGAAACCCCAGCTTTGAAAAACCCTTTTTGCCGTAGAAGTGGACGAGATAAACGGAGCGGTATAGAGCGCAGAGTGAAGGTGGACTCCACAAAATACTCTGTAGATCGTAGAAGTGTCGTTGACCGAAGAAAAGGTCAAAATAGAAGGAAACACGACTACTGGAATACTAACTACCGTTACTGGAATACTGGAGTATGATGACCTGAGATAGGGTCAGCAACTGTTCATCCTTCTACTATCCATTTTTCACAGAACACTGCGGAGCTTCGGCTCCGCTTGTTTATACTCTCAATATCTTGTGCCAGATTCAATTCCAGCAAAGTGTGAATTAAGGGATGTAATATAAAGTTTCACACCGTTTTGGTCGGATTTTCATTAGCCTAGTCTTAGCTATCTTTCTTTTCACCAAAAACCACCCTTTTGTTCACTTTACAATATCTTTTCTGCAAGTTTGACATCTCTTTCGAACCACCCTTTTTTCTCATTGGCAGACGCCATCTCCCTGATGTCCTTTAGTATTTTTCCTGAACTTCTGTCCAATTTCCATTTCCTATCCCAGATGGCATCGTACTTGCCTATTTTGAATCAGCATTCTAACCGGAGTGTTCTACCTAGCAGAGACAAAGGGAGGGAGTAAGATGAAAAAAACTATTTTGTTTTGTCTGGTTGCAGGAATCATTCTTACGTTCACGCCATCAGTTATGGCAAAGGAAAAACCTGGGAAACCACAAGATGTTATTGCAAGGAGCAACGGCTTTCCGAGTGGTCAACATTTCAACCTCAACATCCACGGGAAGAAGTATGAGTATCTCTGTGAGCCTGCGCCAGGTGGAAATTCAGTATTTATTCTTGAATACACTAGTGATTACACCACACCCGAGGCAAAATCGATAATACAATACGTTTCAAACAAGAGATCATCTTCGACTCAATTGGAAGTACTTGATCCATGCGATAGATTGTTTCGAAATCCTCCCGATGATGATCCAGTGAAAGTGATGTTGCCACACGATATTGAAGTTGATGGTGCAACTATTTCAGCGGGGGGCTTCTATGTCTTTGGAAGAATTCTCGGAAAACCTAACAACGGACGGAACAAGGTTGAAAGTAATATATTGCTGTATCCTAACGTGGTAACAGAAGCGTGCAATGATGACCCAGATACTCCAGACCCCGATTTTGGAGACTATACGAGCTGTGATGAGGTGCCCTTGGGCCTCATTGTTGGGGAAAATCTATACACCGCTGAGCCTGAATACTACGAAAGGTTTAAATCCGGAGCAACGAAAGGAAAAGGCAAGTCCAAAGCTACAGATATAACGCCCCTTTTCACCTACGAAGGCTGGGCAGTGGACGAGAGGCTTGATATTAGTGGGGACGGAATCATAGATGTAAACGATATTCCAGTGGGCGCTTGGACCATTATTGAATCGTTTGGCTTCGACCCAAATCTTTTTGATGATGATCCCACCTTTGGGAACAGTAATGATCTAATCGATCTGATTACTGAATGGCTCCTTTTCCAGGCGGCTTTACAGACACCCATGGCCTGGTACTTTACGCCAACCTGGATCTTCAACGTTGCTGACCTGGTGGTTACAGAGCAAGGTCTCGTAAACGATGGAGCAAAACTTTTACAATTGAGGTTTTATCCAGTAGCAACAACTGAATTTACACCGAGGTAAACAAGACAAGGAAAGATGAAGTAGCATTTGTGAGCACTGGACTTTCAATAGTGGTAGGCAGGGTCAGTAATGGCCCTGCCTTTTATCTTTGCTGGGAATGTGCATTACATACTTTAATCCACACTTTCTCTTTTGAATCCCAGCTACCATATCCTGGGGTAAATGCTCTGTTGCGTGAAGTGTGCATTAAGGGATGGGATCCCCACTTGACCTTTCCCCTTTTTGACTGCGCATACCATTTCAGTATTGCGGTTTTTCTTGACACAGCCTCTCATGTAACCTAGTCTGAAATTAGCTCGATCTCCTTTTCCAACGAATCTTCAAAAGACCATACCTTTAGTTCTGTCCTCTTCTGCCCAGACTATCACCGTACTCACTGTAGGCACTGTCTTCTACTTCTGGGGAAAGTCATGTTGAGGAGTTTCCAGAAACTGCCGATACGAAGCCTCAAAGGCTTGGGGCCCCTCTTTGCAGGCAGTAGTGTTTGCTAATAACAGATACAAAAGGAGGTCAAGACTATGTATTCAAAACGTAGAATTATTTTGGCGTTGACTTTTCTCCTGGTCCTGACAATTCCCTTCGCAGCCGATGGTCTTCCACGAACAATTTGGGGCGAGATACAGGGATTAAACTGCGCTATGAAAGGCCACAAATGCCCATCGGATAGGATGGACGTTCATCTGGCAACGGAGCCCGACTTTGTGCTCGTAGAAGGTGGCAGTATCTGTCATCTCCTTCCTAATCTCCCACGTGATGTTAAGGTCAGATACGTCGGTGAATCCGTAATAGTCACAGGAGATCTTGATCCTAAAGACAATTCCATATTAGTAGACAAGTTTGAGGCCCAGCGAGGTATGTTTCGTGGGATTGTTTGGACCAAAGAGATGCAACAGCAGGAAAAGGAAAAGGCAGGGCTCTAGTGTTATCGTCACAGTGAGGGGTAACATTATCCAATTTTCGACGCAGTTCTGATTGCAATGGATGGCTAAGAATCAATAGATCTCACACCCTTTAAGCCTTCACCGACACATTTTTTCTGGTAGGTGGGGGCTTTTTTTTGACAATGCCGTATCGTTTTGATCTAAAGTCCGCACTGAACCTGCGGAAGTGTGGATATCATACGTGACTGTCGAAAAACCCTAAAAGACACTATTTGGTGCCTTTTTATGGCTTGTAAGTAGTTGATTTTATTACATGCGGAAATAGCCAAAATGCGCTGTCAGGACTTTTTCGACAGTCTCTACTTTAATCCACACTTTTGCTATTTTGAACTATCCACCACACTTTGTGCCAGATTCTTTGGGGGCAAAGTGTGAATTAAGGGATGTAATCTAAAGTCCGCTCCCAGCCTCCATGCTGCCCACCTAATATTCTAAATGGTGATTCCCTACCGATTGACAAAGATAGCTTTATATGAAATAAAGCAAGTGCGCTGTTTATGAATCCTTTCCTTGGGCATGTCAATTAGCTCAAGATTGCCCCAACTGATTTACCTGTCTTCATCCCCAAAATCAACTTGAAGTTAGGCATTATTGCACCTGATCGCTCCCAGCATTTCATGCTGGGTAGGAAGGTAATTTATGCAAAAAGAAAGTCGCAAACACCCCAGAGCAAAAGTAGTATGGCCTGTAATCATGGAAAACAATCGAAATATCATTAGCGGAGAAACGCAAGATATAAGTGCTGGTGGAGCATATATGCGTTGTCGTAACCCGCTAAAGCCAGTTGAGGTTTCCATGTATGTCAGTGTCTCTCTTCTAAGCCCTCGTATAAGAGCCATGGCAGAAGTTGTCAGGTTAGATATTCTTGGCTCAGCTAATGGGGTTGAGTACTACGGTATAGGAGTTAGGTTCGTATCAGTTTCTGATGAAGGCCGAGAACTCATCTCACTTGAGTTGCAGGACACAAAATTGTCACCCCCTACAACAACATCGGTATCTACAACTCATCAGCCACTCCCTTAACGTCCCTAGCCATCAGGGCAATACTACCTGCTTCTACTCCCCCTGCCTTGACAACTCTCAATATCTTGTGGCAGAGTAAATTGCAGTGGAGTGTGAATTAAGGGATGTAATCCACAGTTTGCCCTCTGTTTTTTGAAGAAATCCCTACTAAAATGGTGGTTTTTCGGTTCACTTCTGTTAAAATACCAATGGATCACAGGGTAGGAGATTCAGTTTCCCTGCATCATCCTACTCCCTCAGACTTTGCCCTCACTGACCTTCCTGGGAGCGGGATTGGTCAGTGGGGGTTCTTTTTTCTGTTCATTCATCCTGCACTCTATGGTAAGGTGTTCAGCGGGAGGGTATGCTGTGGAAGGACATACTCTACCCACCCTAGCTTACCCTCACTGACCTTGGGTGCTGGACTGGTCAGTGGGGGCTTTCTTTTTCTTGGCATCGGGTTTGCATTAGTAAAACAACTGGTTGGGGTGGACATAGAGTGCACCCTCCTGGCCCGCCCCCATCGGCTTTTGTCAACGATGTGTCGATGGGGGTTTTCTTTCCCACCCCTGAATGCTACCCACCTACCGGAATAGATGGACAGGAGCAGGGTTGGAATCAGTTGGCTATTTGACCACTCGACCTTGAGCTTTTCGCCAAATCTGGCCATTTAGCAAAGCCTCTCTAAGGCGAACTATCCTAGTTAACTTGCTGAACTTAATGTGGTTGCCAATTTTCTAACTCGTTTGGCATCTTTCCTGCCTAAACACCTAAGCGTAGAGGTTACACCTTCTTGTCTTGCTCTACACTTTATGGCCCACGCCCCCATCAGCCATCCGTGCCCGGTTCGATGGGGGCTTCTTTCTACTTTGAAAATATCAGCTGAACTTGAGAAGGAGGGCAACCATGATAATTGATACAATCGCACAAGTTGTGATTATCGGCATACTGATAATAGTGGGGTTCGCTGTGCTTGGGTCCTAATCAACTCATAAGTGTGGTGAGCATAGGACTCACTCATTCATACCTCGTTGACAGCTCAACACTCTCTTGGATATTGGAGGCAGAGACACTATGACAGAACTCAATAACCCCGCTAATTGTGAGCGGTTTCCATTTCCAGGCTGCTTAATAAATCTTACATTTAAGCAATTAGTAATCATAGTCGCCATCTTGTTGCTGTTAGCCGCTGGCCTTATGTACGAAGCATACACAATGTTCCCTTAGATGTTTTAGTTGAGTTTTGCTAGCCTCTCCACCCCTTCCATGCTGTCCATCTCTAGATAAACTTCTGATAAGGGGTAGCACTTTTTTTCCAGTTTTTGTAACTGATTTACCTGCAACTTCTGATCTGGTTTCCATCACCATATGAGCTAACCATTTGAAAGTCCAAGGAAAGTTAGCATAAAATCCCACTGGCATGGTTCTTGTTAAATCTAAACCGCTAGGGCTACGGGGCTAATGCTCCTAAACTCCCCATTAGATTTCGGTAGAGACTAGTGGGGAGCTTCTCCCAAGTCCCATCTCCTCGACAGATAATTGCCAACGGCCTTCACACTCAGTCATGGGAGGTTTACCTACGATGACCCATACATGCCCTCACTGCAATAAAAAGTTCTCAGAGGATAAACCCCCGATGTTTATCGCCAGCGGTAAAGGAATTTATTTTTTCTGTAGCATTAGATGCCGAGACAAATGGGTGTACCCGGGTGATTCAAGATTGAATTTGGAACAGGTGCCGTCTGGCCTTCAGCGGGATTCTTGGTAATTTACAGTGGTTGTTTCGTAGGTGAAGTTATGAATCAAGCCCCGAGTGACAAATGTGGAGACTGTGTCTGGTGGTATGAAGGGCCTATATTGTGCGAGGGTTGCCCTAACAATCCAGAATCAGAGGCAATGAAAATGCCTTGTTCCCAGTGCAAGAAGATCCTATCTGTAGGCGATTTTTATGAGATACAATATGAAGAGGACGGCCTTCACTTGCTCTGTAGCAAAAAGTGCAAAAACGAGTGTGAAGGACTGTGGACCACGAAAGAGGAATGGGGCATCCACCAATAGCCCAAAACGAGATACTATCCATTTGTCAAGGAACAGCGGAGCTTCGGCTCCGCTTTTTTGTGGTCCTCAGAACACCTACGATAGCCCTCTCGCCACACTTCCCAATAGAAAGATACTGATAAGTGCTCCCGAGGGTCTAAAACGATTCTAGGGCCATTTCTGAAGCATAGACCTCATATCGCAACATCTAGCGACATAGTAAATTCCAGCAGAGTGTGAATTAAGGGATGTAATCTCCACTTTGGTCCATCCCCCTTTTTGCACCCACCTAAGCTGCCTCAAGATTGTCCTTTCACTTGACATCGACCGCCTCCGTCGCCTAATCTGAAAGTAGTCCGATTCTCTCGTTCCGGCTCATTCTCGAGCGATCACACATCTGAACCTCAACTACTCGTGCCAGGCTCAAGCTCACCTTATTCGTTATCTTACCTTCTCTAACGCTTAAAGGAGGTATTGGCATGGCTACAGAAGACTTTAGACGTAAGCTCACCGCGATCCTCAGTGCCGATGTCAAGGATTACAGCCGCCTCATGGGCGAGGACGAGGAAGCGACCGTCCGCACCATAACCGCCCACCGAAAGGTGATAACCTCGGTGATCCAGAAGTACCGGGGCCGGGTGGTGGACTCGCCAGGAGACAACATACTGGCAGAGTTTGTCAGTGTGGTGGATGCAGTGCAGAGTGCCGTGGAGATCCAGGAGGTGATCAGAGCCAAGAATGCCGAGCTGCCTGACGAGCACAAGATGGAGTTTCGGATCGGGATCAACCTGGGTGATGTGATCCAGGAAGGAGAGCGCATCTATGGCGATGGAGTCAACATCGCTGCCCGGGTGGAAGGTGTGGCCGATCCGGGAGGCATCTGCATCTCTGGTAGTGCCTACGAGCAGATCGAGAACAAGCTGGCTTTAGGATATGAGTACATCGGCGAGCACACCGTAAAAAACATCGTCAAGCCCATACGGGTATATAGGGTGCCAACAGGGCCCGAAACACTCCAAAAGGTTACTGACGAGAGAAGGCCCCCCCCGAGGTGGCAACGCGCAGCTCTCGCAGTGGTGATAGCTCTACTTGTGGTGGCAGGCGGCGTAGCGATTTGGAAATCTTACCGACCTTCTCCTCCTCAAATGGAGGTTGCCTCCGTGGAGAAGATGGCATTTGCTTTGCCTGACAAGCCTTCCATTGCGGTACTGCCTTTTAACAACCTGAGCGACGATCCCAAGCAGGAATATTTCAGCGACGGGCTCACTGAGGAGATCATTTCTGCACTTGGCAGTGTTCCAAGGCTCTTTGTTATTGCTCGAAACTCCACATTCACCTACAAAGGTAAACCCGTAAAGGTTCAGCAAGTGGCGGAAGAACTGGGGGTGCGGTATGTTCTCGAGGGGAGTGTTAGAAAGGCTGGAGACAAGATAAGAATATCAGCCCAATTGATTGATGCTCTTAATGGTCATCATTTATGGGCGAAACGCTATGACCGAAATCTGAGCGACATATTTGCCGTTCAAGACGAGATCACCAAAGAAATCATTACGGCCATGCAGGTAAAGCTGACGGAGGGGGAGGACATAAGAGTTGCTGCAAAAGGCACGAATAACCTTGAGGCGTATCTAAAGTGCGTGCAGGCGCATGGTTATCATATCAGGTTAAATCCAGAGAGTAATGCTATGGCAAAGGAATTGGCAGAGGAAGCCATTGCCTTAGACTCAGAGTATGCCTCGGCATACTTTGCTCTGGGTAGAGCCCATCAAAATGATGTATGGCTTCGTGTGAGTAAATCCCCTAAACAGTCTATGGCTAAGGCTATGGAGTTGTTCCAAAAGGCTATTGCCTTGGATGACACTTTTGCTGAAGCACACGGCAGGTTGGGCTTCCTATATACAATGACAAGGCAATATGATAGAGGCATTGCCCAAGCGGAGAAGGCTGTGGCCCTTAATCCCAATTCAGCTACGGCCCATTTTTATCTGGGTAAGACACTTTTTTTTGCTGGCAGGGTCGAGGAATCAATTCCGGAATACAAGAAAGCGATACGTCTTAATCCTTTCCCGCCGCATGCGTTACCATGGAGTTTAGGATTGTCCTACGCATATATGGGGCAATTCGAGGAGGCAATACCATTGTGTGAAAAAGCGGTTCGCCAAGAGCCCGATTCTCTATTGGCACGCATGATGATGACAGCGGTTTATAGCTTGTCAGGACGGGATGAGCAAGCTCGGGCTGAAGCCGCTGAACTGCTTAGGATACAACCCAAATTTTCCCTCAAGAAATTTGAAAAGAGACTCACATACAAGAAGAAAACGGATAGGGAGAAGTTACTTGGCGCCTTGCGCAAGGCAGGGCTGACATAGGGGGAGGAAAAACTATGAAAAAACTAATCGTTCTAACCCTCGCTATTTGCTTTCTAACTGTTGCGTCATACAGCGAGACTTTTGCGGGCTGGGATCCTGCCAAGGCAGAGCAAGAAAGAAAGGCGGCAGAGGAGACGATTGACAAGTTCAAAGAGAAAGATCCTAGTATGGAGAGATTTTTTTATAACGCTTGGGGATATGCCGTGTTTCCCACAGTCGGGACAGGAGCGTTGATTGTCGGAGGTGCACACGGCACAGGGCTGGTTTATAAAAGTGTTAGGGTTTCATTGCTGACTGGCGACCCTATCTGGAAAGGGAAGATTGTAGGTAGGTCAAAGCTGTCGCAAGGGACAGTAGGACTTCAAGCCGGTGGACAGGCTTATAGTGAGATCATATTTTTCAAAGACAAAGCGGCATTTGACAGTCTTAAGGACGGTAAATTGAAGCTTGCTGCGAAAGCATCGGCCATTGCAGTAACTGCGGGGGCATCAGCTGATGCCGCTTACGAAGGAGGGGTAGCTGTTTTCACCATGGGTAAAGGCGGTCTGATGCTTCAAGCCGCTATAGGCGGGCAAGAAATCACGTTTGAACCCAAACCTAAGTGATTAGAACGTTCAGGTAGTCAGACAAATTGCTTGTTCTTTGAACAACACAGTGGAGTTACTGGCTCCGCTTCTTCTGTTGCACTTTTCTAGCCTTAGGAATGTGGATAACATACTCCACACTTTAGGTTTTGAGCACTAGCAACTATATGTAGTCTTTTATACGGAAAATTACTGATATGAGATTATCGGGGTGGAAAGCTAGGGCCTGGTCTGAAGGAGACCACCAATCGATCTTTCCCTGAAATGATCTCGTATGGGAGTCCCTTCTCGGGGATTAAATCAAAGACCAGCCGGACTTTGGTGGTGTATCGACCAACACGTACCTTCTTAACCCATGGCCCCCTAAAGCTCAAAGCGCCTTCTATCTCAGTGGACTTGACTCTCATGAGATCCACAACCAGTCGAGGCGGGTTGGTCAAGTGAAAGGAAACGTAATCGGCTAGGCTTCCATTGGCAACAATATAATACCTAAGTTCTTTGTCCATCTTTAACTGCTGAATACTCAAGACCTTGGAGGCGGCGGGTAGAGACGATTTTCCCAAGGATGTGGAGGGAAGTATGGTTTCTCTTGGAGGAGACTTGGGGGTCACAATCTCTTTTTCTGTGTAGTATTTCTTAGCCTTCGATTTAACAGTTGGCTCGGTTTGCAGAGGCTTAACCTTGGTCGCAGGCTCAGCAATACCAAAGCTAACCCAAATCTCGTTTCCCTGGCGAGTTATTTGGTATGACGCATTTTGGTTCAACCCAATCTCGACCCGGGTTAAGGGTTGGGGTTCATGAATGATCTCTGCGGTTTTGATTGCACTTATGACTTCGTTGCCTACGGTTAATGGCTTCGGGTTCATCTCATTTAAGGTATTAGGTAGATCTAGCACCAGTCGTAGAGGATCTTCTACCTTAATGGCTCTGTAGGACACAGATTGGGGTCCTGTGAGGATAGCGTGCCACTGACCTTTCTCATAAACCACCGTGATTTCACTAAGTACTTCAGGAGCAGCGGCAACCGCCAGAGTCGAGTAACTAATAACCCACAACGGCCATAGCAAGAGAAAAATCCAGCTTTTCTTGAGGTAATAGATCCAACGGCTCATTATTGGCTTCTCCGTCTGAAGATTAGGTGCACGAAGACCTATTTATAATCGTCTTTCAAGAATGTCTCAACCAATTATATATAGCAATTCTTATCCACATAAACATCTCACACATTAATCACACTTTTCTATTGAGACCAAGCTACCACATTTTGGTCTGAGTTCCCGGAGGAGAAAGTGTGAATTTAGGGATGTAATGCACACTTTGCCCCTGTCCATTCTCGCCACCCAATTAATACCACGGTGTGGTAGTTTTTCGTATTGACATAAACCACCCGGCTACCGTAATCTGAAAGTAGCTCACAATTCTCGCACAATTTGAACACCGAGAGACTATCCTTTTCGCCTAAATCTCACCGCGGTCTGAAAACCACATATCGAAGTCACACGCTTCTTCCTTCTGGACGGAAATAAAAGAACCTTAGAATGCCCCTCCAAACTCCCAATAAAAGGGGAAAAGGTTTTTATGAAAGCCTTAAGAAAAAGCTGCTTCATGAACCAAACAGAGAACCCCAACTCAGTTCAAAGGAAATATTAAAACACTAAGATTAAAGGAGGAAAAGATCATGGAAAAAAGGTATCCGGAATATTTTGACCGTCTTAAAGGTCTAATGGGCAAGCTGGGGAAAGAGCTTGAAGGCCCGATGACCGCATTCGGGCAGATGCACAAGCAGGTCTTTCCCGACGGCGCGCTGACCACAAAGACCAAGGAACTCATCACCTTGGCGATTTGCATCACCTCCCTATGTGAAGGCTGCATAGCTGTTCATGTTCGATCCGCCCTCCGGGCCGGTGCCACCCGACAGGAGATCGCTGAGGCCATCGGCGTCGCCATCTACATGGGGGGAGGGCCGGCGGTGGTTTTCGGGTGCTTGGCACTTGAGGCCCTAGAGCAGTTCGAGGCCGTAGGCGTGCGCTCGTAGTTGTTGAGAACGACCATAAACAACTGCGCAGGATCATCAATGGCACCGTGTTTTTCATTGCCCACGTTGCGACAATAATGTAGTTTCTGCATGATGCGTAACTGCACCTTTGGAAAGGAGCGCACCTATGCACGAGGAAGATTCACAAGTCGCAGACGTTGAGTCGCCTCTAAGGCTCGAGTGTACGGGAATTTGGGGAGGCATCCGTAATCGCGACATAGAGATCACTGCCGGAAAGGTCATCGGGTCTATCTACTCTGCAGCCTGTGAAGGGGGCAAGGGTGGAGACATCTACTACTTTGGAGTCTGTAAAGGTGACATAATTACTCGACTAGCTATCGCGGATGTTGTCGGCCACGGGGAGGTCGTCTCGGAAGTGAGCCAGTACGTATACGACTCCCTGAAAGCTCACATGTGAGATCTGGATAGTCGAACCATCCTGGGCGAGGTTAACCAACTAGTTAGCAGCCGAAGCCTGGATGCAATGACTACAGCGGCAGTTGTCGCTTACTACAGTAGGGAGAGTGAAGCGAGCGTCTCTTATGCCGGACATCCCCCTGTGGCCTACAAGCGCACGACCGACAAGGCCTGGTCCTTTGCCAGGCCGCCAGGTCGCAACTTTCAGGGCGATGGTCCCCCCGTGAACATACCCCTTGCTGTCGCTCCGGATACACTCTATGGGCAATTGGCGATTCCGCTGGCCCCCGGGGACCGGCTCTTTGTCTATACCGATGGCATCACGGAAGCATCCAGCCCCGAGGGTGATTTCTTTGGTTATGGACGCCTCAAAGATGTTCTTGATGCAAACACGAAAGCCTCGCTTTCTGAACTGAAATCGGCAGTCCTCAGAGCGGTGCATCAGCATGCGAAGAAAGCGCTAACTCATGATGACGTTACCTTGATTGCTCTGGAAATCTGCTAGAAAATTCTCGTAAGATACTTTAATCTAAACTTTGCCTCCTTTAGGTACACCTGCCACATTTTGTGCTAGGGTCTTTAGAGCCAATAGTGTGAATTAAGGGATGTAATCTACACTTCGACGGTGGTCGAAATGAGTTTGCATTTCTCATCATTAATTACACTCAGCCTATTCCAGCACTTCATCCATCGTCTCATTAAGCACCAAGCTCTTGGCCCCTTTTTTGCAAAGGATTATGAGGTAACAAAGGGAAATCAAGGTAGTAGGAAAATGCTCCCTAGTTGAGGAGGGGCACCATGGCGAAAAAGATTCTGGTTGTGGATGATGAGATGCAATTAAGGGATTTGCTCGGCGAGTTTCTAGAGCGAGAAGGCTACGAGGTATTTCTGGCTTCAGCCGGAGAAGAGGCTATAGAGTTGGCCGAAAGAGAGATCCCACATGCAATCCTGCTGGATGTGAAGATGCCCGGTATTGATGGAATAGAAGTTTGCAAAAGATTAAAGGCAGAGCCGAAAACACAGTTTATCCCAGTCATAATGATAACCGGGTATGTTGATAATAAGATGGTTGCGATTGAATCGGGAGCTGATGATTTCGTAAACAAACCCGTTGACTTGGTAGAACTGGCAGCCCGAGTAAGGTCGATTCTCCGGATACGCTACCTAACCGACGAACTGGAGAGAGCAGTAGCCTACATTGAGGAACTAGGGAGAAGTCTACCACAGCGTTAATTGAAGGCAGGATTAGAAGACCAAGGAGTAAGCCCATAACCCAATCAACGCTGTCCCGAAGACGGTATTCAGCTGGCAACGAATAAAGGTAAGAAATATGTCTCTTGGAATTGAAGAACGCCTCCATCCTAGGATTCCTGTCAGTTGGCCCGTATTGATGGTAACGGTTAAAGGTTCTATTGAAGGGGAAGTTAGAAACATCAGTCTTGGGGGTGCATTCATCCAATTGTCTAAGGAAGGTGATTTTAGCGGAGATTTACAAATCCACCTCCGACCTTCCGAACAGCGGTCCATATCAGTGGCTGGGAGAAAGGCTTGGTCAGGTAACTTCAACTTCGACGGGAAGGAAGTGTTCAGTGGAGTAGGTATTCAGTTCACCGATATATCGCCCGAGGACCAAGAGTTCATCACTTCCCTAACATCAGCTTATCAAAACCAACATCTTGGCTCACCACAGACTGAATCTCATAGACGGAGTGTAACCCACGATGAGGCTGAGCTGCGTACGGTGCGATAAGAAGTTTCTAAAAAATGACTTAATCAATATGTTTTACAGTTAGAATGAAATCAATATTTTCTGTTGCAAAGAATGCGGAGACGAGTGGGTACGCAATATTGCTCAAGACAAGAACTCCAAGAATTTACAGCATTGCTTGAAATAGAGTAACTCACTTGTCAAAGACCACGGCGGAGCTTCGGCTCTGCTTTTTTCTTGGCATCGGGCTTGCATCATCCACAGACAACGTGGTGTCTCGGTTAGACGGTGTCAAATATTGAAGAGGGAAGTAATGATGGAAAGGAAAAATAAACCATGACACGATTCGAATCCCTGGGACCCGAAGAGGGGGTACGTGCTTCTGCAAAACATGAAGAATGGTTCAGCGAACTTTCACCGCTAAAGCAGGCCACATATCTTTTGGTGGAGAAGATCTGTGCTTTGAACATGGGTGTCACGGAAGCGTTAATTGGATTAGATTCCCCAGATACCCTACGTATAGTCGCAGAAGATTTGAAGTTTCATATTGACAGATTTTTGTCCGCCTTCAACGAGAATATGAGGGGTGAGCATTGACAAGACATAGCTTCTTTGTATGTTTCGCGTTAGCAATATTTGTTGATAGACTGGAGGGGATGCAGAGTTGAATATCTTCATCAGCCATATCTCAGAGGAGGCTTCTATTGCGGAGGTACTCAAAGACTGGATTGAGTCCACTTTTTTGGGTCAGTCCGAGGTCTTCGCAAGTAGCGATACCGATGACCTTCCTGCCAGAAACAAGTGGATTGATGAAATTGATCAAGCTTTGGACTCAGCAGTGGCTTTTCTTGTCCTTTGCAGTCCGGCTTCTCTAAAGAGACCTTGGATCCATCTGGAAACTGGGTGGGGGTGGATAAAGGGTCTTCCGATTATCCCAATTTGTCATTCAGGACAGAAGAAGGATGACCTACCGCAGCGAATCTCGACGTTTCAAGCTCTAGAGATCGATTCCGATGGCTTTGTGTCTGACCTGTTTACTAGGCTTGCGAAGCACCTTGGCTTTGCTAAGTTTCCACGGATCGATCAAGATGCAATGCTCCACGAACTCACTGCTGCGATCGGTGCTATCTCCGAGAGTTAAGCAGCCCGACCATATCTTGTGCCACAATAAAATCCAGCCGAGTGTGCATTAAGGGATGTAATCTACACTTCGCCCCCGTCCATTATCGCCACCCAATTAATACCACAATGTGGTGGTTTTTCTTATTTACAATCCTTTGTTCCGTGTGCTAGGATACTCTTACAGCCCCCATAGGCGTTCCTGTGATTGGCGTACTCGATGCTCAGTAGTTTGTCCGTGGGGGCTTTCTTTTGCGCATTCGGTAACTTCTCTCACGCTGGAGCTGAGATACATCATGACAGAGCTAAGAAAACCTATGGATTGCATGTTCTACCCAGCATGCGAACCTATGAAAGAGTTATTGCGTGATATACCCGTTAGTCTGGTACTTACGAGAACTGTACTGCTACAAAAAGAGGCCAAGTCGATCTGCGTCCAATGCCCTGACTGGGAACCTAAACCACACCGAGACTAACCTCCCACCTCTCCATGCTGTCTACCTACCGGAGATTCTAGGCATAAAGCTTGCAATTTAGAATGACTGTTACCTGATGGGCTTCTTAAACCAATAAAGGGAATAACCATGTGGCAAAAAAGAAATGAAGGGCCTAACAAACCAGCAAAAGTAAAACTTTTCAAAAATCCAATCAAACCGGTTGAAACTACTATCATTTCAGCTGGCAGCAAGCTGGAAGGGAATATTGAAACAAAAGGCACCCTAATTATAGATGGTTCTGTGACCGGGACTATAAGGTGTGGTTCCTTGGAGATTATGGCAGATGGTAATGTTGATGCAAATGTTGAAGCCGAAACCGTTCATGTGGCAGGAAGTTTTGAAGGCGAGATGATTTGCAGCCACAGGTTAGGCATCCTCAGCACAGGAAAAGTTAAAGGAGACATATCATACGATACACTGTCCATAGAACTTGGGGGACTATTGGATGGTACTCTTTCAAAATTCAAAGCAGAAGACACCGCGATACTCCCCTTCTACAAAGAAGACAATCAATCTCAATAATATCCATACACTCTTCCATCCACTACTTCTTTTGTGGTAAGGTGTTCAGTGGGTAGGGCGTGCTTGTGACAGACACATCCTACCCCCCTAGTTCACCCCCACTGGCTTTAGCGTCCCTGTCAGTGGGGGTTTTCTTTTTCTTGGCATCGGGTTTGCATGAGTTAATCCGTGGAGTGAGTTGGCGGACTCACTCATACCAATTCTCTTCATGGATTGCCCCCATCGACCCTATGCCGATGGGGGTTTTTTTGTTGCATCTGCACCCCTTATTCCTGTAATTTGAATCCAGTTCAAGACCTTCTCGAGAAGTACAAGGAAGAAGCCTCAGAGAAATAATGCCAGGTTGTAACCATGGAACCGAAGGTTGATAGACGCACATGTAAAAGGGCTAAGATAATAAAATGGCCCGCAAAGATCCTGTTCAAGGGCAAGTCAATAGATGGGATAGTAAGAAATATCAGTGTTCATGGCGCATTTATCTACTACTTCGAGCCACACGGAAAGAATCGACCCCTCCAACTACATAAAGTGGTTGACCTGATTATTGAAGCTACCGGCGTACCACCTCTCTATATCTCCGCAGAGGTGATATGGTCGAATATTTTAAGTTCTGATGAGAAGAATACCTTAATCGGAGTGGGTCTACGCTTCATCGAAGTCCCTGAAAAAGACCGGCAATTTCTCCAAGATTTTGTCAGGGTGTACACTGACCCAATGCTCCACCGCACGTACAGCCACCTGTGGAGCAAGGAATAAACCTTCTGCATGGTTGCTCTTAAAGCAACATCGGTATCCTCAACTCATCAGCCATACCCTTAGACCACGGCATCAACTGGAGAGAGGAAGAGTCAGAGAAATAATCCACCAAGGGAAAATTTGGAAAGATGCGAATTAAGTCAGAAGATATTACAATTATTTCAGAGACAACTAGCCTTGAAGGCAAACTGGAAATGCTAGGAAATGTGATTATCCAGGGGTCCTTTACGGGAAGCATAATCTCTCGCACCTTGGAAATCTTCAAAGATGGCAAAGCCTTCGGCAGTATTGAAGCTGAAAATGTCACAATCGCTGGGTATTTTGAGGGTGAGATAGCCTGCTCCAGTCTCCTAACGATTGCCAAGACGGGGACAGTGAAAGGAAGGTTAGCATACGGAGCTTTGTCAGTAGAACTTGGCGGCCTGTTAGAGGCTGAGATTTTCCAATTAGAATCCACAGACACGAAGTTAATCCCTTTCGACCGCAAGAAACCCCATACTGAAAAGTAGGCGAAAGAACACTGCAGAGCTTAGGCTCCACTCTATTTGAGGAGGATTATAAGGTGACCTCGTTAGCCAGAAACAAAAGTTGTCCTACGTGTCAACTTAAGGAGGATAAGCAGAAAACTCTGGATGCGCCTGATACCCACAAGTGAGCACTATCGTTGTAGACGCTGCAGTCAACTTTTTATAGTCTGCTCTAGCCATACCTTGATGGCTGCGGCTACTTTAGGATTATTCAGAATGTTCAGGCTGGTGAGGTAGTGTTTTGTCCGCCTATCAAAAAAGAGCAAAACGGCAAATTTCTTTTTAATCTCACTTTTCAAACACCGCTGCGGAGTTTCGGCTCCGCTTGTTTATACTCTCAATATCTTGTGGCAGATTAAATTCCAGCAGAGTGTGAATTAAGGGATGTAATCTATATTTTCGTAGTTAGCGAGGTGAGTTCATATATCTCATCAGTAGTGTCCCAACGTTTTACTAACGTTGGTCTTTAAGCGTTGGAAATAACAACTATTTTATCGATTTATGCCTGTTATCGACTTGAGCACTGAGAAGGTAGTCCGGTATGCTCCTACAACATTGCAGGAGGGACCGGAACATGTATGCAGGCAGACTCGTTTATTCTCAGCTCATCGATCATCTACCCATGCACACTTTCCGGCGATGCGTCCAGCGCTATCGCGGAAACCACAAAGTAAAGAGCTTCACCTGTCTCGACCAGTATCTATGTATGGCCTTTGCACAACTCACTTACCGGGAAAGTCTACGGGATATCGAAGCCTGTCTTCGCTCCCAGTACAACAAACTATACCACATGGGTATTCGCGGCAAGGTATCTCGAAACACGTTGGCCAATGCCAACAAGATACGAGACTGGCGGATTTATGCCGCCTTTGCCCAGTCGCTTATCAGTATTGCCCGCCAGTTGTATATCGACGACGATTTTGGCGTGGAACTCGATCAAACTGTCTATGCTCTGGATTCCACCACAATCGATCTCTGTTTGTCAGTGTTTCCATGGGCCAGGTTTCGTCAAACCAAGGCTGCCATCAAACTCCACACCCTTCTGGACTTACGCGGCAATATCCCTACATTCATCCATATCAGCGATGGCAAATTGCACGACGTCAACGTTCTGGACGAATTGATACCAGAACCCGCAAGCTTCTATGTCATGGATCGAGGCTATCTGGATTTCGCCAGATTGTATACAATAGACCTATGCGCAGCCTTCTTTGTAATCAGAGCCAAATCAAACTTTCAGTTTCGCAGGATTTACTCCCATCCGATCGACAAAGATACAGGTCTAAAGTGCGACCAAACAATAGCGCTTACAGGGCCCCATACATCAAAGGACTACCCGGAAAAACTCCGACGCATCAAATATCACGATGCACAAACCAACAAAACATTAGTTTTTCTGACCAACAGTTTTACCTTGCCGGCGCTTACCATTGCACAGTTATACAGATGCCGTTGGCAGGTAGAGTTATTTTTCAAGTGGATCAAACAAAATCTCCGTATCAAATCCTTCTATGGAACCACGGACAATGCAGTTAAGACTCAAGTATGGATTGCAGTGTCGGTCTATGTGCTCGTTGCCATCATCAAAAAGCGGCTCAGGCTCGACATGAGCCTCTACACAATTTTGCAGATTTTGAGTGTTAATGTTTTCGAAAGAACTTCGTTATTACAGATACTTACAGATGAACATTACAAAACCGAAACTGCTGAATACCATAAACAGTTGACATTATTCAACTAAACGTTGGGACACTAGTGATATCTCATCATAATGTAAACTCAGATATTCTTTGATCAAGCCATTTCGTATCCCTCTTTCAAGACTCTCCTGACGGCCTCCATAAAAGCACTCAACGTTGGCGAAAGCCACCTATCTCTGTACCATATCATTAGCGTTGCAATTTCTAACTCCCCCTCAGCCCAGGCTAAAGCGGCCAAACGTCCCTGAGAAATATCTTCTGCCACGGTAATTTCAGGAAGGATAGTAACGCCTACTCCCGCCATGACACACTGTTTGATTGCTTCTACGCCGTTAAACTCGATTGTAGTGTCATATCGAACTTTTTCCGTGTTAAGAACTCCTTCTAAAGTTTTCCTGTAACTGCAATCAAACTTCGAAAAGAGAAGGGTTTCGCCTTCCAGATCTCGGGTGCGAACAACCGGTTGATTCACCAACGGGTGGTTGGGATGGGTCACCAGCACCAAAGTCTCAATCCCCAGGACTTCTGCTTCAAGGTCGGCAGCGTGAAACGACTCTGTCAGCAAAAACGCCAGATCGGTTATTCCTTTGCGAAGGTCTTTCTGAAGGCCTTCATGAGTGCAAGTGGTGAAACGTAACCGAACTTTTGGAAAGCGAGACCGAAACTTTTTAATAACGGAAGGCAACCGGTGAACACTAAGGGTTTCGGGGATTCTTATGGTCAACGAGCCTTTCAACTCCCTTTCGCCGGCCACCTCAGAGCGGGTTGCGTCTGCCAGATCCAGTATCTTTTCAGCATAATTGAGCAGGCGTACCCCCGCTTCGGTCAGCAATATACCCCTACCCAAGCGGTCAAAAAGCTGCACACCAAGTTCTTCTTCCAGGCCTTGAATTTGCGCGGATATGCTGGACTGGGCATAGTGAAGTTGCTTTGCGGCCTGATTAAAGCTCAGCAGTTGGGCGACAGTCCGAAACGTTTTGAGTTGGCGAATTTCCATCAATTCTCCTCCTATCAATAATTCCGATTGCTCGAATCGAAATAAATCGTTGGACTAGATATCTAGACACTGCTGTTCATATATACCGATAGCTCATTAAAGTCAAGCATGCTCAGGCTGCTTCATGAACCAAACAGAGAACCCCAACTCAGTTCAAAGGAAATATTAAAACACTAAGATTAAAGGAGGAAAAAATCATGGAGAAAAGGTATCCGGAATATTATGGCCGTCTTAAAGGTCTAATGGGCAAGCTGGGGAAAGAGCTTGAAGGCCCGATGGCCGCATTCGGGCAGATGCACAAGCAGGTCTTTCCCGACGGCGCATTGACTACAAAGGCCAAAGAACTCATCACCTTGGCGATTTGTATCACCTCCCTATGTGAAGGCTGCATCGCTGTTCATGTTCGAGCCGCCCTCCGGGCCGGTGCCACCCGACAGGAGATCGCTGAGGCCATCGGCGTCGCCATCTACATGGGGGGAGGGCCGGCGGTGGTTTTCGGGTGCTTGGCACTTGATGCTTTAGAGCAGTTCGAGGCCGTAGGCGTAAGCTCGTAGTTATTGAGAACAACCATAAACAAGCGTGCCGAGTTAGAAAGTCACCTGATTTCTGGTCTTTTATGGGGGCTGGCAACAGCACTCTTTCCATGGTTCATTCTTTTCCCTGGATTCGGTTGGGGCTTCTTTGGGGCTAGAGCGCCCAGCAACGTAAGATCCTTAATCTCACCTATGGTTGTCTCCTCTATGGGCTTGGATTGGGAATCGTCTTAAACATTGCTTCAGAGCTAATTGCCTTTGGATAGTGTCGTCACTACAGCAAACAGCCTCCATCTGCCTCTTTCACATACACCTACCGCATTCTGTGCTAGGGTCTTGAGAACTGATAGTGTGAATTAAGGGATGTAATCTACACTCAGCCCCCCTTCCTTTGAGCCACCCCAGTTCAAATTAAAATGGTCGCCTTTCTCCCCAGGCAGAGCCATAGATGCCTCTTTTCGGTCTGAAGTTTCGACTGTAACTACTAGCAATCCCATAGGATAATTATATAATATTATGGTAAAAATGGTGGTTTTTCGTATTGACAGATTTGAGTAACATTTCCTATACTGCTGAGTGTGAAGAACGGGCTTTTTAGCCCTAAATCCCCATAGGCTTCCTCCGGTTGACCACAATGGTTTTCTGTGGTGGTCAGTGGGGACTTCACTGGCCCCTCGATTCTGGCGACAGAGTGTCGAGGGGCTTTCCTTTTCCCGACACACCCGTCTTGACTTATCCCAACATCTTGTGCCAAAGCAAATTCCAGCAGAGTGTGAATTAAGGGATGTAATCCACATTTTGCTCCCACCCCTCCATGCTGAGCAGCTACCAGAGCAGAGAGGCATGGTAGTTGCATCTCCTTTTATCCCGTCAAAGTGCATGACAACCTTTTGGTTTTCTGTGCAAATGCCTGTTGTAAAGTGCGGTGAAAGGATACACACCATGGCCGACACTGTCTTGGTAGTGGATGACGACAGTAATATCAGAGAAGTGCTGCACAAATTTTTTACACTAAAGGGATACGAGGTTGTTTTAGCCGCAAATGGAGAACAGGCCTTAGAACTGGCAGAATGCGAGATGCCGAAGGTGATTCTCTTGGACATTAATATGCCTGGCATTGACGGCATGGAAACTTGCAAAAGACTGAGGGCAGATGAGAAAACCCGGCTCATCCCGATCATTTTCATAACTGCATATGGTGCCAGCAAAACGGAAGCTAATGATGCAGGGGCTGATGATATTATATATAAACCTTTTGATATGAGAGACCTAAGCATTCGGCTAAAGTCGGTCATTCGTGTCGGACACATTGCCAACCGATCGGAGAGGCTGATGGCTTATATGGACGAACTGGAGAAGAATCGCTCTGAATTAGTCCTTGAAAAAATCGAGAAGCGAAGAAATCAGCTTGCCAATAGTTGCGAATAAACCTCTCAGACTACCATTTACTATCCATCATTTTTCAAAGACCACTGCGGAGTCCTTGGCTCCGTTTTTTTTCTTCTCAACATCTTGGGCTGAGGCCTCTGGTGGGGAAAGTGTGAATTAAGGGATGTAATCTGAACTCTCGGAGCTGTCAAGGCGAGTTTATATTGCTCATCATATGTAATCGATCTTGTCCCTATACGCTGCCCGTAAGCGTTGCGAAGTTTTTTCATCAGTCCATGGCTTAGTCTGCACGCTCCATCCTAAGATAATCTGCATGCACCACAGCAAGGGATCAGTCCCGTCACCAAAATCTCACCCATATTGACAAAGGGGATAATGTGGAAATGTGATTTTGTACGAAATCGAGAGAAAACAGCAGAAAAACCAAGATATCATTGAACCGCTAAATTGCATGTATTATGGGTATCATATGGATATTTCTCCATTTCTTAAACATTATGAAAAATAGAAATATTTTCGCCTCTTACAGGGCTGGTCAAAAAAAATCTCCTTAATTCTTCAAGGGTTACTCTCTGTGCATAGCTTTTGTAGATAATTTTTATTTTTTGGCGCAAACTGCATTTGAAGGATTTAGAATATTGGCTTAACCTTCAAGATCATCTTTTCTTGGGGTGCCAATTCCGAGGCGGATATAACTGATTCAAAATTTGGCACGAAGGGGGTGATAAACGGCAATTGATTGCTTCATGGTGATCTTATGTGAATGTGATTGCAAACAAAGCAAGCAAAGAGGGGGAGGAACATGAAAAGAGCGACTATAATTTCTTTAGCTTTAATTCTGGGTCTTTGTCTGGTAGCAGGTGCTTTCGCTGCAGATAAAGATGCTATTAAGAAACAAGTAGATGAAATTGTTGTATCCATCGATAGCGGGAAAAAAGCTCAGGACTTTAAGGATGCAGCACAAAATAAGCCCAGCTATGTATTTATAATGAAAGAGGGTGGACAGATGTTGGTGCATCCGTCATTAGTTGGGCAAAGCCTTAAGGATAAAGCACTGCCTGTTTATAATGAGTGTAGCAAAGCGACTGCCGATGGTGCATGGGTTAACTATGAGTGGAAAGGGAAGGAAAAAAACACCTACGTAAGAAAAACCAAGGACGGTTTAATAGTCGGAAGTGGATACTGAGAGTAATTCCTTTTTGTCTAAGTATCTTGTATCAAAGGTTATAAAGAAATCGTGGTGTCGCCCATAGAAATTATTGTTTTATGGGCGGCATTTCTTTTTCATTTGGAGGCTACTTCAGAGTACCTCCCATATTTTATGTTGAGGTTTAAGGTGGATAAAGGGTGAATTAAGGTAGAGACTGTCGAAAAACCCTAAAACCCTTAATTTTGCCACCAATCATGACTTGTAAGTAGTTGATTTTACTAGATGCGGAAATAGCAAAAATGTGCAGTTAGGACTTTTTCGACAGTCTCGTATGTAATATGAACTTTCCCATAAAACAAGAAAGACGCCATCAGTCAAGAGCCGAATGTAATTTGACCGCCAGGATTCACAGGGCTTCATGTTCTTTCGATGGATTAATTAGAAATGTAAGCGACAATGGAGTACTTCTCTGCTCTTCTCAGAAATTACTTCCTGGTGAGTGCGTTCGTATAACTGTCGAACCTACGGACTGTGCTCCTCTGGAAATTGACGCTGAAGTAGTCTGGTCTCGCATACTCAGGCACGACGAGCCTGGTGGTTTATATGCCAATGGGTTGTCGTTTTTTTGATGTGTGTCTGATGCAAACCGCAACCTCACTGACTTAGCTGTTGAGGTAACCGTCTTTACTCTGACAGAAACCTAGAGGACCAATTCCCTGTATCCAACGGGTCGGTGGTCGGACCATACTAACTGTTTGATATGACATGAAAAAGCGAGTGAATTAACCAGAATATTGGCTTTAAAACCGCATTTATGGGGCCAAAAAGAGCCGCTTAAGCTGTGAAAATCCGGAGTGTGAATACTTTAATCCACACTTTTGCCTCTTGAGACCCGACCACAACAGCTGGGTTGTAATACTATCCATTTTTCAAAAAACACTGCGGAGTTTCGACTCCGCTTTTTTTATCTCCGCCCTTCAATGCCACCGCTCTGTTTTACCAATAGGTGCATGACAATCCGCAGGGTGAGTTTGGCACATAACATGCTACCCCAAACGAGGAACTGTACCTACCAAAAAAACTAAGGTGGATAGCTACTGTGGGGAACGTCGCTAAAACGTTAAACTATTATCTAGAGCCCGCAGAGGGTATGAGTGAAGATGAGTTCATCACCACTTTTGCTTATTCAGTTCTCGTCGAGAAGTCAGGAGTTGTTTCCCTCGAGCATTCGTCTCTTCTCTCTGGAACAAAAATTCTCAATGACACTCATGACGTTCTGCACCCCATCACTGACTCCAGTGAGTTAATTAGCAATACGGCCAAGGTATTTGAACTCCGCAAGCGGTCGGGCTCGCTGGTCACAGATATATTCGTTGGCAGAGCACCAACAAACGACATTGTCCTAGCCAATCCATCAGTATCAAAGTCACACTTGCGATTTATATGCATTCCACGAACCGAGCACCATCAGCTGGTGGACATGTTTTCTTCCAATGGTACCTATCTCAACGGCAAGAAGTTCTACCCTTTTCAAAAACGCCAGGTAGAGGATCATGATGAAATTAGTTTTGGGACCGAATATCAGCTAATTTACTATTCTCCTCGGGCCTTCTATGAAATGCTCATTGGCTCAAAAACATGAGACAAGGCGCTATGCATTTTCCAAAGAATACTATGAAGCTTCGGCTCCGCTTTTTTGTTGGCATAGGCTTTGCATTTTTACCGAAGAAAAAACTGGAGGTTCGCCATGCTCTTTGTCGTCTTCACTGTGGGTGCAGCATTTGGCTTTCTGGTCGTAGCAAACATGATTGTCAAAAGCCAAGGCCAATCATACTGGGCAGATGAGCAGGAGCAGGAAGGATATAGCATGAGGCGCATGACCTTTTTACTTTTTCAGTTTTTCTTAGCCATTTTTGCTGGGTACGCAGTAATGCACAATGTTCCTAACGAGAACTTGTTAGTGCCGTTGACCTGCCTAGTAACCATGTTTTTACTTGGAAAGCACCCACAGGCTCAAACAGAGTTTGTAATATGGTGGAAAGAATAGCTTTTGCTTTCATCACTCACCCAAATCTAAACAAGTGGTAAGACTGTCCATAACAAGCGCTCCACGGCCCTCTGCGGGCCTCAAGCGGGCAATTCTGCAAATGCAAGAGTGTGGATTACATACTTTAATCTAAACTTTTGCATTTCAGAAATGCCCACTATATCTATGGGCAAATTGGAAAATTATTCATTTTTCAAAGAACATAACGGAGTCACTTGGCTCCGCTTTTTTTGTGCTTTCGTCACAACCCGCAAAGGGGTTGGTGAATTTCACCAGTGCAAAGCCGAAATCATTGAAGAAAATAGAACCCCAACCCCTCACCCGACCAGGCGAAACCCAGAAGAAAAACACCTGGTCTGCCTGTAACCCATCAATGCAAGCTGATTAGCAACACATCACCTCCAACTGCCTATAATACCTCTGGATAACCAAAAGCACCCTTCGATACTGAACGAATACCAACTAACTTCATAATTCCCTCCATTGTCTAAAGGTTACGCCAAGACTACCAATGATGCCTAAATAACAGCACCACCATTACCGATCGATACTAAACTGGTAACCAAAGATTCCATCGGGTATTACCTCATAATCCCTAGTAAAACAGTAGGGGTAGTGGATTGCTTAGGAAAAGTTTGAGGGTATAGATATAGATAAAGTCAAGGTCGAGCCTCCGTGGTACCCCCTTCAAGTATATGGTATCACTAAGTATTCCTGTCCCTGAATCCCTGACTCTCTGCGTCCTGCCTACGTCTACGAGCTACAGGCACGCTTACCCAGTGGACGCACGCTCCGCTTGTAACCTTTCACCTTCCTGGTGGTCCCGTCCCTGCCTGCCACCAGTACCGTGGCCTTGCTCCATCCTGTCTTGTGTTGCATATCTACCCTACCTTGGGTTGCATCCATGTCTGTCTATCCGACCTCCTGATTACCCATCAGGTGATACCCCGTGGTTATGCACTTCTACAGGGCAATTGTTACCAGTTGTTACCATGATCAGCCTTCATTCCTTTTTGCCTTCTTCAATCGTAATGACATCGGCTGGCACATCAATATCAGTCACAGACTCCAAGAGTTGTTCCTGCGACTGCTGAAGGATAGCAAGGTTGATCTGAATCGACGGAGTAACCAACACCTCGTCAAGTACGCCAGCCGCATTCATCACTTGACGCAAGAGTTGAGGCTTTTCTATCGCAAGCTTAGGGTCATCTTCCATTTCCTTCAGGGCTTTACCGTGTATTTGGGCAATCTGAGGCAGTCTGAGCAAGCTCACTTGATGAAACCTATCCTTTGACTGCCCGGTTATTTCTGCGATTCGTTCTGCCAACATTTTGGTATCCTTAGCATATTTGGCATGGAGCTTATATGCCCAACTCATAGAGCAACCGCTTAATTTCGCACAGACTTCAACGGGATACCCGAAAGCCAGGTATAGGCAGAACTTATCAACCTTTTTTTGTTTTTTATTTGATTTAGGGTCAGCCAAGATACTAGCAACGGCATCATCTACTGTGCTGGTACTCAATTCTTTGGTATCGTTGTTTTTTTTTGTTAAGCTAGTCATTGGGTAATCCTTCAGTTGAGATTGTTACCTATGTTTTCGACAAGCAGATATATAGTAAGTGGGATTACCAGTAACCCACTTATACTATATATACACTGGTTACTATTATTGCTCATTTTCGATTTACCTTGTCATATTGGTCACTTGCAATTGTGGTAATCGTGAAATTACCACTATTATTCGCTGACAGAATTAGACGCTTGGTATCAGTGCATTTAAAGGTGGTAATCACAAAGATACTGGTAATCATACTATTGCCCCATTTTCGGCTATTTCGACTGCTATGCTCCTACCCACTTTAATGGTTTTGACCTTATCAAATTCTTCTGCTCTATCAATTGCGGTTCTGGCAGTTTTGTCGGTAATGTTGCAATTTTCGATTAATGCTTTGACCAATTCTTTTTTGGTATCTACTCGACCACCCAGGTCTGTAAGCACCTCAGCGACCATTTCTGGTGGGCACAGGATTTGGAATGATGTTGCCATCATCATGGGTCCAGCAATTTCCAGCAACATACTTGGCGATTTTGGTACGTTGCCATGTTTTGTATGGTCGCATTTAACCAGGAGTTTATTGCGGTTATTCTTTTGCGGGTTGAGGGTCAGGATGCCTCTAGCCCAATCCTTAATAGCAGTTGCACCCCTGGATTGATCTGCGCCTTCGTGGTAGTTGCCTTTGCCGTGATGGTGAGAAATATAGGTTGCGACTCCGGTAGCACTTCCAATCATGGTGAAGGCATCGAGTACGGTACGCATTGCGGAGTTATCGTTTTCATTTTCATTATGGTAGCTGATTAGTGGGTCCAGCATGACAATTCCTGCTTTGGTGGATTCGATGGTACGTTTGAGAAAGTCTGCAAATTTGGTATCCAGTAGGTTCCCTGCTAGTCTGCAATCATCTCCCATTTTGGCGGTATATATTCGGTCAATAGCGTCCTTGATTGTTTTCTGCTCACTGGTGAGGTGATACGAGTGCAGGAGTGCTTCAAGTCGTTCTTTGGTGGTTTCTAGCCCGTTTTCAGATTGTATCAGCAATACATTTCGGGCTTTTGGTATCTTGAATTGATTAAATAGGTTTGTACCGGATGCAATGGCTACTGCCAGTGAGAGTGTAAAGAGGGATTTACCTAGCCCTGACTCACCTGTGACCAAAAGGGAGTCCGTTGCCTTTAGTAGTCCTTCTACAAGTGGTGGTGGAAATTCTATTTCCATTCGGTGAATATCACCAAGAGTAACGATTTCGATTATTGATGTAGGGTCCTCTTCTGCGGGACCGATACATTTAGAGCATTCAAAAGCGTATCCAGGTAGGCCAAGCCCCTTGATATACGAGCAGTTGAAAGAGTATTCAGGATTGTTTTCCAGGTAGGCCCATTCTTGTTTCCAATGTTCCAGCCGCTTGTCTCTGGTATTGTAAGTTTCAGAATGCGGGTATCCATTAATGAATGGTTCAAGACTTGCCCATATCTTTCCTTTATCCCATTTCACCATCTGGAAATAAGTCACCAACTGTATAATAAGATTGTTAAAATTTGTATTAGACGGCATCTCTGCCAGGATATAAGCAATACATGGCGGGAGTGATTCTGATAACTGCTTGCGGTCTTGTTCGCTCAGTTGTGCTGGTTCTGGTTGCTCGGCCTCCTGGTGGACCTGTTTCCTGTAAGCATGGTATTCACGGCTCAGTTCTTCAGACTCCACCAAATCAAAATCGGGTGTCTCAATTTCCCTTGGTGACTTGGTCAATTCTTGAATATATTCCCAGTGCCTTTTTAGTGCTTGGTCGTCCATCCTGCCACATCCTCTAAGGTTAATGGAATTTTATGCTGACCGTTGTCCCTTTTAATATTTGGAAGTCGCCACATTCTGCCTTTACCCATTGAATAGATGGATAGGTCCAAAGTGGTTAGGTTGAATCTTTCTTTCCAACTTTCTGCTATTCGCTTGTAAATCAATGGCAGTAACGGGTCGCCATCTTCAGCATCGAAACACTTTGCTGGTATTTCAGCATGGAATCCTTTCCCACCACTGGCATAAAACCGGATAGCATATTGGTCCAGCCCATAAATCTCAGGCAGATGGACTAGACAGAGTTGTTGCATCTCTTTGAGTGCCTTCGCAGGATTATCAGCACAATCGAAATCTAGTGGAAAGTCCCCCCACCTATGCGGCTCTGGCTGACCGTTATTTTGGAATCTAGCCCAAGTGAGAAACATTGCACCCTGACCAATGGCCTCAATAAGTGCCTGTGGTGTATCTGGTATCTTCTTCCACTTGCGTTCTTTTTCTTCCTCTTTCCAATAACGGTATAATTCCATTTCTCACCTAGACTTCCCTTATTCTAAAAGGTGGTTCTCTGCCCTCCATTGCGTCCCTGATGTCCCTGAATACTTCTATAATGGTTTCCAGGCGGCTGCTGGTGTCGTTTAAAGCCTTCAGCCCATGAGCAATCGCATACAATCCATCTGCCATTGAGGTGCCATCTTCCAGGGCAAAGCAACTCGCCATAAAATGTGCGGCTGTAAGGATTGCAACGGCTCGGTCATCCTCAATCCCAGACTGCTCCTTGATCGTTTCGTAGTTATCTACAATGAGGTAATTCAGCATTGAGTTTCCCGTTCTAGGGCGAATCCTTTGCCCTTGATATATTCACGATGAAATAAGCCCAGTTCTCAAAATTGAAATCGTTTTTCTCAGCAAGGTGTGCTTGCCAGTGGAGTAGGGCGGCCAGGGTTGAGCATCTACTAACTTCAAACGAATATGATGACTCTGGTATCTCTCCATTAACCTCCGGGTCGCATTTACGGCAGTGGACATGCCATTTCTGAAAAGGCTTGGGAGACGATATGGCGACCAGATAAAACCATCTTCAGCGTCCTCTCCGCAGGCTTCACAAAGCCATTTTATCCCGGCACACCCCACTTTTACCCTTGCGGCCCTTTGCTCCCTCGGTGGTACGACCTTCGCAAATTCCTCAACAGTGAGAATAGCCTTTCCAAAGTCATTCATTGTTGCCCTCCTTCGCCATTATTTTTCTTACATGGTCCCTTACTTCTATTTGAGGTTCCTGTGTTTTCTGTAGCACTCTTGCGGTCAAAGCAGCCTCTTGAGTTCCCCTACGGACATCGAAAGAGCATCAGCGATTTTGTGGAGCCCCGGCTTGGTTGGGGTTAGCCCGTATAAAATTTTGCTCAATTCTGCAATGTCGAGTTTTGCTGCCTTCGCAAATTCATTTTGAGTTCTGTAGCCCGATTCGTGAATTTTGCCCTTTAACTTGTACCTATAACCAGGGACTGCTAAACGCAAAACTGTTGCCATAGATCACTCCCTTTCCACCTGATAATGGTTGTCAATAAAATTATAAATATCGGTCCATCTGAACCGAATAAGGTCTTTCCGATTCTTTCCCATTGAAGGAATCCGGACCACGGGGACTCGTCCGGTGTCGGCTAGTTTGTAAATAAAAGACAAACTTGTGCTGAGGTGTTTCATAAACTCTTTTGGAGTCGCAAGACCGTTCTTGTCGGTATTTGTTTCATCCATGTCCGTATTTTACATGGGTCTATGGCTTATGTCAAACTTATAGACAAGTTAACTAGCAGGGTCTATACGATTTTACTTGACAGGGTACTTTTTAGAGATTAGACTAAGGAAACCCTAACGAAAGGAGAGTGGTCTGAATGAAAAAAACGATTAAGCATACTCAGGAATGTGGGGGCTGTCTGTTTTGCCTGTGCAAGTGTCCTGAGTGTGGGAGTGAGTCTGTAAATGTCGGGCTTGGGCTTACATGGCAGATTGCAAATAACCAACCGGACAGCATAGCCATAGACCTTGATTATGAGAACGCTAGGTTCAGGTTTACTTGCGAGAATTGTGGAAAAGAAATAGATGCCAAGAAAGCAAGACCAGTAGAAAAAAAGGATGCCTTGGAACAAAGTGATTGGCTCAGTCGGTTGGTTAGTGAAATGGTAGAGCATCTAGGAATACTAGAGCATGTAACGATAGAGGTTGAAAGGAACGGAGGGTAATTGAAGTTGCGAGAACTAAACTTGAGGGCATTTCCACCGGAGCAACGGGAGCATATTAGGCAGGATTGGGAGGAACAGAAAGACCCTCTTTCCATCATGGTCCTAATGAGCAATCAGCAGACCCTTAGATTCGTATTCGATAATATGCTGTTGTTCCATGAGCATGGCATTTATGAAAAAGCACTCTTGGATGCCTTCATAGGATGCAGGGTCAACTGGGCGACTTGGAGTCCTGATGTGATTCATTATATGTTTGAAAGAGGGGATAAGGAAAAGCTTCATTCATACGGCGACCCGCTACCGGATAAGAATGTATTCACTCTCTACCGTGGTGTTGCAGGGGTTGGTAGGGCAAGGCGAGTGCGGGGGTTCTCTTGGACAGCAAACCCTCACTGTGCCGCTTGGTTTGCAACACGGTTTTGTGATCTCCCGAATCCAACTGTATTTACTATTGAGTGTCCCAGAGAGTATGTCCTGGCACACCTTGGCCCGTCATTCAGGAACGAGGAAGAATATCTCATATTACCTTACCCTGATATGAAACCCAAAAAAGTTGAACCGATGCCAGATAAGGAAGTGTGGTCAGTACAACAGAAAGGAGGGATTGATAGTGGCGAAAAAACGGACACGGAAGAAAATGGCTTTTCGCTCAGTGCATGAGAAGGCCCGGTGGCTCTCAACACTTTTAAGCACTGATCTTGATACAGCCACACTCCCGGAAGCTCAGAAATTACTTGCTGAGTACCATATTTTTCTTCATGGTGAAGGATTTGGTGATTCCAGAGTGGGGAAAGCATTGGGTCATGGAGCACTGTCCCTGGAAGCAAAAATTGTAGCCTGGGACCCCCGTGAGAATCTAAAAAAGATTCAAGAGATTATAAAGAGTTTCTTAGAAAAGCTAATTAACTTCAGGGACGGCGAGATAAATCAGATGCCTTTCATAAAGACACGGCTAATAATTAGGAAATGGGAAGAGGACGACTCTTTATGGTTGGAAAATGCAGATGCTGCCAGTGAAGAAGGCATGTTGAAAGAAGAAATTGTCCGACTTCTCTCTGATGTGAGTTCGGAGGCAATCCAACTCTGTAATAATGAACCATGCCAAAGTCCTTTTATTCATACAAGCAAACGAACGAAAGTGTATTGTTCTCAAAGGTGTGCATGGCAACAAACCTCAAGGGAGAAAAGGAGAACTTTAGAAGAAAAAGAAAAACGGCTTAAGGCCAAACGAGACCGCTACAATTGGAAGAAGAAAGGAGGGTAGCGACATGGCAATCCGAAAAAGGGGCGAAACGTGGGTTATTGATTACTACACCCCAAACGGCAAGAGGATAGTGAAGGGAGGCTTCAAGACCAGGAAGGCAGCAAAGCTTGAAGAGGCGGCACGGCTAGAGGCTATTGATAAAGGTATGTATTACGAGAAGGCCAAAGCCTATCCAGCAACCCTGGAAGAGTTGGTGGCTAAGTACAAAGAGAACTATCGTGATCAAGCCAGCTATGAGACAGCAAAAAAATACTGGCTCGAAAATTTCAAAGATTATTTCGGAAAGGGTAGGTTACTCACAGCAATCCGCTATGCTGATCTTGTAGGCTATCGAAACCATCTGAAACGAAAGCCCACACCCGGAGGTATCCGCTCAATCGCAGCCAGGAACCGTGAAATAGCCTGTCTACGCCACTTATTCAGTGAGGCATTAGAATGGGAAATGGTCAAGGAGAACCCGTTTGACAAAGGAAAAAGCCTTTTACAAAAAGAAGATAACGAGAGACTACGCTATTTAGAAGAGAGTGAAATTGAAAGACTGCTTGCTGAATGCCCCAAACATTTACGGCATATTGTTATTTGTGCAATTAACACTGGCATGGATAGGGGAGAATTGCTGAATTTAAAATGGAAGCAAATCCGAAACGAACATATTTACCTACCAAAGTATAAAACTCGTCCAAAGAGACAGGTTCCGATTAATGATGATCTGAAACAACTATTCAGTGAGATAAGGAAAGATCAAGAATTGCGGTCAGAATATGTTTTCACCTATGCCGCAAGTGAGGACAAGCTGAAGGGTAGGGTGCCCGTCAGAAGGCGCAAGGGACCAACACCTGTGCCTGGAAAGATCAAAAGCATCAAGACTGCGTTTAATGCCTCATTGAAACGTGCTGGTATTGAAGATTTCAGGTTTAAAGATTTGCGCCATACATTTGCAAGTCATTTTGTAATGCGTGGCGGCACCCCAAAGGAGTTGCAGGAACTAATGGGCCACAAAACTATGAACATGACCCTTCGATATGCTCATCTTAGCCGGGAGCATAAAAAGAAAGCGATTAGCCTTTTAAATGGACTAACCGCCCCCACCAAAAAACCTTATGGTAACAATTTGGTAACATTTCCCGAATCCTCAAAAACTCCCGATCAGCTAAGTAGTTGATTTTACTTGGTCGGGACGAGAGGATTTGAACCTCCGACCCCCTGAACCCCATTCAGGTGCGCTAGCCAGACTGCGCCACGTCCCGACAGGTCTGAAACCTAACACCATCCGGGCACCGTGTCAAGAAACCAGTAAGCAGGAGGCAGCAGACATAAATCAGAGGACAGAGATCAGGGGCCAGCAATCCACGACGCGGCGAGACGGGGACACGGCGACACGGCGAGAAACGGCTTATGTTGAGCTCTTAATGGTCTAAACGATTTTTACGACTTCAACGACTTCTACGATTTCAACAACTTAACTAATTCTCGAATTCTCGAATTAACGAAATGCGCCATGCGCTTTGCGCTATGCCATACCCAGTGATTCTAGTTTATTCTTGAAATACTCGATGGTTTGGCTCAGCCCCGTCTTGAAGTCGATTTCAGGCTCCCAATTCAATTTAGCCTTGGCGAGGCTAATATCAGGACAGCGTCTCACTGGGTCATCAGGCGGCAGGGGCTGGTATTCAATACCTGCAGTGGAGCCGGTGGTTTTAATGATGCTTTCTGCTAGCTCCGAGATGCTAATCTCCTGGGGATTACCAAGATTGACTGGGCCAGTGAACTCGTCCTGCTCCATCATTGCTATCATACCCTTGACCATATCGCTCACGTAGCAAAAGGAACGGGTGTGGTTGCCGTCACCATAGATAGTAAGGGGCTGTCCTCGCAGAGCCTGGGTTATGAAGTTGCTCATGACCCGACCGTCGTTGAGAGCCATCCGCGGGCCATAGGTGTTGAATATGCGGACAATACGGATATCCACCTCATTCTGGCGGTGATAGTCCATCATCAAGGTTTCGGCCACCCTCTTGCCTTCATCATAACAGCTCCTTAGCCCAATGCAGTTGACGTTTCCCCAATAGGTCTCCGGCTGTGGGTGCACCGCTGGGTCTCCGTATACTTCTGAGGTGGAAGCCTGGAGGATGCGGGCCTTCACCCTTTTGGCCAGGCCTAGCATATTCAGGGTCCCCATGACGCTGGTCTTCACCGTCTTTACGGGATTGTATTGATAGTGAATCGGTGAGGCAGGGCAGGCCAGATTGTAAATCTCGTCAACCTCGAGGAGAATGGGGTTCACTAGATCGTGACGAATGAACTCAAAGCGGTAGTCACTGAATAAATGTTTAATATTGTCCTTGGTGCCGGTAAAAAAGTTGTCGAGGCATACCACCTCATTACCTTTTTCCAGCAATCTTTCGCAGAGATGACTACCAATGAAGCCAGCTCCACCGGTAAGCAGAATTCGTTTTGCCATACTATCCTCCGGATACGCATAGCGCAAAGCGCATGGCGCATAGCGTAGAGTTAGCAAGATAGGTTATCTTCAATGCCCTAGATAGTCTGTTGAAGAGTAGCAATTTATATACCGGGGAGCAGTCATAGGGGTACATGATCTGAGCTAAAACTTAGGATTTTGGTGCCAGTTCCAGGCGGTGGAAATAATCTCTTCCAGTGAATAGAGGGGATTCCACTTCAGTATTTGCCGGGCCATGTCTCCTGAGGCCACCAACTCCGGAGGGTCTCCGGGACGTGGTGCCACATCTCGATGTGGGATTGGCTTCTGGCAGATCTGTTGACAAAGCTCAACAACCTCCCTTACGGAGTACCCTCTGCCCGTGCCTAGGTTTAGGCAGATGCTCTCCGCCCCCGAGAGCAGATAGCTAAGGGCCAGAACATGCGCTTCCGCCAAATCACACACATGTACGTAATCACGCACGCAGGTGCCGTCGGTGGTCGGGTAGCTGGAGCCAAAAATGCTCACCTCATCTCGATGGCCAAGGGCCGTCTGCAGCACCAGGGGAATCAGGTGAGTTTCAGGATGGTGCGACTCACCGAGACCTCCTTTGGGATCAGCTCCGGCCGCGTTGAAGTAGCGCAGAGAAACATATTTCAAGCCATAGGCAGCGTTATAAGCGGCAAGGATCTGCTCAAAGAAATGTTTGCTCAGACCGTAAGGGTTTATCGGGTTCTTGGGGTGGGTTTCTGGAATAGGAATTTCCTGCGGTTCGCCGTAGACGGCGCAGGATGAAGAGAAAATAATCTTATCTACGCCGGCCTTCAGCATGGCGTTGAGAAGATTGAGCCCGTTTACCAGATTGTTGTTGAAGTATTTGTCGGGCGAGGTTACTGATTCGCCCACATAACAAAAGGCGGCGAAGTGAATAACCGCCTCAATTGGAAAACGTTCGAACAACTGGGTGAGCGCTTGCTGGTCTCCCAGGTCGGCGTGAACGAAATGACCATCCAGAACAGCCTCACGGTGGCCGTAGCAAAGATTGTCCGCGGTCACAGGTTCGTGGCCAGCATTTATCAAACTGAGTAGGGTATGGCTACCGATGTAGCCGGCACCGCCCGTAACCAAAATCATTATTAAAATCCCGTAGCTATGGGGTAAATCCAACTTATTGAGGGCTTATTTCACATAAAGGGAAGACTGTCAACCCGGATATTTCATGAATTGCTGTCGCGAGACCACGAAAATGGGCGTGCCACCTGGCAACCACAGGGTGTTGGTTCCGAGGCGTACCTGAACGGTACGTCGCAGGTGCCGACACCCGAGGACGCCAGGAAGGATGGCCATATCCGTAGTCGCAGCAAGTAATTCATGAAATATTCGGGTTAAGGGCTGACGGTGGCAAAGTTGCGCAGATTCAAGAAAATCTCCTTGAAGGCACCTGTTGGTTTCGCTATAGTTGTGGCACAGTTCTTGTACGAGGAGGCACTGATATGGCTCTAGCCGAGAAAATACAGGATGCTATTGAACGCTCGTCGTGGATCCGCAAAATGTTCGAAGAGGGAACTCGACTCAAAGCTCTCTACGGTGCAGACAAGGTTTTCGATTTCAGCCTTGGCAATCCGGACTTGGAGCCGCCCGAGTCCTTTCGTCAAGCGCTACATTCAGTTATTGCTGAGTCGCCCACCGGCGCTCATGCATATATGGCCAATGCAGGGTACCAAGAGACACGTGCTGCGGTTGCCGCATATGTGAGCCAGGAACAGGGGGTTGAGGTCAGCGCTGAGCATGTGGTCATGACCTGCGGAGCTGCAGGGGGGCTGAATTGTATTTTGAAAACACTTCTCGATCCCGGTGATGAGGTGATTGTTTCAGCGCCGTATTTTGTGGAATACGGCTTTTATGCGGACAATCACGGTGGCCGGATACAGGTGGTTTCCAGCCGCGAAGATTTTTCCCTTGATCTGGAAGCTATTGAAGCAGCCATAAATAAGCGAACCAAGGTGGTCTTAATCAATTCACCCAACAATCCTACCGGGCAGGTGTATGATCGCGATTCTTTGAAAGACCTCGGGGACCTGCTGAGCTCCAGCAGTGGCAAATTGGGGAAAAATCTGTATCTCGTCTCTGATGAACCCTACCGGAAAATCGTCTATGACGGTGTCGCAGTGCCCAGTATCCTGAAGAGTTATCCAAACAGCATTGTGGTCACTTCTTATTCTAAAGATGTCTCCTTGCCGGGAGAGCGTTTGGGCTACCTAGTGGTCCATCCTGAGGCAGATCAGGCTGATGGTTTAATGGGTGGTATCATTCTGGCCAACAGGATTCTTGGCTTTGTCAATGCTCCCGCCCTGATGCAGAGGGTGGTGCAACACCTCCAGGGAGCCTGTGTAGACGTTAGTGTGTACCAGGCTCGTCGAGATCGGTTTTGCCAGGGGCTGAACGATGCCGGCTACGAATTTATCAAGCCACGAGGAGCCTTCTACCTGTTCCCCAAAAGCCCCATTCCTGATGACGTCGCTTTTGTCCGCTTGCTTCAGGAAGAAAACATCCTGGTCGTACCCGGAAGCGGTTTTGGGGGTCCTGGATATTTTCGAATTGCCTTTTGCGTTGATGAACAGACCATTGAAAACGGTATGCCGGGGTTTGCCCGGGCACGAGAGAAAGCCCTGAAGGGATAGCAGCAAGGACAGCAGGCAGCAGGCAGCGGGCAGAAATCAGAGGTCAGAGGTCAGAAGTTAATGTAAATTACAAATCACAAAACCCAAATAACAAACAAATAACAATGACCGAAATTCAAAATTCCAAACGTTCACATCATCTTAAAAAAAGAGAATTTCAATATATGTTTGGGTCATTGAAACTGGGGACCCGCCCGCAGGGTGGGGAGTCCGGAGGACCAATATTGGAATTTGAGATTTATTTGTAATTTGGTGCTTGGGATTTGGGATTTCGAATTTGGGAAGGCATAGGGCATGGAGCAGAAGACAGAGATTCTTCTGTGGGAGCGGCTTTTTGCCGCGATTTGGATTGCGATTTTTACGGCTTCTACGGCTTCTACGATTTCTACGACTTGAACGACTGCTACGACTTGAACGAATGAACGAATTAACTAGATTTGCTCGCGGTAGTGCGGCAAGGTACAATAAAAATTGTAGCCTAAGAGATAGATAATGGAACCAAGTTACCTCAAAACACACAGCGAAGGCAGTCTTCAAGAACGAATTGAATCTGCTCTGGGGATTCTTGAGAACTGCCGTCTCTGCCCAAGACACTGTGAGGTAAATCGCCTGGAAGGTGAAGTGGGGGTGTGCAAGACTGGGCGCCAGGCAATGATCTCAAGTTACAGCCCCCATTTTGGCGAGGAGGATCCTCTGGTTGGCAGGGGAGGTTCCGGCACAATCTTCATGACCCACTGCAACCTGGGCTGTATATTCTGCCAGAACTACGAGATCAGTCATCTATCTGAAGGTGTTTCTGTAAGTGCGGCTGACTTGGCTCAAACGATGCTATCTCTGCAGCGACGTGGATGTCATAACATCAACTTCGTAACTCCCACCCATATGGTGCCACAGATTTTGGAAGCTTTACCAGAGGCTATTGAGGGAGGTCTTCGGGTTCCGCTTGTCTACAACTGCGGGGGCTACGAGGAGGTGGACACCCTGCGATTGCTGGAGGGGATCTTCGATATTTATATGCCGGATTTCAAGTTCTGGGACGCCAAAGAGGCCGCTCGTTTCTGCTCAGCGCCAGATTATCGTGAAAAGGCGTGCATTGCTGTAAAGGAGATGCATCGACAAGTGGGAGACCTCGCCCTGGACCAGGAAGGGATTGCCCAAAGTGGCCTACTCATTCGCCACCTGGTGATGCCGGATGGACTGGCGGGTAGCCGCGAGATCATGCGGTTTCTCGCCAACGAAGTATCCATGGACACCTACGTCAATGTGATGGGTCAGTATCGGCCCTGTGGTGAGGCCCATGAATTCCCTGAGTTGAGACGTTCCATCACAGTAGAGGAGTATCGCGACGCTGTCACCATGGCTCAGGAAGAAGGAATTCATCGGCTCGACGAGCGCAAGTTGAGCCGATTGTTTCAATGGGTGTAATGGTTGATGAAAGAAATGTGATGGCTATGCCAGAGCGCATTTTTGTCATAGGGGACATACACGGGTGCCTCGACAAGCTCGAGCTGCTGTGGGAGAGAATCGACCCGCGCCCCGGTCTGGATCAGCTCATTTTCCTCGGTGACTACATAGACAGAGGTGATGACTCAAGCGGGGTATTGGACTATCTGCTGGAGCTGAAGGAGATCTATACTGATACCGTTTTCTTGATGGGAAACCACGAGAAAATGTTTAAGGATTTCCTCGCAGGGGTTGATCGAGCTCTCTTTATCTATAACGGCGGTGAATCCACCCTCAAGAGCTACTTGGTGAGAATGGAAAACTACTGGGAGGGCAGGCAGGGAGTTTTGGATGAGGAAGCCCTGAATCAATTGGTACCTGAACAGCACCGAGGCTTTCTCGAGGAACTAAAGCTTTATTACGAGACGGATGGTTACATCATGGTTCACGCCGGACTCAAACATGGTGTGCCCCTGGAGAATCAGAGCCTGGACGACCTGGTCTGGATCCGGGAAGAATTCATCTACTCGGAGGAGGATTTTGGTAAACGGGTGATCTTTGGCCATACTCCCTTTGTGCGGCCCCTGGTGCTCCCCAACAAAATTGGAATTGATACCGGAGCCGTTTACGGCAACAGTCTCACCTGTGTCATTCTGCCCGATCTGAAGTTTATTAGTGTTTAGGCGCATAGAGAGAGTAAGAAATCAGGGGTCGGGGGTCACCCGCCTTCGCCTGATGGCTTCGGCGCGCCAAGGAGGACGGAGAACAGAAGACGGAAGACAGGTTGGTTAATTAGAAAATTAGAGAATTAGAAAATTAGTCAAACAGATGAATTGTTTACCTCTTACCGCTTACCGTTGACCATTTACCGTTTACGAATTTCCAGTTGCCGAATTGACTAATCGTATATTCCCTAATTCTCTAATCAACTAATTCTCGATTTAACGGTTTCAACGATTTACTGTTTACCGCTCACCGTTTACCGTTTACCGCTTACTGCCTACTCTCCCAAAGTGCGAACGCTTATGGGTTCGCTCTTCTTACTCTCCAGACCGTCTTGGTCCACCGCCGTCAAGGATACGGTATACTCCTTCTCTGGCTTCAGGCTGTCAATGGTGAACTGGGTTTTATCGGTGCTGCCAATTTTCTTGTCTACCAGAAAAGAGTGGAGGTAGATTTTGTATTTCACGATGTCCGGCTCTGGATTGGGCTTCCAGCGGAGCTCGAACCCATTTGCTACGCCTTGCACCTCAAGGCCGATGGGTGGGTGGGGCAAGGGTTTGGTCGCGGCTTCAGCGCTGTCTGAAAAGTCGCTCAGTAGCTTGTCTTTGTCCTCGGCTTGGAGTTGGTAGATATAGGTGGTCCCGTGATCCAGTTTCACGTCCTCATACTGGCTCCGGTCTGGGGGCAGCTTCGTTTTTTCTTTGAACTTGCCCTCAGCCTTTTTACGGTACAGATGGAAGTACTTTATGTCCGTTTCCGGATTTTGATTCCAGGCCAGTGCTATCCTGGCGGGTAGTCCTCCCTGGGCGCTGAGACCGGCTGGTGCTATGGGTCGTGGCTTGGTGGTAGCAGAGGCTACTGTACAGGGATCACTATTGACATCTACCTTGTTGTAAGATGTGATCATGTAATAATACGTTGCGTTGTCATCCAGGGGGCGATCGCGCTCTCCCTTATCCGCAAACTTAGTATTTTCTCTCCCTTTAACCTTGGCGATCTGCTGGAATTCACCCGCCTCTGCCTTGTTCCAGTAGACGTAATAGCCCCCCACCTCTTTTTCCGGGCGAACCTTCCAGGAGAGTTTCACCCGTTTGACCAGACCGCTTTGTGCATTCAAACCTTCCGGGGTGGGCGGCTTGCCCCTGGTGATGGCCGAGGCGATGTCTGAGAGGCCGGTTTCGCGCCCTTGACGGTCGTAAAGAGTTAACCGGTAGTAGTAGGTAATGGCATCGGAGAGGTTCTGTTGATCGACAAAAGAGGTCTTGTTCGTGCTCTTCAACTCCCCAATTCGCCCGAATGTACCCTCCGCAGCGGTATTTCTGTAGATTCGATACCCTTTGATTTTTGCAAAAGGGCTGGCATGCCACTGCAAGTGGATCTCCCGAATCATGTCCCCAGTGGCCTGCAGACCAGCGGGTTTACTTACAGTGCTACCCTCCAGCGCACTGGAAAAGTCACTTTCGATCTGTCTGTTATTGAAGGCAGTGAGACGATAGTAATATTTCGCTCCATCCTCCAGTCCTGAATCTTCGTATTCGTGCTTCTTCAGCCTGAGCTTGCTTCCTTTATCGCTCTCGGTAGAAATGGAGGCCACCCACAGGTACTCACCTTCTGGCTCAGTGGCCCGGTAAATCTTGAAACCACTTATCTCCGTACCATCATCGCCTTTGCGGGGGTTGGTGGTCCAGCAGATTCTGATACCTCCTATAAGTGGGGTGGCATCAATAATGATAGGGCTGAATGGACTAAGTGGGGTGGCATCAATAATGATAGGGCTGAATGGACTTGGAGCAGTCTCAGCTGCTATCACAACTGATACCGGGCTCTCTTTGCCCTGCTCATTGAAAGCCTGCACTTTGTAGTAATAGGTTCGGTTGTTTTCCAAATCACCATCGGTAAAATTGTTTTCCTTAACACTGGCAACCTTAGCAAACGGCCCCATGGGAGTGATCCCCCTGAAAACCTTGTAGCCGCGAAGATTAGATTCGGTATTGGGATTCCAGCTAAGGACAACCTTTTGGGAACCACCCCGGGCTTGGAGGCCTGTAAGTTGTGCCGGATAAGGAGAAACTTCCTCCTGGACAACAATTGACGCCGGTTGATACTGAGTCGCGATCTGGGCAATTTCTCCGGTTATTTCTTCCACTTTTTGCCGCAAGGCCACACGACCGAACACTTTTTCTTTACGGTGGAGCAGAGTTTTACCTTGGGATACTTCCACGAATTTCACTTCGAACTCAATTGAGCTTCCAACTTTTTTCACGTTGCCGAAAATGATTCCATCCAGGCCCAAGCGAATCCCTATTGTCTGCACTAGAGAAACGTTTTCTCTTTGCTGCAGCCCAGCACGCCGCAGGCTATCTTCCAATTCCTTCCGGTTCATGACCTCTAGAACCCGGTGCTGGTCCAGTAGGGTCATGAAAAAGTTAGAGATGGTGGCATCATAGCCGGCAGCTCCCAGGTTGAGAATGTTAAAGCTAAAAACTGCTATCCTGAGTCGTCTGTCAGCCTGGGCATAATGAGGTGGGGAAGGTAGCGGAGAGTGGCGGAGCGAACCTGAGGGCTGCGATTTACTCTGCGGCAACGGCTGAGCGTTCCCCGGGGAGATTGTGGGAAAGACCAAAATTGCTAATGCAGCAATTGCGAAGAGAACACCTATTCCTCGCTGGCGGAACATCTCCATAGGCCGGTACTCCACAAGAATGCAGATTCGGAGGAGGTGGCTGTGATATATTTTTAAAGGAACAAGTCTACGAGGATCGGGAGTAATGCAGTAACTGCTCAGAATTCACTTATAAGCTGGTCTATGACCTCCATAGATTTCTTGCTGATAGGGCTTTCAATGCCCTTGATGCGCTCATCATAAATGGAATCAATGTATTTCTCGATGGCCTCTTCATAGCGGCGGCGTTGCTTGAGGATTTCCGCTTCGTCAAAATAGATGGTTTGCAGACTCTGAAATGGTTTGAGAACTACCAGGGCCAGATCACGGACTACTTCTGCAGTGACCTGTTCAAGAATCTGGCTTTCGGTGGGCAACTCCAGTGGGTTATAAGTAATGTTGGCCTCGGGGATACCGTCATTCCACTCATCCGTTACCTCCACGTTACGCTTGAGAGTATCTGTCGCAATAATCTCCCCTTTCTTGGCATCGATGATTTTATAATAAATATGGACGGCAGCTCGCATCTTGTTGCGGCCCACAGTGTAGTTTTCATAATGATATTCAGGCACCTCCACCACTGCCGGAGGGGCTGCTGCCAGTTGCTCTCGCGTGGGTTTAGGATGCTTGGCCTTCCAAATGAGATACTGCGAGTTATCTTGGACTTTGGTGCCCGTTGGAATCTTGGCGATCTTACTCCCTTTGGTCTCGTCCTTCTCAGTTTTGTAGAGCAGGACATTTCCCATAATGAAGATGTCAATGCCGGTCATGCGCCCCACCTGACGTGCAGCCTCCATATCGCCGACGATGCCCGCCTGCTCCAAATTCATTTCTTTTAGAATTGATTGGAGATCCTGGCGTTCTAAAATCCGAATATCCCCACTGGAATTGTTAAAAAGAAAGGTGATCAGATTAGAGGAAGCGTTTGTCCCGGCATCAGGGTCATATGATGGGCTGGCAAAATCAAATATGGCAATGGCCCTCTTCAGCCGATCCTTTATGGCGTCTTCGGTCTCCTGAATCTTATAGAAAAGCTCAGGGTATTGAGGATTGATTTCGATCAACTGCCAGTACCAAGCGAGACTGTTGCCAAAACTGCTTTTCCCCGAGTACCGTGAGGCCCGCTGCAGGACCTTCTTGGTATAACTTTCCAAGGCTTCCTTATAAAAGAAACTGTTGCGCACGGAAGGCGAGTAGTTAACAGCCTTCTGATACTCCTTGTTGGCTCGGTAGAGACGATTTTCCTTGGCGTGCTGGTTGGCTAAACCAAAGTAATACCTGCCGGCTCGCAGTTTAGCCTTGGTGAGTTCGGTCTGGATATTCAGGTCACCTGGAAGATATGAAAGCGCTGTCTGGTAAAAGGTTATAGCCCGGTCCCATTCGTTGGCACTTGCCATCTCTGCGGCGCGGCCGAGAAAGTATTGAGGATTATCATTTTTCTTGACTTCTTCGATGAGTAACCGGGTGTTCTTGTAGGTGGGGTCAATGACCATGACATTGCCGAAAGCGGCCAAGGCACCCTTCCAGTCTTCGCTCTGCACCGCAGCGATGCCCTCTTTGTAATATTCGTCACTTCCTGCAGCCGTGGCCCTGGCCAGTTTGTCCTCGGTGTCTTCATAATTGGGGTAAATCTCATTAACCTTGCGAAAGTTGGTGACCGCTTTCAGCCACTGTTCATTGTTGAGAGCTGTAACCCCCGTGGCGTAAGATGTTTTGGCCTGTTGGGTTAGTTCTTGTTCTTTTGCCTTGAGTTGGCGGTGAAGCTCGAGAATGTCTGGATTTTGTGAATCAAGGGCCATGGCCTTATCCAGATACGCCATGGTTGTTGATACTGCCTGGTAATCTTTCACAGCGGCGTTACTCCAATTATTTACGGCCCGCTGATAATATTTTTTGGCTGCTTCCTGTTGCGCTTTTGTCAAAGCCTCCTGGTATGTCTTACTGTTAGGCTCTTGGGCAAGGGCATCTTTGTAAAAGGCTATAGCGCCTTCCCAATTGCCCATTTGGCTCAGTTCCTCTCCTTGACGGTAGCTATCTTTGCCAGCGGCGCAGGTCACTATGAAAATGACTGTTGTCAACAATGCCAACTGTCGAAGCCATTTTGCATAACGCATAGGTAGCCTCCCTGATTGCCACCAGCCCAAAGCCTACCCTTTCCAATGGCAGAAATCAGCGATTGGTCGGAGTGATATAAACCTGAAGCTGGTTATGGGTTGACTCTTTGATGTCGAATTTGTAGTTGCCAAACTTTCTGGTGGTGAGATCCGCGGCCAGGGATTGGGTGCTGCCGGTTAGTTCCACTTCCAATTCGGCTGTTCCCATGGTGTAGTTTCGCTGGTAGATCTCTTTAATTCCTCGGACGTTGTCTGAAATGAGCTGAATAACCTCCTGAAGATGGCCGTATCCCTGCAAACCGAAGATAGTAAGATTGACATTGGCTATGTTGTAGACCTCCTCATGGAAAATCTGGATGATCTTATCTATCATAGCGTTTGCCAATAACTCGCTGGCCTCACTTATGGCCATTTGAATACCGGAAAGACTATTTACGTGGGGCTTGGCGGCTTGACGAGTTTCGGATACCTTGACCTCACCGGTGTCGGCTCTGACTAGTTTGGCGCTGATTACAGCCTGGTTACTGTTTATCTTAATATCCCCAATGGTCACCTGGTTGGTGACAGCCTGGGCAGTGCCCAAAAGAAGCATTTCCGCTCCATATTTGTCACTGATTACCGCGGCAACTCGACCATCTCCTGCCAGCAGTCCCTGTACTTTGTCCTGGCCTAGGTTGCGGCGGACAGTGTCGGCATCCACCAGTTTGAAGCCGTTGTCAAGAAGCACTTTTGAGATGGCATCTTCGGCCAATCTCCCGCTTTTGACTCCCTCAGACATGGATTCTTCGAAAAGGACCATAACCCGTGGCTTTCGCACTTGGCGCATTAGGACTTTGAGGGCGCGCAGATCATTCTTGAGTTCACCGCTCGCCACGGTTGCTTGGATGGTGACTCTGTAAAGACCCTGGTCCACCTTCTCGTCAAGCACTTCATAGGTTTGAACGTATCCCCTGGACTGCGAATATATCTTGTCAGAAAGCAGTTGGTAATTTTCAACCAGAGTTTCATTCTCAATAAGAGTACCTGTAGCCTGTTCCACAGCATTACGGAGGGCATCTGCAATGGCCTTGTCACGAGAAATATCCCGGTTACCCCGAACGATGGCCGCCACTCCTTGGCTCTCTACGGTAGTGGACTGGCTATTTGCAATTTGAGGGACGAGACCAACAAGAAAGACGAGGAGCAAAAATAGGTGAGAGTAACGCATGATTTCTATCCAAATTGTTGAATGGTTTTTGATTGGGTTTGGCCTAAGCAACAAGAGTGGAGAAGAAACCTTCGAGAACTCGGGATCAAGATAGAGTCAATCTTATCTAAGGATTCAAAATATTTAGTAATCATAACAAAACTGCTTCTAATCTGTCAATGACAAAAAAATTCATGATAAAGCTTGAGCAGCTATTCGTTAAGGGATGAGGTGGGAAACGAAAGAGCAGGAAATAAAAGTCAAAACGTATGCATGTTTGCTGTCAAGACCGCTCAAAACCTTGAGCACCTGGGGCAGTGTACTGATTGTTTGACAAATCGGGGCTGAAGAAGGTATAAAGCACTAATACATCAACATGGAACGGCGTGAGGTGAGAATCGGTGGGACAGCGTGGCACTGAGCTGCCCGCCAAGAACTGAGCGAAAATGTTGGGAAAAGGGGGCCTGGTCTGAAAACCGGGCCTTTTGCCTATTTCCATGCTGAACTTTCTGACGTGGCTTAGGTCAAGCAAACCGGCCCGGAGAAAAGGCGGAGGAGGATAGCATGAGAAGAACTGTAGCGTTTACCATAGTCGTGTTTGTGTCGGCAGTTCTCATGGTAGGTGCCATGGTCTGGGCTCAGGGTGAGGTGGTCCAACAGTTTGACCAGGGCAGCATCAATTGGAGTACAGGAAAGGTTGTCGCGGTGGGAATTGGCGCCCCGCCGAGCAAACCTGCCAACATGGCCCAGGCCAGGGCGATGGCCAGACGAGCTGCTATTACGGTTGCTCGCCGAAACCTCTTGGAGATCAGCCAGGGTGTCCAGGTGGACTCCATGACCCTGGTAAAGGACTTCACCGTTAGAAGTGACATTATTCGCAGCTCAGTTCAGGGTGTTGTCCGGAATGCCCAGGTAATCGATACTGCCTATATGAGTGACGGTTCTGTGGAAGTGACAATGGTAATGAGCCTGGGCGGCGAGTTTGCCAACGTTATCCTGCCCCCGCCACCGGTGGGAACGGTATTCCCGCTGCCGCCACCGGGCACAGAGATGCCTGCCTCACAGGTCTACACTGGGATGGTGATAGATGCCCGCGGCCTGGGCGCACGTCCGGCCATGGCACCGAAGATCGTGGATGAGAGTGGCAAGGAAATCTATGGCTCTGCCATGGTGAATAGAGAATTCGCGGTACAGCAAGGCATGGTAGGCTATGCCAAAGACCTGAGTGCCGCCCAAGTAAACAGCAGGGTGACAGACAGACCTGTGACCATTAAAGCACTGCGGACGTCCGGCGCGGCTAAAGTTGATGTGGTTATCTCTGACAGTGATGCCGCCAAGTTAACGAGCGCTGCGGAGAACTTGAGCTTCCTGCAGAAGTGCCGGGTCATGGTTGTGCTGGATTAAGTCTGGTAAAGCTCCAGGGACGATTGATTCCCGAGCTAAATAGACACGCGTGGCATGGTTTTTTCGGGCTGAGTAAAGAATCATGCCTGAGGAGAAAACTGGCAGCAACCCACTGGAACTGGGTTGCGGGGAGGATGTGGAGATGAAGAGCCATACCTTTTTGAGACTATGGACATTGACAGCCCTCCTGGTTTTTTCAGTGGCATTGCTTGTCGGTTGCGCCAAGGTGAGAGCGCCCGAAAGCGTAATGGACACTCCTGAACATCACACCAACAATGGCATGAGATCTTTTGAAAAAGGGGACCTTGACGAGGCCCAGAGAGAATTCACTTTAGCCCTTGAGTTAGCTCCCAAATACGGCCCTGCGCACGTGGGGATGGGACTGGTTCAGGCTGCCAGATATGTCAAGGTTCAGGACATACAAGAAAAAGAGAGACTGCTCGACAAGGCCTTCGACAGTCTTAAGAGCGGCAAGAAATACGCCAAAGGGAAGGAGCAAAAGGTTTTCGCCCGCGTAGGCTATATTCGCGTTTTCACCATCACCAAGCCGAAAGGTTGGCTAGAAGATGCGAAACAGAACTTCGATTACGCAGTTCTCGCTGATGACCAAGCACCAGCGCCGTACTACTTTATGGGTGAGGCGTACAAGCAGGCTTACAAGTTCTCTGAAGCCGCCTCCATGTACCGTAAAGTTCTCGATTTGGATACCGAGTACACGGCAGAGGCCAATCGGTCCTGGGAACTGGTACAAAAAATTCAGAGAGCTCAACCTGGTACGACCGTGGGCAAGCAGATCGCCCTGGTTGAAGCCATTACCCGTGCCGATGTGGCTGCACTTTTCGTCGAGGAACTCAAGCTGGAGGTAATCTACGAGAAGTTAAGCATTAAGACTTTTGATACCTCATTTAAGGCGCCAAAGTCCGGTTTGGAAATGGAGACTGAAACCATGGTAAAGATGGCGCCGGCAACTGATATTGTCGACCATGTGCTGCGTCATGACATTGATACTGTCATTCGCATAGGCGTTCGTGGCCTAGAGCCTTTCCCTAACCATACATTTCGACCCGATGAGCAGATCAGCCGTGCCGCTTATGCCATGATGCTGGAGGATATTCTGCTCAAGGCCACCCGCGATGACAAGTTAGCCACCAAATTCATAGGCAGTACCTCTCCGTTTCCTGACTTGCGTGCCGACCTGCCCTATTTCAATGCTGTCATGGTATGTACCACTCGCAACATAATGACGGTGGCTGACAAGCGTACCGGAGAATTCCGGCCCATGGCAACTGTCTCAGGTGCCGACGCCTTGCTGGCAATACGGGAACTAAAAGAGCAACTCAGGGTTTTCTGAAAGCTCGGGGATTTTCCCGTGGTCCTCCGCTGCAAGGGATCAACCGGCAGCTCATTCTGACTTGGTCAGGGTTCCGACTGAGGACTCCAAGCGAGCCTCAGTCGAGCCACCGGACCATTCAGGATAAATGAATATTCTGCATTGAATGAGCAAAACTGCTTGCAATTTCCTTTACACACTTTATCCCTCTATCAGTGGAGTGACTTACAACCGACTCCTCTTTTAAACCAACGAAGAACGGGTTTGGCATGAGTAATTTTGGACTGAGGTGGCTACCAACCACATCCCATACGTTCTGGTGCATCCTGCTGCTTGCGGGGATGCTGCTTGGCTTGTGCCCAGCTATTCTGGCTCAGGAATCCTTCGTTTTTCCCATAGAGGGTGAACGAGCTCGGGTAACTTTCGTTCAAGGTGAAGTGCGGCGGCAGACCGCAGCAGAAGCGTCGTGGAGTGCACTGCCGCTTGGCACTTTTGTCCAAGCTGGAGAACGGATCATGACCATGAAAGGTGGTCGTTTGGAACTCCAGCTTCCAGATCGAAGTATTATTCGTTTCGATGAAGACAGCGATGTTCGGCTGGTTAAGGCTGAATATAATCCGGCGCAGTCGAAGCGCAACGTTCGCTTCAGCCTGGCGCTGGGAAAGACGTGGGCAAACATCCAGGATGTTTTCGGCAGCAGCAGGGGCGTTCAGGTGGAAACAGACAATGCCATCGTGGGAGTGCGTGGAACGGTCTTTCGCTTGAATTTGCTTGCAGACAGGTCTGCCATGATCAGAGTGTATCGTGGCAAGGTGGCGGTGCGTAAACCACAACGGATCCCTGCTCCTGGGGAGCCGGGAAGCCAGATACAGAGGGTTCCAGGTCCAACACGGGTTCCCGGACCCCACCGGGTGACCGTGGAGGAATGGATTCGCATTGTGGAGGCGATGCAGCAGATTACGGTAAGTGCCGAAGGGATTCCTTCTAAGCCGCGGACATTCAGCATGGAGGAGGATTTGAACGACTGGGTGCAGTGGAACTTGGAGCGCGACCTGCTAATCTAGCACAGCGAGAGGGAGTACAGTTGAAATGACAGGACCCGTCTGGCCCGCCTTTTGCATTACCCTCCTGACTGAACTGTTGCTTAGAAAACCATCCTTATTGTGCGACAAACAGCGGAACTGAAAGTCCACCATCTGGCTGAGGAGTGTGGAGGACTTCTGCTTCCACCTTCAGAACCGGAGTTGAGTTATGGCCCGTATTGATGCTTTTTTCAAGTTGATGCATGAACAGAAAGCATCCGATCTACACCTGGTGGCAGGGCAGCAGCCCGTTTTGAGAATCCAAGGCGAAATGGAGCGAGTCAAATTCAAAGTACTTGACAACGATGAACTCAAGGGGATGCTCTATGAGATTACGCCGGAGGAGAAGATAAAGACCTTTGAGGAAACCGGGGACGTGGACTTTGCCTATGAAATACCCGGACTAGCCAGATACCGCTCTAACTTTTTCCAACAGAATTTTGGCATTGGGGCGGTATTTCGTGAAATACCCAGTGAAATTGTGTCGGTGGAGGACCTGGGTCTTCCTCCGGTGGTGGCTAAACTGGCCATGCTGCCCAGGGGGTTGGTGTTGGTAACCGGACCCACCGGAAGTGGCAAATCCACCTCGCTTGCAGCCATTATTGATGAGTCAAACGAAAAGCGAAAGGATCATATCATCACCATCGAGGATCCTATAGAATTTGTCCATAAGAGCAAGAGCTGCATCGTGAACCAGCGGGAAGTGGGGATGCACACAAAAACGTTTGCTTCGGCACTGCGCGGTGCTTTGCGTGAGGATCCTGATATTATTCTGGTGGGCGAGATGCGTGATCTGCAGACCATCTCTTTGGCCATCGAGGCCGCTGCAACTGGACACCTGGTGTTTGCTACCCTCCACACCACCAGCGCGGCGAAGACTGTGGATCGAATTGTCGAAGTATTTCCAGCCGAGCAGCAGGCGCAAATACGCTCCACCCTCGCCGACGGCATTCGGGCGGTGGTTGCGCAAAACCTGCTCAAGAGAATAGATATTCCTGGGCGCATTGTTTGTCCGGAAATATTAATTGCCACCCATGCGGTACGAGCCTTGGTACGTGAGAACAAGACCTATCAGATACCCACGGCCATCCAGACAGGGAAAAAATACGGCATGCAATCGTTGGACGATTCAATCATGACTCAGTTGAAGGCAAACCGGATCAGTCCCGACGAAGCCTATATGAAGTGTGATGATAAGGAGAAGTTTCGGCCATTCTTGCGAAATCCACCTACCGATTTCACTGAGGTGTAGTGGCTGTCCAGGCCACGGTTCGAAAGGGGTCGGTTGTATGTTGACTTTTGGCTCTGGACTTCAGAAAGAATCTAAGTAAAGGAAACTTTTATGCGCAAGAGAGAGGTAGATCATTTTCTTCGCAAGATGCTGGATTTTCATGAAAATGTCTCTGACCTGATTGTTACGGTAGACCGTCCTTTCCAGGTGGAATCCGACGGCGAACTCAAGGCCGTTCCCATGGATGTGCAGCTTGATAACTTGACGCCTTTTCAGACCGAGATCTTTGCTTTGAACCTGCTGGGAGGTGATCGACGCAACGTAGAAACTCTGCTGTCCGAGGGTTCTTGCGATCTTTCCTACCACTTGGCTGGGAAAGCCCGCTTTCGGGTCAACGTCTTTTCTCAACGGGGCTTTTTTTCGGTGGTCATGCGCAAGTTGGAAACACGGATTCCCAGCGTCGAGGATCTCAATTTGCCGGAGGTATTCAAACAAATGGCCCATGAGAGAAACGGCATAATTTTTGTCACCGGGGCAACAGGTAGCGGTAAATCCACCTCGCTGGCATCTACGCTCAATGAGGTCAACGATCTTCGGCCGGTGCACATTGTGACCCTGGAAGATCCTGTGGAGTTTGTCCACCATCACCGTAAGGCCACCTTTAACCAACGGGAAATGGGGACCGATTTTGATACATTTGCCAGCGGTCTTAGGGCGTCGCTACGCCAGGCTCCCAAAATTATCCTGGTGGGTGAAATGCGTGATCGAGAAACTGTAGAGATTGGACTCAGCGCCGCAGAAACGGGCCACCTGGTGCTCACCACACTTCACACGGTGGATGCCGGTCAAACCATAAATCGTATCTTGGGCATGTTCGATACCGAAGAAGAAAAGCAGATAAGAATTCGTCTGGCCGATGCCATTCGTTACGTTGTGTGCCAGCGTCTCCTTCCTCGAGAGGGTGGCGGTCGAGTGGCGGCCTTTGAGATAATGGGCAAAGATATTCGAGTCAAGGAAATCATCCTTGATGGTGAGAGTGAGAATAAGACTTTCTATGAGGTCATCGAGAGCAATCGGGCATTCGGATGGCGCACTTTTGATGACTCTATTTTGGAGCTTTTCCAGGAAGGACAGGTAAGCCATGATACTGCCATGGCATATGCTTCCAAAAAGGCCATCATGAGACGCGGTATAGACCGGATCAAAGCCGCTCGCGGTGAAAAGGTAACCGACATCGACGGCCTTGAAGTAGACAGAGGATACGGGACCCGGGACAAAACTAAAAAGTAGGTATACAAAGCACGGTCAACCCGGGCCGGAGGGTGATGCTCAGTGAGAATACAGTGCGATCATTGCCAGGCTGTTTTCAACGTGCCTGATGAAAAGATGCCCAGGGGCAAGCAATTCAAGGCGACCTGCAGCAAGTGCAGACATACCATTATAGTAGAGCCGCAGGGAGCCTCCGGAGGCAAGGGTGCTACAATTGGCGTCGACGTCTCTCTTTCAGAGGTTGCTGATGCGCCTACGGCGATTGAGGCTGATCTCGATACGACCAGCGCCTATGACTCTCCTCTAGAGGTTCTCGAAGAAGGTGCCATGAGCGCTCTTGTCTGTGTGGATGAACCCGAGCGGCTCAAGGCCGTGAAAGAAGCGCTTGACGACTTGAACTACTACAGCAGTGTGGCTTCCTCAGTAAAAGAGGCACTCAGTAAGCTCCGTTATAATCAATACGATCTGGTGATGCTGGATGAGGAATTCTGTGGGGAGAGTGCTGACAACAACACCATACTGCGCTATCTGCAGCCCATGCCCATGTCCACTCGCAGGAACATCTTTTTGATGCTGATTAGTAACCAAATCAGAACTTTAGACAACCTGATGGCATTTGCCAAGAGTGTCAACGCCGTGATCAATGTCAGTGATACTCAGAAAGTGAAACTCGTACTTGAACGTGCTATGGCCGACCACCGGCGTTTTTATAAAGTGTATAGGGATCTAGTCCAGGTGATCGGCGTCCACTGATTCTGCTGGGTGGAGTGCCAAACCTCTCTCCACGGTCTCCCGACGAAGCTTGGTGAAATATCCGGGCTAGCTCAAAACAAGCCAGCTGTATACCTGTTCTTTCCCTGATTTTCTTGACACTGATTTGGCGAGAGCTTATAACTAAACCCTTACGAGGGGACGTAGCTCAGTTGGGAGAGCGCAGCGTTCGCAACGCTGAGGTCGTGGGTTCGAATCCCATCGTCTCCACCAATGAGTGGTAACCGCGGCCGTGACCGCGGTTTTTCTTATCTTCATTGAGGCCACCAAACAGGGATAACTATTTTTCATGGAGGGTTGCAATGAGGCAAACGGCAATAGCTATGTTGGCTCTCGTTGTTTTATTGAGCATGGCCAGTTTTCCCGCAAAGGTCTCTGGTGCTACTGATGAGTATGAGTCGCTGGAGTTTTTTCTGGATCAATCCCTGAAGCGCGAAAAAGATCCAGAGAAACGAGCCGAGATTCTCAATCGTTACCTGATAAAGGCCCTGGGATTGGTATATCAACAGAATCAAGAACTCATCCGCCTTCAGCGCCGGATCTTGAATACTACCCAAGAGCTCCGGGATATAGAAAAAAAAGAGATAAGGGAAATGGAGATACAGATGCAGAAGAATCAGTAGACAGAGGACAGGATAGGTTTATTAGAGAACTAGAGAATTAGAAAATTAGTCAAACAGATGAATTGTTTACTGCTCACTGCTTACGATTTACCTAATCAACTGATTGACGAGCTCCTTTAGCGCTCAATATTGACAGATCTTGATATTTCCCCTATAGTTCGCAGCCAATATGTACGTTTAAACGTGGATCTGGTTACCTTTGACATTACGGGAGGAGATGGGGTGCCAAGAACAGCAAACATAACTCGGAAAACCAAAGAGACCAAGATCAACATGAAGCTTGCTCTTGATGGTAGTGGTGAGTGCAGGATTAAGACCTCCGTAGGTTTTCTTGACCATATGCTCACCTTACTGACAGCCCATGGTCGTTTCGATCTGGAACTGCAGGCCGAGGGTGATCTTTGGGTGGATCAACACCATACGGTGGAAGATATAGGTATTTGTTTGGGACAGGCTTTCGCCAAGGCTCTGGGCAAGAGAGAGTCTATTAGGCGATACGGCCAGCAATTGATTCCCATGGATGAGGCCTTGGCGTCGGTGACAGTTGATCTGTCCAATAGGCCATACTTGGTTTACAACGTGCCCCAGCTGAGCGAAAGGGTAGGGGAGTTCGAGACCCAGCTTATTCAAGAGTTCTTTCGGGCTTTCACCGTGCACGCTGGGGTCACCATGCATATCAATGTCTCTTATGGGGACAACAGCCACCATATCATCGAGGCCATTTTCAAGTCGTGGGCTCGAGCCCTGAGATACGCATGTGAGATAGAGCCTGGTCTTGATACTGTGCCCTCCACTAAGGGAGTCTTATAAAAAGACTGGGCCCTGAGCCGGTAAAGAGCAGAAATTCTACAACCTTCGCTTGACAATCATGTGGAGATAGAGTTAAAAATAAGGGTTCCAAAATTTGACGCGGGGTGGAGCAGTTTGGTAGCTCGTCGGGCTCATAACCCGAAGGTCCCAGGTTCGAATCCTGGCCCCGCTACCAAGTATTTTCAAGGGGTTACGCATTTAGTGTAACCCCATTTTTTTGCTCTGGTTGCGGATAGGTTGCGGATGGTTGCAAGATGGATGGGTCATCAAGAGCGTCAATTTCCGACTTTTTGCCGCCTGGCATCCAGTGAAAATAGGTATCCCATGTAAGTTTAACTGAATGGTGACCAAGCTGATTTGACACGTCAGCTATGTTGTCGCCCTTTGAGATTCTCAGGGTCGCATAAGTATGCCTGAGATCATGAATCCTGACCTTACGGAGACCGGCTTTTTGCAAAGCTTTCGCAAATACTCTTCTACGCCAGTTGTCTTTGTCAATCAGACCACCGTTACTGTTTGTAAAGATGTATTCAGGCAAGGCTCCCAAGCCCAAGGCCAGACCCTTCTTCTTGCTTTCCACAAGGTATTGTTTAAGAACTTGAGTGAGCTGGAGGCTCATATCAACCCGCCTGTTCTTCCCGTTCTTTGGGGTTTGAATTTTGCCCCTAACGAGACCTCTCTTTACCTCCATAAACCGTCCATTGAAGTCTATGTCCTCCCACTTTAAGGCAAGAGCCTCACCAATTCTCAATCCAGTCCTGGCCAATAACAGAAACAGTGGAAAGTGCTCCTTATAATGTGTTCTTACGGTTCTCAAAAGTACACTAAGTTCTTCTGAGTTTAAGGGGGCAAGTGCCTCTCGACGGTCTTTCTTCGACCTCAAATATTTCCCCATTCTCAAGGCTGGATTTGTCTGGAGCACCTCATCATCAATTGCCTTGTTGAAAACCCCAGAGATGACGTCTCTAAAATGACAGACAGTGTTTGCAGCGTAACCTTGCTTTCGCTTGCCAAGGAGAAAATCCTTTACCATACCGCGAGTGACATCCGTAATGTTGTAATTGCCAAAAACAGGCAGAACATGATTCTTGAGGATGTCATGATAATCTCTTAAGGTGCTCTCCTTGCATGTTACTGGCACAGTGAGTGATATCCAATTTTTTGCATACTCACCGAACGTTGGGGGTGTTTGATTTTCATCAGGCGCAAGATCAAAATGCTCCAGTATCAGCTTCGCCTCTATCTTCTTGGCCGCCTCATCAGCCAAACGCTTATCCCTGCCAACCTTCTTTGCCTTGCGCTTTCCCTGATGGTCGATGAAGATCCAGTAGATTCCTGAACCTTTCGGCCTTTCTCTAACTCTAACTCCCATAAAGCCCTCCTTGGTTTGAGTTTCTGCCAAAATGTCAGAGGAAAAATTATGAAAAATTTTTCCCCGGGACTCCTGTGTTATTGAGGTTCCATATCTCTTAATAGGCGTACTCGAAAATCTGCTTCGCTTACTCACACGATGGTACCTACATATGATGTGACTCCTGCCATGGGGGGGGGCATACCCCTGGGGATGGGGGGGCACCTCTCTTCAATGCAACCTTACCGTTCGGACCCGTGCCTCTAACCTCATCTCCTTTCGGTTACTGTCGTAGGTTGCTCTGGCCATGATCCCTAAGCGGTAATCCTCTTTAGGGATTTCGTAGGTAAGCTCGATGGGTTTATTTGGTGACAATTGCTCAGCTGCTCCCACAATAGCATCTATAGCGTCTTCTTTCCAAGTCTCAAAACTCGGTCCTCTAATAGGTTTAGGCATTGTCCCCTCTCTCCTTCGCCACTGCCACACTAGCTTCCCATATCATCTGCTTCCAGGGCTTGTTGGGGTTATAGATCTCCTCGTCAATGACGTATGGCTCCTCAAAGTACACAACCGCACAGAAGCCGAGGATTAGCAGGATACTGATCACGACAAGCCATTGCCAAGTCCATCTTCTTACAGCCATCTTACTTATATTCATGCCCATTCCCTGCATGCTGGAAGCACTATGCCTTTTGCTTGCTTCCGTTCATAAACCGTCCGTTTAATGAACGGTCTTATCCTATAACTCTATAGAATAATTAGCTTTAACCGTTCTTAGGTTGATTTTTAGAGCCTTGTGAACGTACCCAAGGGACAGGCAAAGAGCCCTAGAGATCTCCCTCAGGGACTTACCTGACCTTCTCAACCTTTTAGCCTTTTGAATGACCTTTATCTGTTCTAGGTCTTCGACTAATCGGTTGTCTTTTATCCTAAAGCCAAAAGGGATACGGCCAGACCATTCACCTTTTTGCCTCTTATGTTTGAGTGCATCTTTGGTACGCTCCGCTATCAAATCTCTTTCCATCTGAGCGACAGCCGAGATGATAGTGAGAAAGAACTTCCCCGTGGCGCTCTTGGTATCTACTTTCTCTGATATGCTATGGAAGGCGATGCCCTTGCTCTCAAGGCTCTCTATGAGGCTAAGGGTATCCAAGGTTCTTCTGGAGAGTCTGTCGAGCTTGTAGACTATGACAGCCTCCACCTTTCCGCTCCCGACCAAGTCAAGTAGTTTGGCCATACCTTCTCGTTCTAGGTCTTTACCTGACGCTCCCTCATCACGGATAATCTCAAGCAGCTCCAGGTCATTGATAGCGGCATACGCCTCAATCTTGGCCTTCTGTGCATCAAGGCTAATGCCTTCCTTTACTTGGTCCTTGGTGCTGACCCTGATGTAACCAACTGCTTTCTTAGTGTCCCCTGATTCCATACTTCACTATAAGTCATATGTATACATTTGTCAATATATATTATGTATAAATACATTGACATCTGTCTGCAATCATTTATAATCGGCACATGGAAAAGAAGACCGAAGTCGTCACAGTCAGGGTCACCGAGGCAATCAAAGATCTTCTGGAGAAATTGGCCCGCAAAGAAGTTCGTAGCCTTTCCCAGCAGTGTGAGTGGCTTATCCTCCAGAAGCTGAAGGACATGGGTCTCATTGACGAAGATTTTCAGGTCACTGATTAATCTAGCTGACATAAAATCCCTCTCCCTTTGTTTCTTTCAACTCTGCTCGCAGTTCAGTAGCTCGCTCCAATAGCCATTGAAACCACTGATCCTCTTCAGCCTCTTTTTGCCGTTGGCGTTCCTCAGCCCTCGCCCTCTTTCTGGCCTCTTTGACTTCCGGGCTCAACCGCAATTGCTTTCCCCTTAAGCGTTCATAGTGGGAGACTTCTCGCTTGTCGGGCATTGCAAAGCTTTCAATTTCATCCCACACATCATCTCCATGGTCGAGATAGGCAAATACATAATTGGCAGCTATTTCTTCTAGATCACTGGCATTGCCACTTGGTTCTTCAAGTTCTCTGGCCTTCGACCAGCTATAGATTTCCTTTCTGTTCAGCTGGCGGATTCCTTCATAGAGCAGACCTGCCATTCTTATTGCCTTCCTTGTAGAGAAGCCCTCAGTCTTATAAATTCGTCTCAAATCCAACCTAGTCCAGTACATGACAGGATCGTAGCCTTCACTCTTCTGGTACTTAGCCATAGCCAAAAGCTGGGCGAAAGAAACTACATTTTTGTTGTTTTCTAGGGAGCCTTGTTCTCTCACTGAAGCATCTCCTTAACTGAAATCATTGGGAAATTTCTATTTCTACTAGAATTAAATAATTTTTTTCGATCTATTCGCATCCTTTCCCGATTCCAAAACGGTCTTTTTGATCAGGGTCTTAGGACCAAAAAAACTTGGGGCTATCCAAGGTACCCACAAGCTGAGATAGTTTCTAAGACCCCGAACAAATCAACCTTTAGCATGGCTAGGCAGGCACCTTTGGACGTGGTTTGAGGTTAGCCAGAAGCCTCTGCTTCTCTTCTTCTGGCAGAGACTCCCACCATGCTTTCTTTGCCTTACTCCGCTTCTTCCGCCTGAGTTCTCGTTTTGTCATCCCCTCATTGGCTAAGGCATATTTGGCAGCAATGCTCTTTCTGGTGCTGATCCTCGCATTGCACTTGGTTTCGGGATCACCTGGAAGTGAAACCCTGCTTTCTGCTTCAGGGTCCAGGGGACAGTGGTTGACACTACACTCTTCAAAGCTCGGGCATTCTTTATAAGGTTTCATCTCTTCTTTCTCCTTTCCCCAACAAAAAAGCCCAGCAGCAGGGGATAAAGTCCCCACTACCAGGCTTTCAGCTGGTTACTTAAAAGGGTTAGCGAAGTCAGTGAGTAGTTGAGGTTGTTAGCCCACTAACGGATCGAAACCCATATGGTTTTTGTATGTTTCTGTCATTACCTCTATAGCTTCATGAGCATGGCTCACAGGGACAATCAAAGAGTCGTGTACTGGAATAATAGGAACCTCCTTTCCCACGAAGTGTTTTAGTATGTCTTCCATGATCAGTGAGTCCCTGTACTGGAGTTTTGGACCGCAGTCGCTGAAGAAATCGTCACGTATATTCGGGTGAGCGGTTCTAAAGTCAGCTATCAGATTACGGATGAAGTCGTGTTTCATAATGCCGTCACCGAATTTCTCACGTAGCTTTTTTTTACCTTTGAAAGAGTGTGATATAGCTTTCAGCCTGTCTTTATGGGGTTCGCAGTTAATAATGATCAGAGCTACATTCTTGTTGAGCTCTCGATTTACCCCGAAACCGTATAGATCCCCATCGGGGGCTTCCAGACCACTTAAGTGGTAGAGCATTCTCAGGTGCATGGAGGAGTAGTCTATTTCAACTGTGGGTTCACCGTTTATGAAGATGTATCTCCTTGAACGCTTAGAAAGATTCTGCAGATCACACCCATAAAAACGTCCGCCCAACTGGAATGAACCTCTACTAAATACCCTGTGTAAATACTTGTGCTTACATCTGAATATCCTTATTGTGTTAGTAAAGCCCTGGGGATGGGTACTGGGTTCGGAGTACTGGATCGGGTCGAATGGATGCTCAACCCCAACGACCCCTTGCATCCACCTACTTTTTTCACCACTGGACAGGGTCTTCAGTAGCTTCTTGATCTCCTGATCTAGGGAAATTCCACGATCCATGATCGTGAGACCTAAAAGCTCCTCTTTTGTGAGATGTCTATAAGTCTCTAAGGGGATGTGGATTTCAACTTCAGTCTCTTTAAGAATGGAGTTGTAAGCATGAAGGAACCTTCTCATTTTCCTGGTCTCCTGAGTGTCCTTATAGTCTATTTGCTCTTTGACATAGCGGTTGTCCCGCTTGATGCGTTCCTTGAGTATTATAGGGTCGGGCCGTGGGAGCCTCTCGATGTCCTCGACTGTCATATCCAATCGGTCTAGAAGCTCATCGCTTGCCCATATACGCCCCATCTTACCGATGTCAAACCTACCACCTACTCCCTCGACCAAATCGGCTTCCCTTAACGCATCAATTATGGGAATGATGTTGCTACGAGTGAAGAACTTATACCGATACCTTTTCGGGCGTGAATAACGATGATGATCCCTGCTGTACATCACAGGAACATCCAGCCAATTAGCCAAGAATAGGTTGGCTAGTATGCAGTTAAGGGCACGCCTTTTAAAATTTCTCTTTCGGCCACCAATCCCTAGTTCCTTAAAAAGATTCCTAACCAACTCGACCACTTCTGCCTTCTTAGTGACCCTATTGGCTTTCAAGTAAATGGCCCGATTTAGCCACCTTCCGAACTCTTTTGGGTCTTCGGTGTAATGATTCTCCTTCGCCTTTTCATGTGTCGTAATTACTTGCTCTTCTAGCATCATCCCTTCTTCTCCTTTCCTGTTTGCGGGCACAAAAAAACCCCATAGCCTATTCGGCTAAAGGGTTTGGAAGTGCTCAGTTGATAGGGTCTTTTAGACGCTGCTTGTTATCTGCTAGTCTCTATGCTTGGCCGCTGGCTAAAAGGATTTATGCCGCGGCATCAGCTTCCTTTCTGAGCCGTAGTGCCCTTTGCTCTGCCAGTTTTGGGCAGAGCTTCACTTTCTGAGTGATTTCCTCTCCGAACAAACGCTGAACATATTTAGGGTCAGCCTTGTATTCGTCTCCATGCTCTAGCGCTTTCTTCCACTCGTTTCGAGTGAACTTGTATTTCTCTCCATCAATAACTGCGCATACTGGCTTCCTAATTCTAGATTGTTTTGCCATGCGTTTTCTTCCACACTTAAATGTGGTGATGGGCATAATAGCCAGCTTATGTTTCGTTCCAAAAAAGACATACCTATCTGTTTTCTTATTTACTTTGAACATCCCAGAGTTACCTCCTACTTATTTCGGAACCCTCTAATTGAGGGACCTGGTTAGGTTCACAAAGCTTCTTTTCTATTTGGCTAGTCTTTCAATTAGAGCTCCTGCATAACTTCATCTACAATGTTATCAACCTGGTTCCTATTAACCTCAAACCTCGCCAGATAGTCATCAATGGCAGCGTATGCGACAAGGATGGTGCCCGTGTTCAATCGGCTATGACGGAGGCCATCTTTGAGCCAGTCCCTTAGAGTACGCACACTCACTCCTGCGTACTTGGCGGCCTCTTTGACTTTGGCCCAGCCTCGGTTATCTGATGAGATGATTTTCATTGGTTCTATCCACGAAAAACATAATTAGGTTCAGTCCTAGCCATTACTTTTCTCCTTTAGCTTTGGCCTTACCCTTAACCTGCTTCTTCTTCGGTACGTTGTTCTCACAGGTACGGTTGGGGCAGGTGACCTTGCGGTCTTTGATCTTACACTTCTCACAAAGACCCTCAGGCGGTTTGTACTCCTCCCAACCACTGTTCCTGGCTATACGAAGTATCTGCTCGATCACCTTGTGTGGTTGCATGGGGTCTTCCAGTTCCTTGTTGGCCTTGATGATCTCGTCCACCTTACTGACAGCCTTAAGGAACAACTCATATAGTTCCTCTGCCAGGACAGCACCACCAAGTCCATCAGCCAACTCTTTAGCAGCTTGGCCCTGAGCAGATGACATTGCATCTTCCTCGTCCTTGATACGGGCCTTGGCGATGTTGTCAACTATCTTATTTATGACCTTGGCTTTGACTTTCGCAGTACTTTTAGGTACTTGAGGAACCTGAACTTTCAGGTCACCCTTGTTACTCTCATCGTCCATGTAGTACCAGTAGTTGAGAGTCCCGAAGGGTACACCCTGTGTGCCAGCCAACTCTCTCATTGCTTCCTTAATGGAGCAATCGTTAGCTTCCACAATCTCGTCAACCTTTTGACAGGCCTCGATACGGCACTGCACTAAACTGTGCTTTTCACCTTTAGCCATTGTTGTACCTCCTGTTTGCTTTGTGATGTGCAGCCCATTTCTTGTATGCTGCCCTTTCTCTGGCATCGACTTGGGGCCAGATGTCATTGATGTGTCTGGCAGACTGTCTGAAAGTTCGCTCAAAATTCATAAGCTTCCTCCTTTGATTAAGGTTATTGCCATCGTTCGTTCCATAATTTGATCTCCACTCGACCTCTCCTTGTTTCTTTTCCTTGCCCTCTAATCTTTAGGCGCTACAAATCGTGTAGCGTTGTCACAAGGGGCGTAGCAAATGAGGGAATGAACTAAATTAATGATTCAAAAACTTGTTCAATTCCCTCTAATCTTTAGGCGCTACAAATGGCGTGGCATTGTTACGAGAGGCGCAGCAAATGAAGGGATGGTGGAATTGAAGACTTTGTGCATTATCCTGTCCTGCGCATTGGCAGGCGCTATGAGGAGATGAGGATTGTTACTAAAGGATGAACAAAAAGGCGTTTTATTGAAGGTCTAAGTAGCCTGTGTGTAGGCATGAACCACTAACTCGTCTTCCCGTAGTGGTCCAAGTTTTTTAATGAGGTATTTGTTGAGGTTCATCAATGGCAGGTAGTTATAAGGCCTGATTCAACAAAAAGGATACGGGACTTAGAGATCCACTATAAAACAGAGTGTTAGACTTTTTTATTAAGCCCATTCGATGTCGTCCAAAGGTACATAGGCGCAGTAATATCCAGTCCTAATGGAGCTGTATAGGTGTCTCCAGAGATCTGGGTGTTCTTTTTCTATTCTCTTCAAACTACGACTGATGGAAGCTTGAACTCTTTTCCGAGCTTTCTCTTCTTCATCACTGAACTTGCGAGATTTGCCTCCAAGGCTGGACGCTTTGCCTAGTTGCTCAATGATAGCTTCCTTTTCCGCCGTTAGGTTGTTTGCCCTCCCCAGATCATTGTTGAGCAAAGCCTCATCCAGTTTTTCTTCGAGCCATTTCAACCTATTCCTAATTTCCCTCTGGGCTTGAAAATCTAGAACCATCTTGGTATCGTCCTCGAAAGCAGATCTAGAGTTGGGGTCCTTTTCACGTTGCTTTTGCATCCCTTCCCAAAACTCTTTTAAAAGCTCATAGGTAATATCTTTGCGGCCTACGTCTGCCGATTCTGGTGGTATTCCTTGCAATCCAGCTGTGAGTTCCAATACATAAAAGGGTTTTTTCGCGTGGTCTATCAAGTAGGAGATATATTGCATCCCTTTGGCATCGGGCAAGGAAATGGATTTTCCTTCAAAAGTAATCCTCCAGACTTCTCCTTCCTTACGGAAAACGTTCTCAGAGGAAGTTAGAGTGTCAGTTAGGTGGAAGGGGGGCGGCTTAGGTACCTGTCCAAAGGCCTCAAGATGTCGCTTGAAGTACTCAGCGAAATACCCTAGGTGCAGCTCAAGTTCATTTGCATGCTCCGCCGGCACAGTAGTTACATATGAGACTCTTCTGCTAGTTTCGTCAGCTTGCGTAACCTCAACACAGAAACGTACATCAGGGCCTTCTGCGAATACTATTGTCCCGACTTTTTTCAAGTCCACTCCAACTCGGTACCTATATTCCTTCCAGAAGTCATCTTCCTGAACCTGAAGCGAATAGAATAGGTCAAGAGCTATATCCAACTCCTCTTTTACCCCCAAGGCCACGTACTTAAAATAGGGTGATATTATTTCGGAAACCTTTGAAGGCGCATACCTCAAGCGATCAAATGAGATGATTTGTCCCAATGCCTTTCTTGTTTTGGCAAAGGTGCCAATGGTAAGTTCCTTTTCATAGTGACCAATAATCTCCAAAAGGTCCGTTATCCCTCCAGTGACAGGACGGTGCCAGACTGCAGGATTTCCGTTGAGATAAATCTTCGCCTCTATATAGGCATTATCTGCATTGATATAAGGTTCCAGTTCATATTCATCATGTGTTTTCACTAGGAATTCTAAACAGTTGACAAAAAGATTTGTTGTCTCGCCAGTTTGAAGTGATTCTAGCAGGTTTCGTAAAACCCGCATCTTTAAGTCAAAGAGTTTACTCCGACTTTTGACGAGATACCTGGCCTCTGCTGGTGTCAAGATTTCTAAAACCGGTGCTTCGTCATAGGAGCATTCTTTGATGGAGCTTTCGTCATTTCCTGCCCCCCAAATGTACTGGTAGAAAGAATCCCCATTTTCATTGGAGTCAGCTATGTGCGACGAGATAGGTTTTTTAATGAAGTAAAGAGGAGAGAGAAGTGCTTCCAAGAGTGGTGACCTTTTAAATGGCTGCATTGGAAGGCCAGTTTTTAGTATGTGGTCACGATTTCTTTCCAAGTACGAAATAAATAGCTTTGTTACCTGTTGAAGTTCGCTAAGACTATAAAGTGGTGCCAACCTTCCAAACAAATACCGAAGAGCAGTTGCTCGTCTATTTAGTAATTCCAGATCCTCTTTTTCAAAGAGGATCAGAGCCTTCTCTGGCTGGAGATAGTCAAGAGCCTCTGCTAGAGACGGAACGAATAGATAGGTGTAAAGGTCATCATTTTCTCGATAGTCTGAATTTGGGGCCGAATTTTGTCCCTCATATTCCGTCCGCTCTAAAACACCCCGAACACGCTCAACATCCAGACCAAACCTATTGCTTATCGCATTTGCAGTAAAGTCGGTTGCTAGGCGAACCTCATTCGCTGTCGGCCTTGATTCATCGTCCCGTGTCATGGCTCTCAATCTCTCCTTTTATATTCGACTCTATAAGGTAGTTGGCGAAGGGAGCAAGAAACATGCCTGTGAGATGGCATCAAAATGCAGCGGATCCATGTAATCTAATGAAGATACTGCTAAAAGTCGTTCATCACCTAGAAGGGGCAACACTAAAAGGACCTGCAGACTCTATCCTGCTGTGAAAATCCTGAAGAAAGATTTGGGGAGGAAAGGAAAATTGAGCGTTCCTTTTTTTGGGGGGGGTATCGAGGTAGGACAAAAAAGTGACCCCAAGTAACCTTCACTTTCGATTCTCTCTTCTTGTCTTCCTGTTTCCCTACGCTGGTATTACCCAGGTCAGGTTATAAGGGTTGCTGCTTTCGCTGCTCTCAGTCTCCGGGTTTCCCCTTTTGACACCCCTAACAGTCAGTTTACCTTCCGAGAGATTCTCCGGTGAGATTTCTTGGGGTCTCTTTTAAAATAGTACACCCGATCAGTCCTCGTCAAGAAAATAAGTTTAGCAAGTAGAATTAAGTCTCCGCCGTAGCAAAAGGATTCGAAAATACTAGGATTTATTGACAAATTGGTAAAGTAACTGTAGCTTGATGAAAGCAACCCATCACTTGAACATTCAGGCTTGAATAAATTTCCTTATCTGGTGTAGCTAAGTGCCTGCATTTCACTTCTTAAGCAGGAGCATGCTATGGCCCGCGGTGACCAACTAGCCCGTCAGTGGCGAATCATACAAACACTTGTATCCTCGAAGCATGGCAAGGCTGTTGCCGACCTGGTCAAGGAAGAGAACTGCCACCCTCGTACAATCTACCGTGACCTGGAAGCCCTCCAGGAGGCGGGCTTCCCTATCTATTCTGAGCGCCTGGACGGCAAGGGCGTTTGGTCGGTTGTTGATGAATATAAGCACATGCTGCCTATGCCCTTCACCCTCACCGAACTTATGGCCCTCTACTTCAGCCGGGACCTGATCAGTGTATTCCGAGGTACTGTGTTCTATGAATCACTGGAATCACTCTTCCAGAAGATCAAAACCACTCTCCCCCCAGAATCCCTGGCCTACATGGACCGTGTGGAGCAGAGTCTCTACATAGGCTTCAAGCCCTACAAGGATTACGGACGCTTCAAGGAGATCATCAGGCAGATCAATGATGCAACAGTGAATCGTAAGACAGTTGATATGGTCTACCGGACAATGAGTCGCGGCGGTGAGGAAAACCGCCGCAAGGTCGACCCCTACAAGGTCATGTTCTTCGACTCAACCTTCTACCTCATCGGCAACTGCCACCTTAGAGATGAGGTTCGCATGTTTGTCCTGGATCGCATCAAGATGCTGAGTGTGACAGACGAGACGTTCGAGATCCTCGCTTACTTCGATCTCAGAATCAATAATGCCTCCGTGGAAGCCATGAATAACAATGCCAAAGCCATCAGCCACAGGGCTCGAGGTTATAGGACGGAAGAGACCTTCTCGTTGGCGATCATTCACGGACTCGGCAAGCTCGAATTACCAAAATCTCAGCACACATTCTGTTGAGGAGCCTCCCGTGAAAATGAGGAGTTGTTCAGCCAAACACTCAACACAGTTGAAGTGGCAGCACAAAACTTAGATCGGATATTGCATGAATCGACCAACAGAGGCAGCATCCATGAGTCATGTACAATGACTTATCAAGGCAAGGATGTGGCGTGGAGTTTACATATGCTGTTCATATAGCAAAAACTGCAAAAGTTAACATCTTGGCAAGAGATGTTTAACCAACATCCTTGAATTGCTACCCCACTATTTTGTGCCGAGTCCTCAGAAGCTGAAAGTGCGGCTTAAGGGTCGAATAGCGCGGGTAAATCTAAAAAACTCTAAGTTTACCTTGATTTCAAGGTCATCGATCATTATTTATATCCATATTATTTAATGCGATAGAATGGAGGAGACAATGACCAAAGAAACAGCATTAATTGTAGGCGGATCGGCAGGCATCGCTCTTGATACTGCCAAAAGACTGGCGAAACGAGGCGTGGATTTAATCCTTATTGCACGAGGGCAAGATCAATTGGCTAGGGCCAAAACAGATGTACAAAACGTTGGTAACGCCGATGTAGAGACCGTATCGCTTGATCTGTATGACTCTGATGGGGTGCAAGCATTCATCTCAAAAATCGACAATGATAGCCGTGCGATTAAATATCTGATAAATGCCGCCGGCTATTTCAAACCTGTGTCTTTCCTTGATCATACACTTGAAGATTACAGGAAGTACATGGATCTCAATGAGGCCGTTTTTTTTGTCACCCAAGCCGTGACCAAAAATATGAAGAAAAATGGCGGTGGATCGATAGTAAATGTTGGCTCGATGTGGGCTAAACAAGCGATCAAAGCTACTCCGTCCTCTGCGTATTCGATGGCAAAGGCAGGTCTGCATTCTTTGACGCAACATCTGGCAATGGAGCTGGCCGAGTACAATATTCGTGTCAATGCCGTATCCCCGGCGGTAGTTCAGACCACGATCTATAAATCTTTTATTGAGGAAGACAAGATTACGGAAGCCTTGAAAGGCTTTGACAGCTTTCACCCGATCGGACGCATAGGGCAGCCGGAGGATGTGGGCGCTGTGATCGATTTCTTGCTTTCAGACGAGGCAGGATGGGTGACTGGTGCAATCTGGGATGTTGACGGAGGCGTCATGGCCGGCCGCAACTAAAGCATCTATAATTGCAAATCGGGGTCGCATCTTTACTATTAAATGTTAAGGGGCCAGATGTCCGTATAACTCTTGCATGATAACGGTTGGAGCGAAGTGTCGATCTGATCCTTTCTCCTTCCACTTTATATAGCGCCAGAACTGTTCGACCAGCTACTTACGATAGCTGCTATAGATGTGAAGTCTTTGGATGTCTCCAAAAGTTTGAGATATGCAAATCATATCTACAGATCCGCTGAAGTTTAGGTATTGGCAAGATATGATTAATGTGCATCCGGAAGTTTCTACCCCAGCATTTTGTGCCGAATCTTTAGAAGCTGAAAGTGTGAATTAAGGGAGTCGGGATAGAATTGCGGCGCGCGCAACCGTAGGTGGAGAGTTACCGTCACGCACCCTTTCGGTATGTGCGGCGGGTTCCTAGTTCCACCATAGCCCACGTTTCCGCAAGCCCCCCTCAGATCCCGGACGGTCGGTTTTCCCGAGTCCGGTTCAGACCCTGGCTTGTCCTCCTGCTGCCTTCTCGCAGCCGAGGAAGCTTAAATGCTGGCGCATATACGCCCCTCTCGACTACGGTTTGCATGCAGGACTAGACCCTAATTTAATGGCTCGGCTACCCCAGCCCAATGTCCGGGACCGGCCAAGGCCCACCAGGTGCCCAGAGCCCCTTTGCCCTCTCAGGGTGTTACCCTTCAAGGAGTGGCGTCTAACCGCCACCTAGAGAGGCATTACCCTCTCATCATCGCTCATACGGGCTCATGCGCCAGACCAAAACCCTCCCGCTGCCTTCGGTTTTCCTATACAGCAAGTCTTTGCAGGTTGTCGCCAGCCCCTGCTGGGAGATGGTCCTTCCCGACGTTATCTCCGCGAGTCTTTCCCTAGGTGCCTGGACCCTTACCCCGGTGGGACCCTATGGTGCATATGCCCGTTTCTTCCCATAGGACATCGGCCTTCCCCAGATTACAAGAAGGTCGGCTCCCACACTTACCCGCACAGCGACTCCTGTACGGAACTGTTAACGAGGCTGCAGTCATTTCGTTATGTTCAGGCCCCCAGGTTTGCTCACCACCCAGGTCGCTCCCACCGCAGTTCCACACCAGCAGAACTGAGCAGCCGTGACTTTTACTTCCGAGCACCCCACGGTTCGTTACCTCCCCGTGTCCCGGATATACTAGCCGTCTGAATCGGGCAATTGACGGCAGGGGACTTTCACCCCATAAGACTCGCGGCCTTGTCGGCCGCTCCTGTAATGCACAGTTCGCTCCCACCCCTCCATGCTGCCTACCTCACTTTCTGCCTGGTTGCCTGTGCGTATAGTCGCAGCTTTCCGCCACCAGAAAAGTTGCCTATCTACATTACTCATCACCGTAGAGTGGTAATCTTTTTCCCATATATTACCTAAATTACCTACTATTCTTGAACTTCATCTTCAGCAAAATACCAGTTAAGTAGACGAAATAACTTCAAACACAGCGAATAATCTTGAACGGCACACTTCTTGTTACGAGTGGACTCTCCATGTTATGGGCCGATTGGCCCTAAATCCAGGTCAATGGACAGTGCAGATCGGGTCTTCGTTGATGCACCTGAATGGAGGTATCTATGTTCCCGGAGTTGTTCCTGCCCATTGCATATATTTTTGTCGTGGGTCTGCTCTTACTGAAGGACGAATATCAGAGCCGCCGGCTAAACAGAGAGCGTTTTGAGGCACGGGCTCAGGTCGAATGGCCGGTCACCGTTGAGACCATCTCAGGACCAATGTACGGTCACACAGACAACATTAGCGTGACTGGTGCGTTATTGGTCTGCCTACAGCCTTTGTATAAGGGGGAAATAGTAAAAGTAGTCCTAAATGCTCCCAGTCGGTCCATGGTGGTACACGCTGAGGTAGTTTGGACCGACAGGTATCTGCCCACTGAAAAATACTATCCTCACAATGCAATCGCTGTCCAGTTCAAACGGATTACCGATGCATCCAGAAATTTCCTTACTTTGGCAGTTTATGATTACCTGAAGACAGATGAAAACTAGCAGGTTCATTTCATCGGGAGTCAAGATGTCACTGATTGCGCTTTTTTATTGGCATCGGGTTTGCATCAGTAAAACAGCTGGTGCGGTGGGCATAGGGTTCACCCTCCTGGCCCTTTGTGGGACCCCCATCAACGACTGAGGTGGGGGGTCCTTTTTTCTTGGCATCGGGTTTGCATTATTAAAATCGCCTGAAGCCAATCTGAACCTAAGGCTCTGGCATTATGAGCGAGACTTTCATAGAAAAGCGCAGGAAACCAGAATATTGCAAGCATTATCCATTATGCGAACATTTAAAGACTTTGGTTGGCAAACTAGCTCTCAGATTATTGGACACCTATACAAGCCTATTACCAACAGAGGTCGAGTTAATCTGTAGCCAATGCAATGATTTTGAGCGGATGAAAATACCGTAACCAAATAGGGTTTAACCTCTGCTCTCCATTCCTTCACGCAGCCCACCTGGCGTAGTAGTCAGAAGCGCCAGTTTTAAACGACACCTTTGAGCCAACTCATACATCTGCTTTGGCTTCGTCACTCTCCACTTTTCTCTTCCACGTTCAACCTGGCTTGTGGTAAGGTACATCCCCTCACTATCCCTTTTGTCCTCACTGGTCTTCGCAGGACTGGTTATGAGGGGCAACGAATTCTTAGGTCTTTGAGGTCAGTATGTCGTCTATGCCCAAGATTCTGATAGTTGACGATAACCCTTTGCTATGTAGTAGCTTGAAGGGTTTTTTGAGTAACCGATACTCTGAAATAACTACAGCTAATAGTGGAAAAGAAGCTATAGAATCGCTTGCCGCAGATGAATTTGACCTTATTTTACTGGATGTAGTTATGCCGGAGATGAGTGGCTACCGGGTACTAGATTACATAAATACCCATGGTCTGAAGACCTCGGTAATTCTTATAACCGGATATGCCCCTATCGAACTGGCTAAAGAAGCCCCGCCAAAAGGTGCCTATGACTGTCTGATGAAACCGTTTGACCTCGATAAGCTGGTTGCGACAGTAGAGAATGCCCTCAGTAAGAATGGATTTGAAAAACAGCCAGAAGTGAACTGAGGCACTGTTGTAAGACAACACTCCAATGCTCAATGCTAAAGTGTGAACCGGATAGGATTAGCACTTTTCTATACTTCTCGATGGTGTTAAGGGTTCTACTGAGTAACCTTACCTAGCTTAATCCCTGCCCTCACTGGTCATCGGTGCCCCGGTCAGTGGGGGCTTTTTTTTGTTGCATCTTCACCCCTCAATTTTGTAATCTGTTGAGGAACTGATACCTCGCTATAATTCCTCATAAAAAATACTTTATTGTCTCATTGCCCAAGCTGTAGAAGGAGGAGCAGTAATTATGACTCTCACCAAAGCAGACATCGCTGAAGCAATATACAAAAAGACAAGCTATACGAAAATACAATCCCTCGAGCTAGTTGACTCCCTTTTCGAAATCATGAAGCAAACTTTGGAGAGCGGTGAGGATGTCCTCATTTCAAGCTTTGGGAAATTCTCAGTGAAAGAGAAAATGGAGAGGAAGGGTAGGAATCCGCAGAACGGACAGCCGATGATGATAGCGCCCAGGAAAGTTCTTACCTTCAAATGCTCTGGTAAGCTGAGGGACAGGATTAATGGGAAGAAGTGAGGCATCCCTCAATAATGCCAAGCTCTATACCCTCTGCATGTCGCCCTCACTAGCCTTTGCTGAATAGGTCAGTGGGGGCATTTTTTTCTCCACGTTGACACCAATCCATATTTTGTGCCAGATTAAATTCCAGCCGAGTGTGAATTAAGGGATGTAATGTGAAGTTTTACAGTGAGTCGAACTGGCATGAACGGTGCAATTGTCCCTACATGAGCTAATTAGGATCAACTGAGGGAAACATGATCATACTAGAGTTGCGGTTTAAAGACCTTGTCCTAAAAGAGTACACTCTCCCAAAAGGGGGTGGACTAACAATTGGTCGGCATCCCGACAATGACATTGTACCCAAAGATGCAGCTGTCTCTAACCACCATGCGATTATTGAAAGAAAAGGAGAAAAACTGATTGTCCTCGATAAAGAAAGCAGAAACGGCACATTTGTGAACGGAATAAAAGTGCAATCCGCTGAGCTAAATGAGGAAGACATTGTTAAGATTGGCAACGAACTCAACGTCAAAGTATTCACCTTCTCTTTGCAGAAAAGGGCATCAGCTGTAACCGAAGAACATGACGACAAATCTGCTGTGCTCAGCACAATTGAACGAACATTAGATAAACTCTAAGAGCAATGCCAAGGTTAAGAAGAGACTCTCCCCATGTCTTCATTGTTACATCTATGCGCTCGTAAAAGACCACCGCGAAGTCACTGGCTCCGCCTTTTTTGCTAGGGCTGGCTGGGCTGAAAATTGTAGAATTATTACTTGACTACTAGTCGATGGGAACCGTGATGAAAATTCAATGTTCACAGTGTAAGGCAGTCTACGCAGCAGAGACGTTAGAAATTCCCATAAAGGGTATTTCCGTCAAATGCCAAAAATGCAACTCTAGTATGTTCCTTCCAAGAGTGCCAGTATTAGATGCTCAATTATGCCCAACGTGCGGTTACATAAAACAAACGCAAGCCGAAGGAGACACATTTTCAACTGAATGTCCGAAGTGTGGTGCCTTATAATCCATAATCAAACGCATCCAAAGGAAGTTTTCAAGAGTAACTCTCTTTTTCAAAGACCACAGCGGAGCTTCGGCTCCTCTCTTTTTTATTTCCGCCCTTCGATGCTACCACTCTGCTTTACCAACAGGTGTGTGACAATCCGCAGGGTGAGTTTGGCACATAACATGCTATCCCAAACGAGGAACTGTACCTGCCAAACAAACTAAGGTGGATAGCTACTGTGGGGAACGTCGCTAAAACGTTAACCTATTATCTAGAGCCCGCAGAGGGCATGAGTGGAGATGATTTCATCACCACTTGTGCCTATTCAGTTCTCGTCGAGAAGTCAGGAATTGTTTCCCTCGAGCATTCGTCTCTTCTCTCTGGAACAAAAATTCTCAATGACACTCGTGACGTTCTGCACCCCATCACTGACTCCAGTGAGTTAATTAGCAACAAAGCCAAGGTATTTGAACTCCGCAAGCGGTCGGGCTCGCTAGTCACAGATATATTCGTTGGCAGAGCACCAACAAACGACATTGTCCTGGCCAATCCATCGGTATCAAAGTCACACTTACGATTTATATCCATTCCACGAACCAAGCACTACCAGCTGGTGGACATGTTTTCTTCCAATGGTACCTATCTCAACGGCAAGAAGTTCTACCCTTTTCAAAAACGCCAGGTAGAGGATCATGATGAAATTAGTTTTGGGACCGAATATCAGCTAATTTACTATTCTCCTCGGGCCTTCTATGAAATGCTCATTGGCTCAAAAACATGAGACAAGGCGCTATGCATTTTCCAAAGAATACTATGAAGCTTCGACTTCGCTTTTTTAATGGTATTGGGTTTGCGTCGGTAAAACTGCAAACGAAGAAAAGCGTTTCCTTGTTGAACAAACCTGGCAGCGAAAAAATGGAGGGGGTACCATGGGGGCAAAAGTCCTGGTTGCAGATGATGAGCGCCAAATAAGGGATTTGCTACATGAATTCCTAACTAGTGAAGGATACGAGGTACTCTTAGCCTCAAATGGAGAAGAGGCTACTGAGTTAGCGGAAAGAGAATATCCAGATCTAATCTTGCTAGATGTAAAAATGCCTGGGATTGATGGTATAGGAGTCTGCAAGAGATTGAAGGCAGAGCCGAAAACACAGTTTATCCCAGTCATAATGATAACCGGGTATGTTGATAATAAGATGGTTGCGATTGAATCGGGAGCTGATGATTTCGTAAACAAACCCGTTGACTTGGTGGAACTGGCAGTCCGCGTAAGGTCGATTCTCCGGATACGCTACCTGAACGATGAACTGGAGAGAGCAGTAGCCTACATTGAGGAACTGGGGAGAAGTCTTCCTCAACGTTAAGAAAGGCAACATTAGAAGACCGAGGAGTAAGCCCATAAGCCAATCAACGCTGTCCCGAAGACGGTATTCTGCCGACAACGAATAAGGTAAGGAATATGTCTCCCGGAGTTGAAAAACGCCTCCATCCTAGGATTCCTGTAAATTGGCCTGTGGTTATTCTAACTCCAAAAGGTGCCATCAGTGGAGAAACCAGGAACATCAGTGTTGGCGGTGCATTCATCCAATACTCTGAGGAGGCAGACCTCAACGGCGAATTACAAATTGTCTTCGAAAATTCCGAACAGCGGTCCATTTCAGTGACTGGTAGAAAGGCTTGGTTAGGCAACTTCAACATCGACGGAAAGTCAGTATTCAGCGCAGTAGGTGTTCGGTTCACGGAGATATCGTTTGAGGACCGAGAGTTCATCTCTTCCCTAGATCAGGATGTCTGATATCAGCATACTCACCGATCGCAGACTTAATTTTGTTGATGGAGTTGCACTCACGATGATGCCAGGCTGCGGACAATGTGGTAAGAGATTCCTTTAGGGATGCAAGTGTGGCTATTGTTGTGTAAGATTTCCTATATACGAAACACTTAAGAGATTTGAATGGATCAGGTAACTTCAACTGGAACATCTGTTCTCTGCGTTGACGACGACCCAGGGATTCGTGAACTTCTCAAAGAAATTATTGCTCGCCTGGGACACAGTATTATCACTGCAGTGGATGGCATAGATGCTCTGGAGAAATTGGCAGACGACCATTTTGATATTGTAATCACCGATATTAACATGCCTCGCATGGATGGAATCGAGTTAATCAAAAGAATAAAAACCGACTTCGACGACGTGGATGTAATTGCTATTACAGCCTATGAGATGACATACAAATACACAGATATTATAGCACTTGGCGCCAGCGATTTTATTTCTAAGCCATTTAATGTCGACGAGTTGGAGGCTAAACTCAACAGGATTCTTCGCGAGCGCAGACTGCGGGTTGGACTCAGACGGCTATCCACTCGTGATGGACTAACAGGACTTTACAATCGTCGATACTTCGATGAGAACCTAAAACATGAAGCAAACCGAGCCTTCAGGCAAAACTACAGCCTGTATCTTCTTTTCATAGACCTTGATGGTTTCAAGGCTTACAACGATAAATACGGTCATCAACAGGGGGATAAGCTTCTAAGAGAGTTAGCCGAAGTCATACTGGATAATATTCGCAAAGATGTGGATTCGGCCTGCCGCTACGGAGGTGATGAATTTGTAATTATCCTACCTCATGCCAAGCGACAACAGGCCCTATTGGTGGCAGAACGGCTGCTTAACAGTTTCAATAAGAGAAATGTGTCTTCCACCGGCCTCAGCATAGGTTTGGCCAAATTGGAAGGTTTTGGTGAGACTTTGAAAGAAAATCTTGAAAGCCTGATAAGAAAGGTTGACCAAGCGGCCTATCGTGCCAAAATCAATGGTGGTAACCAAGTGTGTGACGAACAAGGTCAAAGCGCATCTCCTGGACTCTCTCTAGTCTAGTCCGAACACCAGCCACATTGACAACTGCTTCAAAAGCAACCAGCTGTCTTTCTTCTCCTTAATCTGCAAATAATTAGCATGAACGTAAATCGTTAAGATGTAAACTCGCTTATCTCTTTGGTGAGAGTTTACACTTCTTATCATTATCTACATTCGGCTCCAACCTTTTGATCGTCTCCATTCAAGTCAAAATGGTTGCTTCTATCCACGCCTAGCGCCCCATTTGAACATATCCTATTTTGATGTTTTGGCTAAATAATATTTGGGCCATTTCGCCAAATCTGGCGATTTTGCTAAAAGAACTGGCGGAAGCTAAAGAGCGCAACCTTTTGAATGAATTGATCTTTCCCGTTTTTTTCTTCTTAGGCATCACTCTTGCTCAAAGGAAACTAAACCTTAAAAATACTCGGGGGAGGACAACAAGTGGGTGCAGAACACTATCCCAAGGCCAATCTCAAATGGCCTGTTGTTATACAAGACGGTGAACGCTCAATTGAGGGAGTGACGCTAACCCTCAATCCCAACCAAGCCTATATCCGCTGTGCAAAACCACTGAAGCTTTATGAAGTCATTGAAATGACCATAAATGTTCCCGATTCGGACCGTTCTATTAAGGCACGTGCTGAAGTTGTGTTCTCCAATATATACGGCCCTGATGACCAAATAAGTCCACGCGGTATGATTGTTCGGTTTCTGGAAATCTCCGGCGATGACCGCAAAATCATAGCCAAAGAAGCCTTCGAGCATCTGAAATCGAAAGAAGTAGATTCCTACAAGTTGGAGGCTCTGCAAACCATAATCCTTGACCAAGACGAAATCGGCTCAGAAGCCGCCTGAATGGAGTGAAAAACATGGAAGCTACTTTAGAGTTTCGAGATGTTGAGGGACACGTCGGTAGCAGAAGTGGTTGCTGAGAAGGCAACTAAGGAACTTGATGACATTCTAGACGAGGTTGTCAATCTGGCTGCAACTATCGAAGCTGAAAAGTCTATTTTGGATAATATGGTCGCAGACGGAGAAGAGGCCGTTGACGAAACTGATTTCGCTATGCAGACAGGTGATTACCTGGAATTAGAGATTGATTTGCCCATGGAGGCAACCGAGCCTCAAACTAAGACAACACCTTTGGCAGAGGAGACAGAATCAGCCTTTGATGCTTTGATCGACGCAGAAAATGAGGTCATGGCTGCGCTGGCAAAGGAAGCGGGGCTAATGATCCTGGAGATTCTTTATTGACAGTTGCAGGCAAAGATTCAGAGGATACGGATACTGAAAAGAGTTTGGCTGAAGACTCAAACACACGTGAAGAGAGCGTTTGTGATGCTCCTGTGGAAAATACGGTATCGAACGAAACATATGACAAGCTTCCCGCCTACAATGAACAGTCTTCCGAAGATTTTTTAGGTGTTCAGGAATCGGAAAGTAAGGTTGAAGATGTTTCAGCGCCTGTTGGTGAAGCCTCCACTCCGCAAAGTTCGAGCGATCAACTGACTGGTATGCTTAGTAAGAAGATAGAAGCAACCATTGCCCGTCTTGTTGAAGAACGATTGTCTATTATTGTAGAGCGTTCCATCGCGGATAAATTCGAAAGGATTTTGGCAAATATTGCATAAGCTACAAAGAATTCGGAGGATGGCTATTGCCAAATCCTCGTCTGATGCCTCGCAGAGAAAGGAGAAAAAGATGTACGAAGACAACCTTGCTGAGTTCCTCAAGTATTGTGATGATGCAGAAGATTTCTGCGCCATCTGCCTTCGTAAACTCCCTGATGCTCGAGTAGTACATAATTGCTGTGAAATATGTGCGGATGGTTTAGCAGCAGTAATACAAGCTTGCTAAACGAAAGCTTCATACAAATATACTCTAACAAACATTCTCACCCCCCAGCCTGATAAATAAAGCGAGGGGAGGTAATCCGTCTCCAATTTTCAACGACCATTGCCGAGCCTCGGCTCCTCTTTTCTGCTCAGCACAACAACCCTCCTCTCCAAAAGGAGCCTGTTAAGTTTCCTTCCTAACCCAACTGGGGCATAGTTAATCCCCTGGTATATTTCCTGCATCCTTTAACCCCAACGAAAAGAGAGCCTATCCCACTCTCTTCTTCGTAAACAAATTTCCCTTTTCAAACGTCCCTACACCAACAATTTTCGGTGTGAGGGCAAATTTTGAGAAAGGAATCCACGATGGCAGTAGAAGAAAACCGAGTATATCCTAGAGCAAGGCTCAAATGGATGGTTTCCTTCAAGGTTGATGGTAAAGTCATTGAGGGAGTAACCAAGGACATTAGTGTAAGTGGAGCATACGTGTGTTGCGCCAAACCGCTAAAACTCAACGTGGTGCTCAATACGGTTATAAAAGCCCCAGATAAATCACTGAGTGTGAAAGCCGAAGTGGTCTGGTCTAATATCTATGGTCCTGATGACAATATTAATCCACGTGGGATGGGAGTTCGATTTCTCGCCATCTCTGGAGAAGACCGAAGAGTTATAGCTAAAGCGGTCATGAAACATCTAAAATCGAGCAAAGAGGAGATAGATCCCAAGCACTTACAGACGCTACAGACTCTAGTCATAGAGCCAGAGCAAGCTGAGGCTGTAACTAAGTGAGTGGTTTCCTAATTTCATCGGTCGCTGTTTTCACAAGTGACAGTATCCCAGGAAGGTGACTATGAGTGAACGAAGTCGCAAGATTGCCAGCGCCAAAACCAGTTGGCCTGTAACCGTGAAGCATCCCAAAGGGGAGATGGATGGGCTAATCACACTGGTAAACCCTAATGGTGTCCTTATCCTCTGTTCAAGACCCCTAAAGCTAAATGAAGTCTGTTGGATGACCATTAATGCTCCCAGCCGGTCCTTTGAAGCCAAGGGCCTAGTCGTCTGGTCAAATATCTACGGTCGGGATGATGAAATTACACCACGGGGGATGCGTGTTCGGTTTATTAAAATCTCAAGTCAAGACCGCATGTTTATAGCTTCCGAGCAAGAAGGCCAAGGCGTGAAAAAAGTGGCTAAAGATTACCTGAAAACCCTCAACACAACAGTTGAGGATATTAAGTCGGATGCCAGCTAAGCAGTTAACTATAACTATAAACAAGTCCCCCCAACAACAGCATCAGTATCCCCAACTCATCTCTATTAACTCTACCAGGAGTGTAGATCACATACTCCACACTTTTTCGTTTGAAATCCTGCTACCGCATATAGTAGCTATCCCGCCAGAGTTTGATATAAAGATCTCTGCTATAGATGTAAACTCTGACATCCCACCAAAATGTTTTGATCTCCTTTTCATATCTTTAATTTCCCGGAAGTTCACATCTTGGCAAGATATGTTTAGTCTCTCGTAGGAAGGCTACGCCCCAAGATTTTGAGGCTTAGTAATATAAGACCGCCATGTACGTCCGACATTTTGGAACATAGCAAGCCTACGTATGATTTTTGCTGCAGATAAGAAGAGTCAAGCTGATCCCACCTCTTTGATAGCCTGCTTCGTTGCATCAAATGTGAACCTATTTTGTAATCAGAAATTAGAAAATCCATTGCTTCCCCTATTCTTTTTTGATGTAATATAGTCCGTCGGAGCCTTTGAGGACGTCGACATCCCGATCACGATTTCGAAATAAGCGGATTACTCTCGGAAGGCCTTTTGGATGGCATCTTTTACCTCTCCTCGATAGTATGGATGTTGGACCATGCCTGTCCGATGACCGGTTGTATCAACTCAACAGATGGTTTTATGACGAGGGCACAAAATGGGAATTCACGGGAAGAAGGTTGTTTGGTTTTTGCTCTCCCTGACGGTAACAATCGCACTGTTCGGAGGTAGTGCCATCTCTCAAGAGGGGAACGCCGAGAAAAGCACTCCGGCGGAGACAACAAAGGCAATCTCACCGCCGAGCCTGACCGATCTCTTTGCGTTAACCGCTGCACTCGATAAACGTCTCTCCACCCAGGAGACGGATTTGGCAAAGGGATTCGATGCAACTGCGGCGGAAAAAGAGTTCGTGCAGTTCAACAAGAAACTTGACGCTTTTTCAGGTCGACTACAAAAGCTGAAGGTCTCAAAGAGATACGACTACGATCAACTTACCGGACTGAAAGAGATCATCCTTGCAGGGGGTGCTTCTTTTGACAGAATCCGGAAACCTATCGACGAACGGGTCGGGAAGATTGAACTCTGGAGCAAAGAATGGTCGGAGGAGGCAAAGCGGTTGAAAGAGTTGCAGTCCTCCCTGACAAAAGACGGTTCGGCTGCAACCTTAAGGCCAACCCTTGCAAAAGCGCGAAACACCATTGGCAAGGCCCAGAAACTCCTGGCGAGGGACCTCAAGCCAGTTCTGGCGGCAGAACAAAAAGTAGCGGATATCCAGGCAAGAATAGATGGACTTCTCGCGGAAGTGCGCGATTACCTTCGCGTTCTGCGAGGCGACATCTTGAAGAAATCAGCACCCTCGATGTTTTCCACTGACTACTATACCGCGTTCAGCAGAGGTCTCTGGGAAGAAACGAAAAAGGGACTGAAGATCATCTCATGGCCCGAGTCCCAGCTCTTTCAAAGAGACGGCCTGAAGCTCCTGCTCCAAGTCTTTCTCACTCTGATTCTGATTGCTTTCATCCTGAGAAAGCGGAGTTCCCTTGCCGCAGAGCCGCGCTTGCGTTTTCTTGCCGAAAGACCGTTTTCTGCTGGAATATTCGCCGGCTTCTCGATAGTTGCGCTTCTCTTCGGCGCATATGTCGACGCATCGCGTGTAGTCTTGGGGACCGTCTTCAGTATCTCTTTCATCCGGGTTGCCGGTGCCCTCATCGAAACCGTCTGGAGGAAGCGGGTGTTTTACTTGCTGGTAATGCTTTTTGTCTTGCATGAGCTTTTCCAGTTCTTCGTCCTTCCGCTGCCACTCTTCCGGGGCTATGTCTTCCTTGTTGCACTGATCGGTCTGTGCCTCTGTGGCTGGCGTGCCATGAGAAGCCCCCGTGAAGGAGAAACCCGCTTTTACAGATGGTCCTTGAATTTGGGAGTAACTGTCTCCGCGGTGATCCTCATAGCTGAACTAAGTGGGTACAGTGGACTGGCTACCCATTTGTTGGAGTCCGCGCTGCCCACAGTTTTTCTTGTGGTTGCAGCCTGGATACTCATGAGATTTGCACGAAGCGGCCTGGAGTGGGCCTTTTTCCATACCGCCCTGGTAATGATCTCCCCCTTGCGCAAGCATGCCCACGCTCTCGTCTCCCGGGCGGCACGATTGATGAATTTGTTCATAGGAGCCCTTGCCTTCATGTTCCTCCTTGCTAACTGGGGAGTTTACGACAGCCACGGCGAGGCGATGAAAGGCGTCCTGTCACTTGGAGCAACCATAGGATCCTTGCGGCTCACGGTTGGCTTTGTCCTCCTTGCTACCCTGCTGCTTTACGGCACATTGCTCGCATCCAGGGCCGTGCAGAGCCTACTGATGGAGGACGTCTTTCCCAGACGCAACCTAGAGAGAGGGGCCCAGATTTCCATGGCGCGACTAGTGCACTACGGCTTTGTACTGGTTGGCTTTCTTTTCGCCCTGGGGGCACTTGGGTTCGATCTAAAGAATGTCACCATCATCGGCGGCGCTTTGGGAGTGGGAATCGGCTTTGGGCTCCAGCAGATTGTCAACAACTTCGTCTGCGGTATCATCCTCCTTTTCGAAAGACCCATCAGCGTTGGTGACTACATCGAGCTTGACGGCCAGTGGGCCGAAGTCAAAAAGATTGGGCTCCGAGCCACCATAGTGCAGAACTTCGACAGGGCAGACCTGGTGATTCCCAACAGTAATCTGATCACCAACCGGGTGATCAACTGGACGCGCTCGGATCGGTTGGCTCGGATAAAGCTACCGGTCGGGGTTGCCTATGGTTCCGACGTTCCTCTCGTGATGAAAATCCTCCAGGAGTGTGCAGCGGAAAACGAATCGGTGGCGAAGTCTTACGAACCTCGAGTGATCTTTATGGGGTTCGGGGACAGCTCTCTCGACTTCGAGCTTCGCGTCCATCTCCAGGATATTGACAACTGGTATGTCACGAGAAGTGAACTCTATCAGGAAATCGAACGGAAGTTCCGTGAGTCAGGAGTCGAGATTCCCTTTCCTCAGAGAGATCTGCATATACGTAGAGTTGATGAATCCCCTGGCTCAATCTTAACACCGCCTGGGGATCAGCGCTCCGACCTCGTAGTGGTCCCGAGGAAGGAGAAAGATGAGGAGGACGAGAAAGACCAATAAAAAAATGAACACCCTACTATATCCTCTTTGTCAAAATAGATAATTACAGTCGATTAGTACAAGGTGATCCTCGAAAAAGCATGATCCAAAAGTCCTGAGCACAATATATCGTACTGACGAAATAGTCGCGCTAAATTAACAGTTCTGCTATAACCTTTGAGTATTTGAAAGCGGAAATTGTTAACACCTCCAAACCTTATCTTGAGAATTTGCCCTATAAATGAGATGAGGCTGGGGCGAACCTTTGGCTTCCCCACCCCAGCCATGGTTCGATTAATTATACAGATTCTCAATCCACCTCATAGCCTCTGTATCACTCACCGTGCCGAGATACCTTTGAGTCGTTGACAGATTCGTATGTCTCAGAATGACCTTGCTGACGATCTCTATTGGAGTCCCGGCGCGAGAAGCATATGTGGCGGAATGTCTGCGTAAATCATGTGGCCTCAGGTGGATCCCCTACCAGTTCCCCTGCTTTTTTAACAATCAGTCTTGCCGCCGCATAGGTTATAGAGAAGATCCTCTGCCCCCGTTCTATCCCGTCTCTCGCTAATATAGTCCTTGAATCGGGAAGCTAGCTCTGGAGGAATGAAGACCACCTCTTCTCCCCTGCCGCCTTTGGAATCCCTGATGATCAGTCGCCGGCCATCCACATCATTGGGAGTGAGGTTCAGCACTTCGCTAACTCTCATCCCCCCTCGGGCCATTAGTTCCAAAAGCAACCGATTACGTGCGTTTAGTGGTTCGGAAGATAACCTCATCGATGGTCTCTTTTTCAATGATGTTTCCAGTGCATGGCCCTGGCTGGCCGGAAAAGCTTCTTTCAGCATAGGTTTATCGCAAGGATTTCTGAAGATTCGGATTGAGAGTCTCGCGCATGAAGTTGAAAAAAGATCTGAGATGTGAGTATCTACTGTGCTTGGTTGCCTGTTTGGTGCCCTCGGTGATGGAAGTTAGGAAGGTAAGGATCTCCTCTGAAGATATGGCATCTAACTGCCTATCCCCGAAGACATCGCTGAATTTCGAAAGAGTGATCCTGTAGGAGTTTATGGTGTTTTTTTTAAGTTCATCCTCTGGTACTCCTTGAAAAGTTTTATAGCTTGTTCTACTTTCATGGCTTACCTCCTGTGACTGAGTTTGATGTTTTTTTGGTGCCCATCAGATCAACCTAGGATTTGATGGAAGAATCTTCAACAAATTCAGTTTATTATCATCTTTTCCTTTTGGCCAGTGATGCGCGGCTTACTGGAGAGGTCGATGAACAAAAAGTTAGGCAGAAATGATCCTTGTCCATGTGGCAGCGGGAAGAAATACAAGAAATGCTGTCTGGGAAATCTGCGAAATGAAGACCCTCTTTCCCAGAGATTTCGTTTCGAATCAGGGAGCTACGGTGATGTGGGAGCCTTTGTACCATCAATCGCCTGCTTAAAGTTGGTCAAGCCAGACGAATGGGATTACCACTTTGTCCTTGTGAAAGCGGAAAAAGTTCACAGTGAAGAAGATGAAGCATCCTCAGAAGCGGAGAAGGACTTAGAACGAGCTTTTGACCAAAAGAGCCGGACTAGCTCTGACTATGCCGTAGCAGAGCACCTCGGAGCCCAGGGGGTATGTCAACATTGAAGGCTTCAAGATAGTGAAAGACCAAAAATACTAAATAGCAAAACCGAATTAAAAATACCATGGGATCAAGCTTACGCATATTCCTGGTTGATGACGATGACTCTTTGCACCGTCTCCCGTTGGCCCGGTATGAGAGGCTGCTTCGAGGCGAGGCCGGTGAGTGTCTTCCTGAGTATGCTGGTAGGCGTGTGCGATACGTTCTTGTGTCGGTGGATGTGGTAAATCGAAAGCCAGTCGAAATTGTCCATGTTCAATACTCTATGCTAGCCTTCGATTCCAAAGGGAGGCTAGATCAGGTGGACAGGAAGAGAAAGGCGAAACTAGCTATGGACTTACTGCCCGCAATGTCGGGCGATGACCCCGAGCAAGTAATTGATGCGCGTCACCGTTTTGCCAAGAAGCGTTATGACAGTGAGTATAGGTGGGAACCTACCCCCAAAGTACGAGCGGCCATCATGGCTGCCATCTTTGGTGAAGGCTCTTCAAGTTAAGAGTTCCATAACATATCTGAATCTTCAGCCATCTCCCTCGGAGTTCTGAGTTGGCAAGAGATCTGAACTCCCACTCCTTCGAAGTTAATCTCAAAATGTTGGAGGTGTTTATACCCTCTAAGTAATCTCCCATATGTTGATATGTACACCCAAACACTTAACCTTGCTTCAAGCTTATAATTTACAGTAGCCACAATTCTTGAAATGTAAGTTGCCTGTCACTGTTTGCCCTTTCCTTTTTTGATATTGCTATGAAATAAATTCGCAAAATCCCTCGGTCTGACTCTGAGTCTTTCAGTCAATCATATTGGCATTTATTTTCCCATTCTATTACCCTAATTTCCCAAACTTCGATGTTCACTTTTTGACTGATTATTGGCCAACTATTTGTAATATAAGGGAATAAATCCAAAGGTCCTATTTGGCATGTTTTTTGTTCTTTGGTGATACACAAACCCTTGTTCAATGCCCCTGTTGCTTGAACCAAGATTTGACATCTGACGACCAACTAAATCCGATGAAGTGACACGAAGAGCTCGTGGGAGAAAGATGTACCTGATCAACATGGATAAGTTGTCAGAGCGTTGCGAGGAGGACGACCTTTTTTGCGTCATTTGCCTTCGCACTCGCACTGACGTGCCGGTTGTGGATCATTGCTGCTACTCATGCGGTGGCGGGGAAGAAGATTTGCAGTAAAGGGTATCAAGAATCAGTTATCCTAAACAAATCCTTTTCTCTCCTCCTTTATGAGAAGAAGCATTTCCGTCTCATACATTGGCCTACCATAAGTCCAAGCGCTGAAGAGATAATCTGAGCATCCTTCTTACCTACCCATCTAACATGGTGTTTGAACCTTGCCAAGAAGAGAACGGCAAGGATATTAGCAAATGGGGCGAGACTGGTAAGCTAAATCACAAAAAAAGCTTGGACTATCAGCCTAGTGATAGTCCAAGCTTATGAACATGGCTGTCAGTTGGGGCCTAAATTCAATTAGTCGTCAATGAGCGGTAGTTTCTCATCCAAATCAGTCATGATATGCCCAAAAGCAGCTTTCTTATAGGTCCTGAGTTCTTTGAACTCCTCATTTATCCGGTGCATATAACTTATCGCTGAAAAAGGAAATCCCTCTTCGTGTTTTGTGACAATAATATTGAATGGATTTTCAGTCTCTATGTGAGAATATCCTTCGAATAAATCGTCTTTATATTTCTCGTAGTATCTGTTTGTGCACATTACAAAAGAAGCTTGACTAGTCTCCAAAATAGGAAATCTATCGCGATCCAATTTGAGTGTCATAAAGAACTGGTCGAGCATTGTTCTCACATAGTCATGTACTTTTGGATCTTCAGAGAATAATTCGTCGACATATTTAGTTAGTTGATTTAAGTCAGGTCGTAATAATTTCAATACATCTTCAAGGTATTCTATTTCATCAAAAGCTCCATCGTCACTTGCCGGGGTTCCCAACTTCTCTACAACCTCCTGAGTTGATATAGTATCGAGTTTAGGATATATTTTTTCTATTAAGTGTTCGGTAAGTTCGTCGAATTTTGTTTTGTTATATGTAAAAGCACTTCGTCCAATGCGTTTTATAATTTCAATTTCTCGGTCTAATTTCGAGATAAGTGTCGAATATTTAAATAAGTAACTCTTTAACATATCATGCTGTTCTTGTACGTTTTTATATAAAGTACCATAGATATGCTGTAGGAGTAGATGTCTATACTTGTCAACTTTCTGCTCTTGTATTTTTGATAATGTGTCTATTATTTGGTTGACAAGAGATATGGTCGCTGATTCACCGATTTTTACAACAATGTCTCCAATCCCCTTTTTCTTCTTAGTTACTGTTGCCAGTTTATCCAAGAGTTTGTTCAATGCTTTTTGATTCTTACCTTCCAAAAGCGCCTCCTCGACCTTTGAGATGCTTCCAGAGACATTCGTCAGCTTTTCATCAAGTATTGATGCAAGCTTTTGGTAATAGATGGCGGCACCCCTTAGGTAACTACCTGGATTTAATGCTACCTCTCCGCCTCTTGCCACAAAGTGTACAATAATTTTATCTACAAACCATGAGAGCTCTTCGTTTTTCTTTTTCTTTTCGAACTCCGCGGTACTATTATCATGTAATTCAGAAATCTTGCTTTCCAAAAATTCATGAACGTTTTCTTCTGATACACTGGCCTGATTGATATCCTGTCGTGTGAACTTTGGGATTTCCAGCTTGAACTTATTCAGTAAATCATCCTCGTTTAAACTGTTTTCAAGGAAAGTGGAAATAGCAATACCTTTTATCTTTTCAGCATCTTCATATGGGATCTGCTCCACCAAATCTTGGAGAGAACGCTTAGCCATGTAGCAGTGGAGGATCTGGGGAAGACAGTCGCCTTTTAGACCAGCTACATTCATAGTCAGTAGACTTGTCGGGTGGGCGTGTCCTTTTTTCCCTTGCCACTCGCGCTCGAGGATATGAGCCGAATAATTTACTCTATCACCGTCCAGGTAACTGCCTACTTTTGTTATTTCAAGAGTTGAAATGGACGTCGCAATTGTTGAAGCTATAGCTTGGTATTTCAATGATGTTTCTGCGGAGCCACCAGAGAAGATATATACTCTGTGCGCAACTCTACCATCGAACATCCTTTTGTCTCGTACGCCCTTTTTAGGTGGGTATATCAAACCGTTCCTTCCTGCCATAGCATATTCCCAAAGCATAGCAGAGGCCACACAGTTCCTTTCAACGCCATCTTCCTGCACATTTTGCAGGCCAAGGTATCCCTCAGAAGTCGACAAGAAGACTTCAACCCTTATCTTTTTCTCTCTCAGTCTATTCCTGATCCTATATAGAAACGGTATGGTCATTCCATTACTAACCGAGCCACCCATTCCTGAAATCATGATAAGTTTGACTTTTTTCCCTGGATTCTTTGCCCTAACATCATCTATCAGGCGATACGCTTCCCTTGTGATGAGAAGATCGTCGTACTTATGAAAAGCGACGAAGCCCACGGCAGGGACCCCTTTACAGCCAGCTTCGATATCATGGAGCAAATTCACTGGTATGTGATTGACCGCCTTTCTAAGGTCTTTATTTTCTTCATTTTCTATATAGACATCTCCATCAAAATGGTCCAATGGAATTAGATATTCTGATTCGCGACTGAGATCTATCCGATCCCGGTGAGGTTGTTCGGTGTCGAATGCTAAGAATCGCGCTTTGTCCTCAGGTATTCGGAGCCTCCTAAACTCTTCATACAAGAGATAAAGCACGTATCTTCCGAATCCTCCAAAGGTTAGAAAGATAATCGCCTGGTCCTCATAGAATTTGTTATTTATTGATAAGAGGTTTCTTAACATCATCTATCTCCTTTCCATTAATCTACTTCACGTCATATCTTTATAGGCATTTTTCTTTTTACTTTATTCAATAGAAAGATTAAAAGCAGAGAGCCAAGTATTAAGGCAGCTGCTACTTTCCAAAAATAGGACCTTACAACACTTGACTTCCTAAATCTCACCTCAAATTGTGAAGGTTGGATTACCAATGCTCCATAATAAGTCTGAGATGGAGAGAGCCTCAGTTTACCTCTGTAAGTACCCGGATCAAGCTCGTTACTGTTTGCCATCTGAAAACTCAATACCATTTTGTTTTCTGTAGTCTGGATTTTTATCTGGGGCTCTGCTTTTATCTCAGAAGGGTTATCTGGATCGAACTTAATTGAAGCAGTTATGGCAGAGGACTCCAATGTCTTATCTGTGTGAATGCTAAAAGATAAGCTTTTCTGGTATGGGTCGCTGCCTTTATAAGGAATGGTGCCAAAATCAATATCTTTTATGTCTTGAAGTCTGACCTCGGATCTTACTGTCTGAGCAAAGTCAGACAAAGCTTTTTCAGGTGATAAGCGATCGAAATTTGTCAGATCGATAAGATGTCCGCCCTCTCCAATGCGGCTGACGAGAGATCTGGCATCCTCAAAAGCTTCCCATTTCAAGACGCCGATCCAGACATTGAGTCCAAGGTCTTTTCCAGCGAGGGATATCCTTTGGAAGTTTTCCATATCTCTCTTTTTCCTATCCTCTATCTTCTCGGGTGGCCACTTGGGAGAGTACGGTTCAGATTTTCCGTCTGTGAATACATAAAGTGCATTTGTGTGAAAGAATTTGTCATACTTCTTTACAACATCAATGCCTTGAACGATAGCCTCAGAGATAAAAGTCAGGCTGCCGTACCTCTTATTCAAGTCCGTCAGTTTTCTCTGGACAGGAGAAAGATCATTTTCGGTCTGATATAGAGAGGTTGCTTCTAATCTAACCGTTTCGTCAAAGGACAAGATTGTCACCCTATCGCCAGTCTTGATTAACTCGTTGTTGGCATTAAGGAATTCACCAGAAATACTTTCTGTAATTAATCTTAATAGATCCATGTGGCCTTTTGTTTTCATGCTGCCACTAGTATCTATACAAAACACCCAGTGCACATTCGGTGTGCGCTCTCCGCCCCAACTGTTTTCGACCGCCAACTGAGATGAGAGCAAGAGTATGATAAATACAAAAAGCGACACAGCACATTTGTATCTCTTCATCTTAATCTCCCCTTGGGCTTAGATTTTTTTGCTGATTTTCGTAGCGATTTAAAGCAATAAGTATGCCAGTACTAGGATGGGTATGGTTATTGGTCTCCTCACTTTATCTTCAGCCTAGCGCATCCTTAAGCCATCGCTATCTTGTCGCGCTTCGACTTCTGAAAAACCGTCAGAGACTGAGCAGTTTTTGACCGGGTGTTTCTTGCCACTTCAGGGTCCCAACTATTGACTATTCTCTGGATTAAGATTTCTGAAGTGTGTTTAATATCAATAATATCGTGCCATTATGAGGATGGCTCATAGCTGGGTGTCCCGGGTAAATAATCTCCTGCTGTTGGGTTTGCCTGGATTCTCCGATTATTTGGTGCAGTATTTGAAACACACCAGGTGAGTTCTATATGTTTTTGTTTTGCTTCATGCAATCACAAAGTCGGCATTCTGGATGTCCACTTGGATATTCGATGAAAGGAGAGTTGGAGACGAAAATTGCGATAGCTGCTATCTATGTAAACTCTGGCATCCCACCAAAATGTTTCGATCTCCTTTTCATATCTGGAAAACAGGGAATGTTTAGATAATGGCAAGATATGTTTAGTTCCTATTTAGAGAGTTTTACCCCAGCATTTTGTGCCGAGGCCCCAGGAGCTGAAAGTGTGAATTAAGGGATGTAATACACAGTCCGCTCCCACCCCTTTGATCCAACCGGTTAATTCCCAAAATGGTGGTTTTACGTATTTACAGGAAAAGGCTCTCCAGCGTATCTTGAAAATTGTATGGTTTGAGCATTTAGCTCATACCATTCCCCCGGCCCCCGTTGACCAAAGGTGGACTGGTCAGTGGGGGCTTTTTTACCGCATTGACTTGACCACCCACAGCATTGTGTGCCCGATTAAATTCCAGCCGAGTGTGGATTAAGCGATGTAATACAAACTTCGGTAATGATCGAAATACCTTTACGTATCTCATCACCAAGAAAAGTCACATCTCTCTCTCATATCTTGAATTCTGACCAAGTTTACATCTTGGCAAGTTTGGTTGCGAGTTAGTTTATTTTTTGTGTTTTATTCTTTTGCTTTGATGTAGCTCCACCCATATCATTCCAGAGACGTTTTTTACCCTCCGTATAATTCCTCTTATTCCATTTCATTTGTCTGAGTCGACTTCGGTCCGTGATGAGCCTCAAAGTATTTCCTGAATCTACCCTCATAGAATTAGTCTAGAGTCGTTTTCTCGTGACTCAATCAAGGAGAGAAAGCGATGTCGAGGGCCTCAAGATACAAAAAGCGTCCATGCCGCCAAAATTGAGGGAAAAAACCTTTCTCCTTGGGGGAAATCGCCCAATATGCTATGTTTAGTGTCTCGTGGTATTTTTCCTGTATTAAATAATCTGTGTATCTTCAGTATTTTAGAATTCCAACGAAGCTCGATTAATCTATTGGCACAGGTATTGAGTACATCCAATTGAATATCAACCTTAGACCCTGGAAAAACCAAAAAGACGTGGGCCATGAGAATAGCAAACGTATCACTACCCAACGGCATGGTGGTCTCGTGCCTCCAAAAGCACGAGGTGCCAATCATCAATCTGGAGGTGCAAGGTTACTTATCAAACGGCCTCCGGTTGAAGCCAGGGGATACCGTGTTCGACGTTGGGGCCCATGTTGGCCTCTTCACCCTGGCGGCTTACGAGCACTGCGAGCGGAACCTTAACGTTTATGCTTTCGAGCCCGCGCAGGCCACCTTCGAGGTGCTTTGCCTCAACTTGGGTCGCTACGACCAGAAAGAACAGCTGAAGGCCTTCCCCTTCGGACTCTCAGGCAGTTCCGAGGCGGTCTCCTTTGCCTACTACCCTCGCGCCACCTCCCTCTCCACAGCCTACCCCAACGAGGAGGCTGACCTAAAGATGGTAAAAGAGGCCACCCTGAACAACATCATCTACTTAGACGAAGCCCCACTGGTCCTTCGCTGTCTCCGCTGGGTGCCCAGTTTCCTGCGCGGCTTGATCCTCCACTACCCCCTCAAGAGAACGCTGTACCTGAAGACTGTCACTTGTCAAATGCAGACTTTGTCACAGTTTTTGCGCGACTACGGGATCGGTCGCATCGATTTGCTCAAGGTCGACGCCGAGAAGGCCGAGCTGGAGATCTTCCGGGGCATCGAGGCCCAAGACTGGCCCAAGATTCAGCAGGTGGTCGTCGACGTGCACGACCTGGATCAACGACTCGAAGCCATGACGGCGTTGTTGCAGCAGTATGGGCTGAGAGAGATTGTGGTGGGGCAGCCTCCTACCTTGAAGAACTCGGAAATATTCACCGTCCATGCGATGAGGCGCTGATGAAAAAGCTTATCTCTAAAACCATCTACAACCCTAAATACCGAATCAACCGCTTCCTGCCTGGAGGTAGCTACTCAAGCTGCAAGCGGGGAGGCATCTGATCCAACTGTATTCAATACTTACCACTTTTATATGGACTGAGCAGCTGGGTATAGATTCCTCTATCCCTAGGATGAGAAAAATGGTTCCGATCATTTCGGCCTACCGTGAGTCGTTAATTAAGAAGAGGTCGCGACGCCTGTTACTGGTTTTCTTGATCGTTGGCACGCTGCTTGGCTGTACCGCGCACATCCACACGCCATTCCAGCCCGAAGTCAGCACGCGGGCAGAGCGACAGTCCGGGCTTCGCATCCTGGCTTACGAAAAGGGGCCGGTACCTTTCGAGAACAGTATTCTTCAGCAAGACCCGAAATTGGCCTACCAGGTGCGCCATCTCAAGATCCCGTCGATCGGCGAGAACGGTCAGGACGGCAACCTCATCGAGGCCCTCTACTACCGCAGCAACACCGCCGGGAAGCTGCCGCTGGTCATTGTCTTGCCAATCTGGGGCGACCGCTTTGGCAATACCTATCCGCCCGAGAAGATCACATCTGTATTACGGCTCCGCAGTCATGGTGGCATGCACATCCTGCGTGTGCTCGGGGAGCGCGAAATAATTGACTGGGAGGCCGTTGGCGAGGTCGAGACCGAGGAGATGTTTCTCTCGATCATGGCCCGCATTGCGCAGCGGGAGGCTATCAACATTGTCGACATCAGCCGTTTGGTTGACTGGGCTGAGGCGCGCAACGAAATCGATGCCGCGCGTATCGGCCTGATCGGCTTTAGCCACAGCGCTATCACGGCCGGCATGGCGACAGTAAACGAGCCGCGCCTCGCAGCCGTTGTGCTGGTGATGGGCGGAGCACATCCTCACCGCATTCTGGCGACCTGTGACGACGACGACGCCGGCCCGCCGCGCGACAAGATCCTGCAACGCTTCGGGTGGACAGCCGCAGATTACGAACAAGCCATTGAGCCCCTCTTCCGGCCCATCGACGCTGCCAATTATCCGGGCCGCGCAGACCCTAGTCGCATCCTCATCTTCGACTCCTATGAGGACAAGTGCATACCTCGGGATGCAAGGGACGATCTGTGGGAGGCGCTGGGGCGGCCCGCCCGTATTAGCTTTTTGTACGGGCACAAGATGTCCTTCCTGTCAATGACCCCCCTTGGCTTCTACTGGATGCGCCGTGAGATCTATGAATTTTTCGAGAGCACGCTGTGATTAGGGGTGGGTCCGGCGACGCGGTCTTAAGGCACTGGTGCTCTCTGGTTTCTCTATTCAGCGGTCTCGGGTAAAATCAAGTTAGACGTGGCGCTAGTAAAGGGCTCAAGTCTGCTATTGACTCCTGTTGGCACTGACAGCAGCCTTATATCCTGCTTTCTGAGGAAAATTGGACTTAAATCGATGTTACATTAAGCCCTACCAGATTGGTCTGGAACTTCATATTACATACTTTAATCCACACTTTTCCCCTGAAGAACCTACTACAATAATTTGTGCTCGATTCACTAGGAGCAGAAGTGTACACCAAGGGATGTAATGTAAATTTTTGCTTTGATTTTGGTCGTTTTTAGTATAAATTGCCCATCAGGAGCTACACATCGCCCTTTTTTTCGGTTAGCCTTATTTCTAAAGAATCGGATATTTCTAGTATTGACAATTTTTTCTTGAAACTTACCTTTCACCCAAGGCTCATAAATATCTTTGACATCGCATTTCGATGAATCAGCTGGAACGATTTCTTCGTTCTGGAAAGGTTCCTCTTCAAATATATGCACTTAACCACAATCAAAAGGGAATAGAGCATTTACAGGTCAGTTGAGGTGTCTTGGCAAGGTAAGCTAGGCTTGGACAAACACTAAATGTACTAAATGATTGTTTTCTCAGTTCCTCAAATCTAGAAGGAGGTAGAATCATGAAGCGAAGCAAGATTAAGCTTTTAGGGCTGGCGATGATTGTTGGATTGATCATGCCAGGTCTGGTTGTGACCAATGTTTTAGCCGCAGAAGTTATCGTTAAAGAAGTAGTTGTGCAAAGGGTTCGGATGGTAAAAGAGGTTGTGAAAACTGCGGATAATTTCATTATTTTGTTCGATGCCTCAGGCTCCATGCAGGATCTATACAAAGATACCAACATGAAGAAAATTGATCTTGCGGAGGCAATGTTCAAGGGGAGAGCCTTACGAGTCCCGGAGCTGGATTGGAACGCCGGCTTGTATTTGTACACCCCGTCGAAAGTTTTCTACGAGATGCAGCCATTTAACAAACAGAAGTATGGTGCAGCAATTGACGAAATGGCGGCGTACAAGCCTTCACTTATGTACAAAAATCAACCCACACCCCTAGGAGATGCGATCAAGAACCTTGATCCCATCCTTGCTAAGGTATCTGGTACAACTGCTGTTTTTGTTTTTTCGGACGGCCAATTTACGTTGAGCCAACCAAAGATATGGCCTGTGCCAGCAGCGAAGGAGATAGCCTCCAAATACAAAGATGTCTGTTTTTATATCATCAGTTCGGCACAGACTCCAAAAAGTGAAAAACTGGTGAATGATATCGCTGCGGTGAACACATGCTCCCGGGTGGTAACTTTTGATACAATGCTCAGTAGGCCAGAGTATACTACCGGGGCGATTTATGTAGTCAGAGACATGGCCATTGTGGAGACCGAACTTATTAGCAAGGTGGTCGGCGTCGATCTCGATAACATCCTGTTTGATTATAACAGCTCTGATATCCGTCCGCAGTATCACGACAAGTTGGATACCCTGGCAAAGTTTTTGGAGAAAAATCCTGAAGCATACGTTGTTATTGAAGGCTTTGCTGACAGCACAGGTGATCCGATATACAATTTAGACTTGTCACGACGACGGGCTCTAAGCGTTAAAAGTTACTTGATGGAGAAGGAAATTTTCTCAGCAGCAGAGGCAAATATCAGTGCTATTGCTGAGAAACGGCTCGTGACGGTGTGGTATGGGCCAGTCGTTCCTGTCGCTAGCGACGATACAGCAGAGGGACGCCAATTGAATCGACGTGTTAGGCTATCGGTAAGGGGGATAAATTAGCGAGGGTTTGAGCAGATTCTTGCGTACTCAAGGCAATGGTCTAACCTGAAAGCAAGGACCGCAAAAAGAGCAAGGGCAGGGTCAGCAATGGCCTTGCTCTTTATCTTTTTGACCTTTGTAGATGAGGAGAAGTTGTTATGCGAAAAGGAGCTATTTACGGTCTCGTCATAATTTGGCTGATAGGTGTGCTGGGTGTATCGGCATGGGCAGCATGGGATCCGATGCAGGAGCAAAAGGAAAGGGCGGCAGTAGAGGAAACCATTGCCAAGTTTAAGCAAGCCGATTCTAGCATGAAAGTGTTTTTTGATAAGGCTTACGGTTACATTGTCTTTCCGGGAATCGGTAAAGGAGGCTTTATCATTGGTGGTGGTCACGGGGATGGCTGGGTGTATGAAAAAGGGACACTCATTGGCCGTGCCACCGTGACGCTACTAACGGTGGGCGCCCAGATCGGGGGCCAGTCTTTCAGTGAAATAATCTTTTTTGAAGATAAAAAGACGCTTGGTGATTTTAAGAAGGGAAATTGGGAACTCAGCGCTCAGGCATCGGCAATCATGGTGAAGGAAGGGGCGTCCAAAGACTCAAGTTACGATCATGGAGTAGCCGTTTTCACCATGCCAAAGAAGGGTGCGATGGCGGAAGCCAGTGTGGGTGGTCAGAAGTTTAAATACACCCCCAAGTAAGATGTCTTTGAAAGTCTGATTACTCTCGGCTTGAGGGTGGCTCTAATATTGGCTGCTGTCTTGTATCTATTTAAATAAGTACAGTAATTTCTTTTGATCATGGCCGGTGGAGGTGCAAAAATGCTGAGAAAAGCTTGGATTGTATTGGCAACCATTGCAGTGCTGTGGGGATGTCAAAAACCACCACAATTCGAACAAGAACATTCTGGAGAGAAGGGCCAGCCACCTGTGATCGAGGACTACTACGCGGTCAAATCTATCCGCCCGGGTAAGACCTGGAACGTTTACCTGAAGGGTAAGGATGAAGATGGTGATATGAAATACATCGCTGCCACCCTGCATGAGGCAGGCGCTGGTTACGATACCTCTGAAACCTATCTCAAGGGAGAAAACCGTGCTGAATTTGCCGGCTATCTCCTCCTTGAAACTCCTCCGGATATGACCCTTCTCGAGGATATGGACAATTTGAGTATGAAGATCTTCATACGTGATTGGGCGGGAAATGAGAGTAACGCCATCGATCTGCCACTAACCTTTGTGGAGCATGAGACACATGAGTCCATCCCCGGGAAGTTTCAGGATGCCGCCAAGAACCGACTAGGTGCCATAGATATCGATATTAGAAGCTCACAGGAACGCGGGGATAAAGGCTGATTATCTGGCCAGGATTTTGGCGGTCCATCTCCTATTTATCGCCGTAGCCTAGGAGTCCTGATCGAGATCTCGGAATCATTTTCTTAGATCGGAGAGAAAAATATCATGACAGATGCCACCATCTACCGTTGTGATCTTGAGGCAGGACGTAAGATCACCTTCGACCGCACCAAGGGACGCCGTGTCTTTATTTAACTTACCAAGGGCCTTTTGTCGGTCAACGGCCAGCAAATTGCTGAGGCGGATCAAGCCCGCGTCGACGTTGAAGAGCCATTGGTACTCGCTGCCGAGCACGGTGCGGAGTTCATCCTGATTGACGTACCTTCGTGCAAGGGCTGGGGCTACAGCGACGAAACACTTGGCGGGGGCAAGAAGTAAGGCCGCCGGAGCGGGAGGCTCAAAAAAAGATTTACAGGAGGAGATAAGATGAAAGTGACCAGCTTATTTGAACCAGTCTCAATAGGAAACCTTCAGTTGAAAAACAGAATGGCTATGGCGCCAATGACGAGAGGGCGTGCTGGCAAGGAGCGCATACCGAATGAATTGATGGCCGATTACTACTATCAGCGATCCAGCGCCGGACTTCTGATAACCGAGGCGACAGTGATTTCAGAGCAGGGCATCGGCTGGATTGATTCGCCAGGAATCTTCACTGATGAGATGGTTGAGGGCTGGCGGAAAGTCACCGATAAAGTCAAACCGACAGGCACTCCCATTTTTCTCCAGCTTTGGCATTGCGGCAGAGCATCGCACAGTGATTTCCATAATGGTGAACTTCCTGTTTCTGCTTCTGCTGTTAGACTGAACGGCGATAACATCCACACTCCTCTCGGTAAGAAGCCATACGAAACTCCACGTGCACTATCGGTGGATGAAATTAAAGCAACAGTGAATGATTACCGCAAGGCAGCAATGAATGCGAAGGCAGCCGGTTTTTCCGGGGTGGAAGTGCATGGTGCCAATGGGTATTTGATTAATCAATTCCTCGATTCAAAAACAAATCTCCGCGAAGATCAATACGGGGGAAGCCTTGAAAATAGATTCCGTTTTTTCAAAGAAGTGCTTGAAGCTGTGCTTGAGGTTTGGGCACCCGAGCAGGTCGGGGCTCGCATTTCGCCAAACGGAGTTTTTAATGATATGGGGAGTGTAGACTTTAAAGAAACGTATCTTTATACAGCCGAAGAGTTAAACAAATTAAAACTTGGTTATCTGCATATTATGGACGGTCTGGCTTTTGGTTTTCACGAGAAAGGTGAACCCATGACGCTGGCGGAATTTAGGCCGATTTTTCAAGGAATAATTGTCGGGAACTGCGGTTATACTAAAGAAACAGCAGAGCAGGGAATCGTAGAGGGCAATGCGGATATGATAGCCTTTGGCCGACCCTTTATAACAAACCCTGACTTGCCCGAACGATTCAAGAATAATTGGCCTTTAAACCCTGCTGAAGATATGTCGTTATGGTATACACCGGGAGCTGAAGGTTATACCGATTATGCGCCGTTCGAATCATCTTCTTCTGTGTAATCCTACTCGAAAGGCCAAATATTTAAGCACCTGTGGACTTTCGATATCCATATGGGGATTCTTTGCTAGCTTCCGAGCATTTGAGCCGTCATTTCCTGGAAACCTTCGACCGGCGCGCCGAGCGCATCAGCCATACGGTCCATATAGTTGAAGAGAGAAGTAACATCTCCAGTTACGATAACCGAGGTGAATTGGTGAAACAACAAAAAGGAGTGGACTTTGACTCTCAGTCCAAGAGAGCATCAAAAAGAGAATAAAGAAAAAGCGCTGATAGTCATCGCAAGTCCGCGCTTCGCTCTTTTTTAGATAGCACAATCAATTGTGGTCTCTGTCAGTAAAGCTAAGTTGTACTATCTGCTATGTATGTTTAGTGTGGACTAACCAAGAAATGTTTCGATCTCCTCTTCATACCTATATCCGACCCAGTAGCATCCTCGCTCATGAAAGGGTGCAATGTTGGTGCAATGCGCTAAACTGGCAAGAAATACAATAGCCTATAAAGAGCCGATGGATGCCTAATCCGTGGGTCCTTCGGTCTCGTCTGTCATTCTGGGGCACGGAGACGTCTCCGGGACTCACAAGGTCGAGGAGGGTATGGTCACCCGAAATAGAACGAGGCAGGTCTTCGACGGGAAGCTCAAACCAATAGACACCAGTCTAATAGAGGCCGAGCAACGGAAACTCTTGATCTCGAGTCCGTAGGATTCGTGGTCAAATTTTTGCTCTTGACAATTCATAGCTCTCGAAAACTTTCAGGTCTGTAATTGATTCATCGAAAAGACTAAACCAAGTCCAGTCAACCGCCTAAAAAATCCATCCAATTGACCTAATCTGTCACACCCCCTTGATATGGTCTTTTTTGTCAGCTACAAGTGTGGGCCCGAGATTCTGCGCCGTGGGCTACCGATTCCGGCTGAAAGCCAACTCTATGCCAGCAAGGTTCTCCGGGTGTTTATAAGGAGACGTTTGGCCAATGACAGATAGATCAATTAGGTTTGTTGAGCCTTACCTCAAGCTTAGCTAGGGGCAAAGGTTGGGACCAAAAGAGATACCCAAGGTATCAAAGCCCCTGTTTTGTTCGGACTCTTAGCATCTGAAAAGTTAAGGGGTACCCTACCTATTGGGTCCATTGAGTTAGGTGCTAAGCACCCGAAGAAAAGGACCAAAAAATTGCTCGTACAGCCACTGCATAGAAAATGTCCCCCAACTGATCTGATCTGTCACAACCTTTTTTGTATTCTGCTATCTAGAAGAAACATGAATAGGAGGTGGAAGATGAAAACCATACTTACAATTGTCATGGTTCTCGGCATGACAGCCGTTTACGAGCCAGATTCTATCATTCCCAAATACTTCATAGACAAGTCTCCGCATGGTGAGTACCGTGTCTATGACAGCAAGCAGATCGTAGTTCCAAAGTATATTGTCAAGCCGGATCGGTGGGGCAATGGCTATCGAGTGTACGAGACAGGCAAACCGGTATTGCCCGTGTATCGTATTGAGCGGAAGGATGCTCTGCAATAGATGCCGGGACGTCTTAGACCTTACGGTGGTCAAAATTTATCAACGCAGAAATGCGATTTTCTAAGTAACTGGAATTATTAGAAGTTGTATCATGTGAAATTTAAGCCCTCACGAAGCAGAAGTTTACATAATCAAGCTTATAGGACATAGCTCAAGTTTATGTAAACGCGCATGGTTGAGAGGGAAATCCGCACTTTTCACAAACTAATCGGTTTTACAAAATGGTGGTAATCCGGCCCTCATTTTTTGAGTTTGTAAGATAATATCCATATATTTCATAGATTTAAGGCGACCACCGGGTGGCAGCCAGGTGTCCAAAGTGATAGAGTTTGCCCACCAATACGATAATCTCCACGCGAGCAAGAGTTCGGTAGCGAGGTCGGCTTTCAAAAAATGGTGGTTTTCCCGATTGACGAAACTACACTCTCTCGTGGTAAATTGCCGTCTGGATAGGCGGGTGCCGCTCGCCAATATCCACTAGCCCCCATTGGCCTTAACTGGACTGGTCGGTGGGGGCTTTCTTCCTTTTGCCCCTAAATTTAAAAGTCAATGCAATTTTGTACGAAATCTAGAGAAAACAGCAGAAAAACCAAGATACCGTTTGAACCGTTAGATTGCAGATAACATGGTTATCATAAGCATATTTCTCCGTTTCTTATGCATCATAAAAAAACAGAAATATTTTCATATGTTACAGGGGTGTCAACAAAATTTCCCTTATTTCCTAGAGGTTTATTCTTCGTGCATAACTCCTATAGGTGAAATCCATTTTTCAGGGCTTACCGCATTTGAGTAATGCAAGAGTCAATTATAGAATCGCCGATAGGCTCAAAACTCTTCTCGCTTTCTCATTTTCACGAAACCCTGCTTTTGCTGGCCAAGTCTCGGGGCTTTTAAACTTAGAAGGTGATTAATCTCGAACAGAGCCTAACAAACTCTCCTATGTTATTGAGAAGGAGGTGGGACCATGGCTAGAATCCTGCTGGTTGATGACGAGCAGCACATCCGCCGACTCTACACCGAGGAGCTTTCTGAGGAGGGTCACGAGGTCTTCACTGTGGCTTCAGGACATAATCTTCTGAGGAGGATTGACTCTCTCCAACCCGAAGCGGTTGTTCTGGACATCAGACTCCAGGACTACGACGGCCTAGAACTTCTGCAGGATATCCGCAATCAGCACCATGACCTGCCGGTGATTCTTTGCACTGCGTACGATACATATAAAGAAGACCCCAAATCTATCGCCGCAGACCACTATGTGGTCAAATCATTTGACCTCTCGGAACTGAAAATGGCAATTCAAAGAGCCCTCGAAGCACACACTTCTGTCCGACTGAGCGTGTAGGCAAGTACGATCTGATCTGACAGCTTCCTTTTCCTGCAACACTTGCAATCCTCTGTACCTGAGGAGGATAGATTCATGGCAGCGGGTGGCAACCCCCCCATAGATCCCAAAATGGTGGCCTTAGAGGTACAGAAGGGAAAGTCACTTGAAGAGATCCAGCGAATCCTAGGTATCAAGATGAAAAGCCAGGTGCATGATCTCTATGTGAGAGGCCTTCGACAACTTGGTGAGATTCCGCAATCTGACCTGCCACAGGCAAAGGGGGGACCGTCTGCCAAACTCATCGATACAGGGTATCAAAGGAGTATCGGCGAAAGCGGCAGTATTACCCTGACCCGCTCGCTCCTCATCGAAAAACTGGGCTTCCAAAAGGGTGATGCTTTCCAAATCCTCCGGCGGGGGAGAGACCTGATACTTCGCAGAACTGACTGAATTTCAGCATCATTGCTCTTTTCCCAGCATACCTAGACAGAGCCACTCTCTGAAACACCGACTTTTTATTCGACGGTTGAAATGCCAAGGAAATCA
>PVMK01126054.1_pt1 | contig 98942 bp, 94 predicted proteins | sample 1853481 | NCBI WGS metagenome assembly PVMK01 (sample SAMN08533507, study PRJNA380276) | Marine sediment metagenome, whole genome shotgun sequencing project.
GCTTCGAGCCTCGACGAAAGTCGTTGCGGGCTCCGTGGAGTCGAAAGAACGTCTGCTGGACGATCTCTTCGGCGAGCTCGTCCGACCGCAGGTGCCGACGGGTCAACCGAAGAAGAATTGGCCCATAGCGCTCGAATAGCAGCCGGAACGCCTCCTCGTTGCCATCGATGTAAGCGTCCATCAGCTCTTCGTCGGTGGATTGTGGGTCTGATGGACTAGTCGACATGCTCTGTGGCGGGAGCGAGGTTGTAGGAGGGGACTTCTTGGTTAGCGCTCCTTTGCCCCTTCCACCAGTACCCGGAGAAGACCAGCGTGCCCAAGAGCGACAACAAGAGTGCGATGCGCACCCAATGGCGGGTGGCTTCCGAGGTCGCGTCCTGAACGATTATGGGCTTTCGGGGTCTTGGCCGTGCGACTGATACACTGAGCACGGTACCAGCGGAATGGTTGCTGCTGACGTGAGCAGGAGGTAGCGAAGAGGCTAGGGTCGGGACGGGGATTGACCCGACCCGCGACGACTCCATCCACGGCGCGATATCCTGGGTCTGCGGGTTGAGCTTGGAGGACTCGACCTCGAGCCACTCGAGCGCCGCCAGCATGGACGCGGCGTCGGGATAGCGGCCCTCGGGACGTTTGGCCATCGCGCGATGAATGATTTCGGGGAGCCCTGGGATGTCCTCGAAGCCTTCGTCGGTCTCCCAACCGATCGGTGGGGAGCCGACCACCATGTGATGCAACAACGCGCCGACCGAGTAGAGGTCTGCGGAAGATGGAAATGCTCCGGTGCCGATCAGCTCAGGCGCCATGTATGCCACCGCGTGTTTTCCAGACCCTGTATGCGCAGAGTGGGCGCTCGCCTCGGGGCATGCGCGGAGCAAGGGAACGACACCCGTTCCGATGACGCGAGTCCCCACCGCCCCGTCGCGTTGGCGTGTGATGACGATGTTCTGCGGCGTGAGATCGCCGTGCACTAGCCCCTGCGCGTGGGCAGCCTCCACGGCGCGCAACACGCCGCTCGCGATCCGAAGCACGCTAGCGGAGTGCAGGGAACGGTCGCGCAACAAGTCGGACAGGAGGGTGCCCCGCGTGTCCTGAAAGGCGAGGTAGGGGACGCCATCGATGATGCCCGCGTCGAGCACGCGCGGGATCGAGGGGCACTGAATCCGCCCGAGGCTCTGGGTGACCCGTGAGAACGCGACCTTCGCGCGGTCCGATCGATTCACATCCATCGGAAAGACGCAGATGATCAGAGGCGCTCCTTCTGCGGATGCACGGTAGTAAGACACGAGCCCGCCCCACGACAACTGACCGTCGACCGCATAGCGCCCGGCGAAGAGTTCTTCCGGCGGAGGATGAGCGCCACCCGGCGAGGGAAACATCGAGGGAAGAATAGTCGCAATGGGGCGCTGTGACGAGGATCGAGATTGATGCCTACGATGTTGGCTCTGCGCGCACTTGCCCACGGGAATGCACTTCGCCCGTGTCGGGCCTCGTGAGCTCGAAGGCCCTGGCGCCATTCCCGGACACCCAGGTTTCCATCTGAACGAGCTGGCCTGCGTGTGTTTCCCGGAGGTACTCGACGGAAAGTGATGCGAGAGGCCCATCGAGGCCGGCTACCTCTCCCGCCATCGAGGCGAGTTGTCGAGTGTCGTCGATGTAGTCGACGTAACGAGCCTGGTTCACGTGGCGGAAGCTGTCTTGGTCGCTTGGTCGAACGATCCACCGTCGGGTCCACGACGATCGACGCTCGGTCTCGGGCCAGACGGCACGCGCGGGCACGGGCTCGTCGAGAACCGCGGAGGCCAGGTCTGCACCGACCGGCGCCGGCCCATCCGGTCCGATGTGGACGACGGTGACCCTCGCTCTGACGGCCACCACTCCGTCGCTCAGTCGCTTGATCGCGTGTCCGAAATCGTAACTCGTGTTTCCGACTCGGGCGAGCCACGTCTTGATCTCGATCTCGTCATCGAACCGAAGGGGTTCGGAATATTCGAATACGCCCGCTCGCGCAACGCCGCCGACGACCCGGTTGCGAAGGACGAAGGTGTCGAGGCCAAACACCGACCAACGCACGCGTTCGAGCATTCGCGAGATCCAGCCAGGGGCAACCGTCGAGGTCGCATCGGTCTCGATGCCGCGGATCGTGTGATGGGTCGTGACGAGTTTCGTGAAGGGGTTGTTCATCGGCGGCGCGCACCGTAGCAGGGGCGCGGGGTGGATGACAGGGCACGCGGAGAAGAGGGTACCGCGTCAATTCGAGCACGAGCACGACTGATGAGTAGTCACAAAAGAGAGCGGCGAAGCTCGAGGGGTGTGGACGTGACCGCGATTGGCTCCGCTTCGGGATAATATCTGCGGTATTCAAGAGGCATGGCGGCAGGTACGCAAAGGCCCGGACGCTCGCCCAAACGACGTCCGAGACGACGCCGAAGGCAGGCGCAGCTTCACCTCGACCGGTTGAGGCACGGGGGGCGTCGTGAAGGGGCCGGTCGGCCGAAGACCAGCACGTGTGTGGGCCACGAGACGCGGCAGGCGCTACCGCACTATGTGCCGGTGCATGTGACGCTTCGGGTCGATCGAAGGCTTCGGCTTCGGAGCGGGCGGCTCTATCGGGCCCTCGTGAGGTCAATTGCGCGGGCGCAGGGGCGGTTTGGGATGCGGGTGCTTCACTGGTCGGTGCAGCACGGCCACATGCACCTGATCGTCGAGGCGACGCACCGGCGCTCGCTTTCGAGGGGGATGCAGGGGCTTTCGATTCGGATGAGCAAGGCGCTCAACAAGGCGCTCGAGCGCCGGCGGGGCACCGTCTTCACCGATCGGTATCACGTCGAACAGCTCCGGACGCCGCGGCAGGTTCGACATGCGATGGCCTACGTGCTCAACAATCGCCGACGCCATCTTCGCAAGCTCGGTCGGGCGCAGCCGGCTCCAACCTGGGTCGACCCATTTGGCTCGGGTGAACCGGAGGGCCATGTCTTCAGGGCCACCGGCCCGCCACCGTGTGCCGAGCCCCGTACTTGGCTCGCGAGCACGGGCTGGAAGCGCTACGGGCTCGTGCGAACCGATGAGGTGCCGAGAGGCTGATGCGCAGGAGTCAGGTGCCCGCGCGCCCCGACCGAAGGTCCTTCTCTGTCTTCCCGGGCTTCGCCTGCTCGTCGAGAGGCTTTCGCTCTTTCCTCCTCTCTTAAGCTCCGACCACCGGCGCGAACCAAGTCGTGACCGCTTTCACGATCACGACCACGACCACGATCACGACGACGATCTAGAGGGGATCGATATCTAGAGACGCGCGGGCCGGAGCAAGGCCCTCGTCGATCTGCGCCGCCAGTTGCGCCGCCACTGATCGCAACGCTTTTCGGTCTGGGGATTTGAGAAGGAGGCGGTAGTGGTAGCGACCCCGCAGGCGTGCGAGGGGAGCAGGCGCTGGGCCCAGAATTTCAACGATGCCATCGCGCACCGAGTCGTGGTGAAGCGCAACCGCAGCGAGCGATTGGGCAGCACCGCGGGCGTCGGCTTCGGCGCCAGCATGAACGCGTACGCTGACGAGGCGTGTAAAAGGAGGATACCCGACTTCATGTCGAGCTCGGATCTCCACCGCGTAGAAATTTTCGTAGTCGTGTTGCGCGGCGAAATGAACCGCGGGGTGGTCTGGTTGATAGGTCTGGAAGATCACTTTTCCGGGCGTGTCGGCCCGGCCCGCCCTTCCCGCGACCTGTGCAAGCAACTGGAACGTCCGCTCCGACGCGCGAAAATCGGGGAACGCCAGGCTCTGATCGGCAAGTACGACGCCTACCAACGTCACCCGTGCGATGTCGTGCCCTTTGGTCACCATCTGCGTACCGACCATGATGTCGACTTCACCGTTGCGAAGACGGTCGAGGACTTCTTCGACACCTGTGCCGGTGGCCGTGTCGCGGTCGAGTCTAGCGACTTTGGCTTTCGGGAAGCTCTCGGTGATGGCCTGCTCGAGCTGTTCGGTGCCAATACCGAGGCGGCTGTATTCCGAGGCCCCGCACGCCAGGCATGGAGCAGCGGCGGGCCGCTGAAAGTCGCAGTAGTGGCAACGCAACGCGCCTTGTCCTCGGTGCTCGGTCAGGGCGACGCTACAGGCGGGGCATTCGGCGACAACCCCACACGAAACGCAACGTACGCTCGGCGAGAATCCGCGTCGGTTGAGAAACAGGATCGCCTGATGACCCGATTCCAGACATTCCCCTATCGCGTGATGGAGGGGGCCCGAAAGCAGCGGGTGCCCCGTAGGCCCCTGACGATGCCGCCGTAGATCGACGATCTCTACCTCGGGAAGTCGCTGACCCGTCGCGCGGCTCGGCAGCGACAAGAGGCGGAGCCTGCCGTCGGTTGCACGGTGATAGGTCTCCATCGCGGGTGTCGCGCTTCCGAGCGTGCACACCGCCCCAGCGTACTGGGCTCGCAGCAAAGCCATGTCTCGCGCGTGATAGCGAAACCCCTCGTCTTGCTTGAACGAGGGATCGTGCTCCTCGTCGACAACGATCGTTCCAAGGTCAGCAACCGGCGCAAACAGCGCCGAGCGGGCGCCGATCGCTATGCGAACGTGGCCGTGGCGCAGCGCCTGCCACGCATCGTCGCGCTGCCGGGCGGTGAGCCCACTGTGAAGCACCGCAATCTCGTCGCCAAACCGTGCGCGAAAGCGCCTGACGAGCTGGGGGGTCAGCGCTATCTCTGGAACGAGCAATATCGCGCCGCGGCCTGCTTTGCGAACTTCGTCTATCGCGCGGAGGTAGACCTCGGTTTTACCCGAGCCAGTGACGCCATGGAGCAAGAACGCTTCGCTCGAACGCTCATCGATGGCGTTGCAGATCGCGTCGATCGCGAACTGCTGCTCTGCGGTCGGCGTCGGGGGCTCGTCGCGCGCTACTGGGCGAAAGAAAAACGGATCGGGATTGGCCTCGACCTCTTCGGTTTCAACTAGGCCCTTGGTCACCAGCGAACGAACGACCGCGCGCGGATCCGTGAGAACGCCTCGAAGCTCATCGAGAAAAAGCGATTCTCGGCTGGCAAAGCGCTCCATGACTTTCCGCTGGCGCGCTCCCAATCGAATGTCCGAAGAGTCTTTCCGGGTCGTCGTGATCTTCCAAGTCGTGCGATGCGCGACCCGTTGGCCGGGAAGGTGTTCCTTGGCTTCGAGGAAACCATCGTCACGCAGTCGGCGCATCGCGCCTGTCGGTAGTGCTGGCGCCGCCGCATGCAGGACCTCGCCGAGCGGGTGCATGTAGTATTTAGCAGCTTGCTCGAGAAACCGCAGGAGTTCTGCAGTAAACACCGGCTCGGACTCGAGAAGCCCGGCAACTGGCAACGCGCGCTTCACTTCTTCGGGCATGTCGGCCCGCGAACCGACCACGAAACCCGACAACTTCCGGCGGTTGAACGACACGGCCACGCGCGAACCCGGACTCAGCTTCCCGAGAAGGCCGTCGGGCACTCGATATGTAAACACTTTCCGAAGTGGCACCGGGAGTGCCACTTCGACGAACGGCGCGACGGGCATAGACGTGAAGCCGTCCGTCGTGCTTCTACTCTGGTTGGCGCTCGACGAGAGTTCCATCGGCTCGAAACTTGCCGCGACGCCGGTTCGGGTCGCGAGAATATACAGCAAACGACAGATCGTCCCGCTCGCCATTGGCCAATCGATGGACAGCAGCCATCGCGATCATCGCGGCGTTGTCGGTGCACGAAATAGGCGGGGGCACGAACAACGCGATGCGTGTGTCGTCGCAGGCAACTTGCGCACGCGCCCGCAGACCACGATTGGCAGCGACCCCACCCGAGATCACCAGCTGGTCGATTTCTTCACGTTGGCAGGCCAGCACGGATTTCTGAACGAGGCTTTCGACGATCACACCTTGAAACGATGCACAAAGGTCCGCGAGCCCTTGCTCGTCTTCGGGAACGCCTGCCTGCTGCACATGACGCGCGAGGGCCGTCTTGAGGCCTGAGAAACTGAAGTCGAGGGTCTTTTTCGATGCCATCGGGAGGGGAAATGAGAACGCATCCGCCCGGCCGTGCGCCGAAAGTTCGTCGATGATGGGTCCCCCTGGATAGCCGAGACCGAGGAGCTTCGCGACCTTGTCGAAAGCCTCGCCGGCCGCGTCGTCTCGGGTCTGGGCCAGGAGCGTGATATCGGAAAATCCTTCGACTCGATAGAGAGCGGTATGACCGCCGCTCACGAGCAGAGCCACGTACGGCATCGTGGGCACGGGCATGGGTTCGTTCCGGTCGGAATGTCGCAAATAGACCGCGAAAAGGTGTCCGTCCAAGTGATTCACGCCCACCAGAGGCTTATCGAGACTCCAGGCGAGCGCCTTGGCAACCTGCACGCCCACCAACAACGATCCTACGAGGCCCGGGCCTTGCGTGACCGCGATCGCATCGACGCCCCCTAGACCGCCAGGCACGTCCGAGACCGCCTCACGAATGACGGGAATGATCGCTCGCATGTGGGCGCGCGAAGCAAGCTCTGGGACGATACCACCATAGGGCCCGTGCGTTGCAATCTGGCTGGCCACGACGTCCGTAAGCACTTCGCCTTCGTCGGTGACCAGCGCCGCCGCCGTCTCGTCGCAAGAGCTCTCGATCCCCAGGACACGCATCACAGTCGCTCCCGCCCAAGGGAAAAGAAGCCAAAGAAGTCGCACTGTCCCGCGTCGAGCTCGGCGCAGTCACTCGGGTCGCAAACCACGAGGCCGGGCCCTGCGACGACGCGAACTTCGATCGATCCCCCACGGATCAGGGACAGGAACACCATGGCATCGCGTCCAGCCAATGGACCTGTCTCTGGTCTCGCGACGAACATGTAATTGCGGAGTCGCCCGCTACCTGGAAACTCGTAGAGTCCCAGTTGGTCATGCGCCAGAGGGGGGATGGGAAGCAGTGGCGTGTTGTCGAAGGTCGCGTCGCAATCCTCGCCGCGCGTCGTGATCGTCCCGGGGTTGTCGTCGACGCCATACGGGTCGAACTGCAGGTCCAGCGTGGTGCCGTAAGGGAATCCCCGACGGATGAAGGAGCAATCGATCCCGCCGGGACAATTGGTCGGGTCGTTCACGCCGGCGATGTTCCCGGTGTAGATCTCCCCATCGCTGGCATCGAACTCGCTCAGCGAGTCGCATCCTAGCGCAAGGACGAGCACCCAAAGCCACCAACGAGGCCGCATGGCCGCAAGCATAGCACCTACTCAAATACTGGCGCGTAAGGTTTTGCTGGCGGAGAGCCAACGGCGATAGCCAGGCGCGTCGCCAGCTTGGGCGGCGAGCGAGGCGGCGTCTTCGTAGCGAAGCTGAGCATCTCGAGCCCTGCCAGCGAGCTCATCGATCGAGCCAAGCATGCCAACCGCCCGCGCCACGACACTCAATGAGCCGGTCCGTCGACCATGTTCTTCCACGCCTGAAAGCTCACGGGCCGCGCCCTCGTGGTCGCCGGCGGCGGTGAGTGCGTCGGCGAGCTCGAGAGTGGTACGAGCCACGATGTCCTCCCCCGCCCCTACCTCATCGAACAGCTCGAGCGCACGGCGATACGCATTCGCGGCGTGTTGCGGGTCGCCCTCCATCCGACGAATGCGGCCAATCGCGACTTGGAGATGCGACTCGATTTCCAACTCGACCCCAGCAACCAGCTCGAGCGCCTGCCCGAACTGACGCATCGCATCTCGAGGTCGATCGCGACGAGCGGCAATGCGTCCGAGAGAAAGCAACATGCGAGCGCGGTCGGCGCTCTTGGGCGTCGTCAAGTCCAACGCCTCCCGAAGGACGCCGTCGGCGCCGGCCGGATCCCCGGCGCGTGACATAGCCTCGCCGAGCTTGCGGCTGAACGTGGAGATCGCTCGATCCAGCACGGTATCCCCGGTCTCGAGAGTCTCTCGACGGGCCAACTCGAGCGCGCGGCGATATTCGAGCACGGCGCCCAGGTGATCCCCTCGGGTCATGGCCCTGTCTCCCGCACGTTCGAGGATCACCAAGCTGCTGACCGGATCGCCGCCACGAAAGGCGTGCAGGGAACGAACTTCGTCTGGCGCACGAAGCTCGCTCAGCACACCGTATGCCTGTCGGTGCAAGTCGCGCCGCGCCTCCGCCGGAATCGAAGCTTCGACCAGCTCTGCGATGAAAGGATGCACGATGCTCGCGCGCGACCCGTTGAGTTGGACGATCGAGGTGCCTGCAAGCTCATCGAGCCCTTCGAGGTCATCGTCGCCCGTCACGCGGCGGAGGGTATCGAGGTCGCAAGTGCGACCGAGCACTGCCACACCTTGGAGCAGCCTCTGCGCGTCGACGTCGAGGCGTTCGATGCGCTGGAGAATCGCGTCCGCGAGGCGGGGCGGCGGACCATCGTCCGGAGAAATACCAAGCGCCTCGAGCTGTTCGAGATGGAGCGGGAGGATGCTGCCCCCGATGCCGTCGGTGAGCCGATGGAGTCCCGAAACGAGACGAAGCTGGAACGAACCCGCCAAGAAGCGCTGCGCGTCTTCGGAGCTCAGCCCACCGAGACGGATCACCTCGTCGGCATGGACGCCTCGATCGTCGTCGCCCGCGGTAACCAACAGTACGGGCTCGTTTCCGAGCACCCGAACCAGCTCGACGACGGTCCGTCGAGTCAGTCCGTCACAATGAGGAAGGTCGTCCACGATCAGCATGACCCGACCGCTCGAAGCACGATCCCTCGCGCGGCGTACACCGTGAACCAATGCCTCAGCGACCGCCCCAGTGCGGGTGCGCCCGTCCCCACCAAAGAGCCCCGCGGGCTTCATGACCTCATCGACACCCGCGCCGGCCAACGCAGAACCGAGCTCTTCACCTCGGTCCACCATCCTCTTGAGCTCGGAGTCATCGACCTCCAGCAACTCGGCGAGGATCGTTCTAACGGCAGTATACGGAACCGGCGCACCCGAGGGGTGTGCCCCCGCACCGATGACGAGGTCTCCCTCGGCTGCCGCAATCTCCGCGATCTCCGTGAGGAAGCGAGTCTTGCCGACGCCAGATTCCCCACACACGTGCACCCAATGTGCTCCCTGCGACGCAGCGTGGCGGTACTCACGGATCAGCCGCAACTCGGATTCGCGGCCAATGAAATCGCGCTGAGACCCTAGGGGCGGATAAAAGGACGGACGCAGCGATGCATGGCCAGCGTACGACGGCTTCGCGCTTCCGAGGCGCGCACCGCACTCCCCACAGAAATTCTGAGAGAGCGACGACGGTGCACCACAATTGGGACACGGGACGACGGACGCTCGCTGCACGCGAATCTCATCGAGGGCGTCGCGAAGCGCTTGCTGCATGTCGCGGGCCTCTTGGAAGCGATCATTCGCATCCTTGGCCAGCGCTTTCATCGTCAGGATGGCGATCCGATCAGGAATGGCCCGGTTCGGGCTTGCCACACGGGGGTCGGGAACTGGGTCGTTGAGGTGGCGAAGGACGACTCGTGTCGGCGTATCGTCGATGTACGGGAGGTGCCCAACCAGCAGCTCGAAAAGCACCACACCGAGCGCATATAGATCGCCCCGCCCGTCGACGCGGTCACCGCGGCCTTGCTCGGGAGACATGTAATCTGGCGTGCCGCACACCAATCCAGGCTTCGTGATCGAGCTTTCGCCGCCCAAGATCGTCGCAAGCCCGAAGTCCACGACTTTGACGAGGTCCTCGCCTGAGCGAAGCGGGCGCATGATGATGTTTTCCGGCTTGAGATCTCGGTGCACGATACCTAGCGCATGGGCTTCGCCGAGCGCGTCGAGAGTGTTGATCAGGATGTTGCAGACGCGATCGACTGCAAGGGGCCCCTCCTCGTGCATCACGAGAGCGAGGTCTTTCCCGCTCAAGAACTCCATCGCCAAGTAGAGAATGCCGTCGTCGGTGCGACCGAAGTCGATGATGCTGACGCTGTTGGGGTGGTTGAGCCTGCTAGACGCCCTCGCCTCCTGGTAGAACCGCGCAACCGTCTGCTCATCGCTGAGCAAATGGGGGTGAATGACCTTCACCGCCACCGTGCGTCCAAGCGTCGACTGCTCGGCCTTGTAGACGCGCCCCATGCCGCCGACGCCGACCACCTCTTGCAAGAGGTAGCTGCCGCCGACAACCCGGCCGATCAACGGGTCGGAGCCCCCGGATCCGCCATCTTCGTCGCCCGGCGCCCCACACGCGGAACAAAAACGCACGTCGTCCTCGACCGAGGCGCCACATTGAAGGCACAAGTGCACCTGAACAGCATATCCCAGGCGTAGAGCACCGCACAGGTAACGCTCGTGGTTCGGCTCAAACTCGGCCGACCCCGCTGAACACCTGGGTGGGTGCTAACGCTCGGCTTCGTCTATCCGCCGCATGGCCTCGAGCAACAGATGGTGCGCCGGAATTCCGATGCGGTCCTCGATCGGATCCATATCCGGATCCAACGCGAAATCGCCCTCGGTCAAACGCAGGATTCCGTAGACGGCCTCTGCCCCAGTGAGGTCACCGAACATGGCATCGTGAATCGATCCGTCCTGGAACATCATTTCGCCGTGGAGGCCCCCGCCCCGGACCTTGAGACGCCCATTCTTTCGCCCGTTGGCCAGAATCTGGATGACGTCGGGCAGCCCCATCTCCTGAAGTGAGCCCGACACCCCGCGGCCGCCTGGCTTTCTGCTGCGCGCTTCCTCGATGATGCGGCCCGCTTTCGCCGCTACGACAGCCGCCGAAGCTGGTTTCACTACATAGTCGGCAGCCCCGAGCTCGAGTCCTCGGTTCACGGACGATTGGTCACGCGCCGCAGTGAGGAACATCAGCGGCACCTTGACGTGACCGTTCTCACGCATGCGCCTCAAGAGATCGAATCCATCCCCGTCTGTAAGCTGAACTTCGCTCACGACGAGGTCGAACTTTTCGGCGTCGAGCCGCTTGAGCGCGTTCGTCACTTCTCGTTCGATAGTGACCTCGTAGCCCTGCTCGGCGAATCGCACTTCGAGCACGGAGGTCTCTTCGGGATCGGGATCGACGATCAACACGCGGTGGGCTGATGCAAGCAGCTGCGACTTCATCCCATCGTCGAGGACGATGTGTCGGAGCCAATCGACGACGGCAGGGTCGAAGGTCGCGCCCTTGTGGCGATCGAGCATGTCGCACGCGTCTTCTGCTGCCAGCCGACGCCCCGCTGAGTTGTGCTGGCTCTGAGTCAGGTCGACGTAACTCTCGGCCACGGCCAGCACCCGAGCCCCGAGAGGAATACTCTTGCCCACGAGTCGCTCGGGAAAGCCTCGCCCATCGAAGCACTCGTAGCGGTGCCTAAGCGCGTCAAAGGCAGTCTCGGGAAGCGCAACGGCTTCGAGAAGCCGGATCGGCGCCGTGTACACTCTCCGCGCCAGCTCGCGCTTGGCCTCATTGGCGGCCACGTCGAGCGGAGTCACGTGAGACTCGGTGGATATCCCGACATCGTGTAAGTAGGCGGCGATCAGAATCCCCTGGACCTGCGTTTTGGTCAGACGAATCCGGTCGCCCAGTTGCTCACAGAGTCGCGCCACGCGCGCGGCATGCCCCCCGCGATCTCGGTTGAGCTGTTCGATCAAGGTCACCAGCACATTGAGGGTCTCGAGGTAGACCTGCGGGTCGATCTCGAGATCCCCGTCCTGCGCCGGCGCAGAGAGCGCCTCGATCATCGTCGCGCTTGCCGCAATCCGTGGCTGCGTTTCTTGCGGCGGTTCGGGCTCGACCGACTCGGGCTCGCTATCGTTCGCCGGCTCCATCTCGGTCGACTTCCCAGAGGACTGATGCACGAGAAAGCCGTCCTTGTCTTCGAAGACTTGACCCCAACCCGGAACGGGATCGGACTCGCCTGATGTCCGAACGTCCCGCGAGGACGCACCGCTCAAGAGCATCTCGAAAGGACGATTGTCTTGATCGTAGTGCTTCGCAATGGCGGCTCGAATGGCCGCCTCACGGGCCACGTAGATCTTGACGTCGCGAGCCCCGGTCGTGAACAGCATCTGCTGTCGGACGTCATCATCGGTGACGTCGGCGGCGACGACCGAGAGTGTACGCGTGCGCTTGTCGAACAAGATCGGGAACGCGGTAAGCCGTTTCGCCAACTTGCGGGGAACCTTCCGAATGAGATGGGCATCGACCCCAGCCTTTGAGAGCCGCTCGGATCCCACGAACCGCGTCTGATAGAGGTTGGCGATGTACTTGAGGAGCTCGGCCTCGTCGATGAGCCCGAGCTGGATCATCGCTTCCTCGGCGGTCGACTCCGTCCGCTGAGCATGGATGATCACCTCGTCGTATCGTTCGGGCGGAACTCTGCCCTCGACCACGAGGCGATCGAGAATCGCCACCCCGCGGGTCCGGGCCGCTTGTTCGTGTTGAGCCCCCCGACTCATTCTCACAGTCTAACGGACGAGAAACACCGACGCCCTACTTCCAGCGCCTAAGAGCGAAATAGACAACAATCGGGGGCCTGCTAGAGTCTGGCCTCGTGAGGCGGCGGTTGGGAACGTGGCTTTTTGGGGCCCTGATGACGATCGGCTGTGCCACGACCGGGACGCTCCAAAACGGTGTCTACAGAGGCGCGCAAACCACCTACGAGATCGGACCGGTGGGGCCCGGCTGGCAAAGGGTCTCGGTGAACGGCCAAAACGACCTCGCCTGGCACAACGCCATGAAAGAGGCGGTGATGCATGTCGACTCCAAGTGTGACCCGTCCCTCGACATTCCGCTCTCGGCGCTTCGCGCCCATCTCATGATCGGTTTTACAGAACGCGAAGTCCTCACCGAGGAAACGGTTCCAATGGACGGTCGCGAGGCGCTCCGCACGCACTTCACTGGCAAGCTCGATGGCGTCCCCCGCGAGATTGTCATGCAGATCCTCAAAAAAGACTACTGCGTATACGACTTCGCTCTGATCACGCTCCCGGGCCCCCCCTTCCAACAAGCCCTCGGCGACTTCGATGCACTCGTCAACGGGTTCAATACGATCTCGGAAAAGTCATGACCTCGGAGCGACCCTCGGCTCGACCTGGAGGTTTCATCGCATGGGCCGACGATCGGATCCGCAAGCTGCGCGCATTTGTCGAGCAGGTGGGCGAAGCGACACTCCTCGCGATCCGCACGTTCCGCACGTTGTTCACGACGCCCTTTGATACATCGGAGTTCCTCTATCAGATCGAGCAACTTGGTGTGCGAAGCCTTGCTATCGCAGCCGCGACCGCCATCTTCATCGGAATCGTGATGACCATTCAGTTTGCGATATCAATGGAAGCATTTGGTGCCAAGGACACCCTCGGCCGTGTGATCGCCGTTGCAGAGGCTCGCGAGCTCGCCCCGTCACTTACCGCGCTCGTCGTGGGGAGCCGCATCGCGGCGGGCATGGCCGCGGAGATTGGCTCGATGGCAGTCACTGAGCAGATCGACGCCATACGCGCTCTCGGCGCCGACCCGATTCGCAAGTTAGTAGTGCCGCGGGTAGTAGCGGGCATCTTGATCATGCCGCTGATCACTTTCATCGCATTCCTCCTCGGTATGCTGAGCTCGATGCTCGTCGCGGCAATGTCCTACGGCATTCCGATGGAGTTCTTCATCTCGACTGCGCTTGATACGCTTCGGATCGGAGACTTCGTGAGCGGCGTTTCGAAGACGCCGTTCTTCGGCTTCCTGATCGCCCTTCTCGGCTGCTATTTCGGTCTTCAGACACGCGGCGGGACCGAAGGCGTTGGCCGGTCCACCACCCGCGCGGTGGTGGTCGTCTCGATCAGCATCTTGATGGCGGATGCGCTTCTCACCCAGATTTTCGTGAGTTTCGGGGCCCTCTAACGAGAATCAGATCGAAAGGGGGCGGCGGACGTCCAACACGGCATGGCACGGCGACTTCTGATGGGGGTGCTTTTCGTCACGTGTGGGCTCTGCACGGCATGCTCCGAAGGTCCTGTCCCCTTCGGCGATGCGATGCGGAGAGTGTCGACTCCGTCTCTACTCTCGGCGCCATCGACGATCGATCTCGAGCGCTTCGCCAAGACCGAGGATTGCGCGGACTGCCATACCGACGTCGCATCGCATTGGATGCATAGCGCGCACGCCTACGCATCGTTCGACAATCCCTGGTACCGGACGAGCGTCGACGAGTTTAGGGAGCACCGCGGCGAAAGGGCGAGTCGGTTCTGCGCCGGGTGTCACGATCCTCTCCTGCTCCTGTCGGGCGACATCGATCGGGAGGTGAAGCCCGAAAACGAGCTCGCCTACGCCGGTATCACTTGCTTGGTCTGCCACAGCATAGAATCGACCCGACCCGACGGAAACGGAAGCTTCACGCTTACCGACCGCCCTGTGTTGATTCCCGATCCAGCCGTACCCGCGGAGATCGAAGCACATCGGGAACGCCTCGCCATGCCGACTCTCCGATCGGCCGCGTTGTGTGGCACTTGCCATCGTTCATTTTCCGGACCCGCGATCGGAAACGAAAATCACCTGGCAGGCATCGATGATCTCGGCGATTGGAGCGCGTCGGCATTCGCAGGAGCGGTGCCGAATCGTTTGGCCGCCGTGGATGAGAGCGACTGCCGGGGTTGCCACATGAGCCCCGAACCGGCGTCGGCCGGAGACCTAGCCGCGTCGAATGGGCTCGTCAGCGGACATCGATGGGCGGCGTCCCATACCGCGATGGCGGCACAGTTGCCGGATCCCACGCAGGGCGAGCGCGCCGAGGACACACTGGTCGGTTCGGTGGTGATCGACGTGGGCGCTACGCGTGTCGGTGGAGAGAGGGTTGTGCTCCCCGAAGAGGCCGAGATCCGAGGTCGCGAGCGCATCGTATTCGATGTGGTGTTGCAAAACACCGGGGTCGGGCATCGATTTCCTGGTGGGACCCGCGACATGCACGACGTGTGGGTCGAAGTCGACGTCCGTGACGCCTCGGGTCAGCTACTCGGTGTTTCCCGCCCGTCCGAAGGCGACAATGACGACGTGTTCGTGTTGCGGTCTACGATGCTCGATGCTTCGGCGAACCCGGAGATCCTGCACCAGGTGCACCGGTTCGCGACGCCCGCTTTTGACCGAACCCTATCGACCCACGGCGCACAGATCATTCGCTATGGACTCACCGTACCGAACCACCCGACGTTGCCCCTTCGTGTCGATGCGCGACTGATGCACCGAAAACACAGTCTCCAGTTTCAAGACGCAGCATGCGAGGCCAGCCGCACGGAGCGCGGGAAGGCCTTTGCGCGCTGGGCCGAAACCCTTGGCAAAGTAGCGCTCGACCCCTGTAATCGCCAGCCGCTCACGGAGATCGCGAGCGCGACGGTGTGGATGGGGGATGGTGCGACGGACCTCGACCGGATTCCGCTCGGTGGCGCTGCTCGCCCCTCGGTCGAGCGATTCCTCGGCCAGGCGCTCGGGTTGTTGCGGGAAACGCAAGAACACGTAGGTCTCGCGAAGCCGAGCCTCGACCGTGCGCTCATTCTGGCGCGCGCATCAAAGTCGGAGGACCTCATCGCGAGGGCGGAGCTCCTTCTTGCTCGCTTGGCCTCCATGCAGGGCCGGACCGACGACGCGATCGCGGCCACCAAGCGTGCAGAAGCTCTCGTAGGCCCCAACCCTGTGTTCGATCGGGTTCGGGGTGAGGCCTATTTGCGGGTCTGGCGGTGGTCCGAAGCAGTCGCTGCGTACCGTCGTGTGGTCGAAGCTTCTCCCAGGGACTCGACGGCTTGGCGTGCCCTGGCACGAGCCTACGGGAGCCTCGCCGACGACCATAACGCACTCGCCGCCGCGGAGCTGGGTCTTCGACTGGCGCCACGCGACGAAGGTCTTCTCAGAAGTCGCTCGCTAGCGCTGACGAGCCTCGGGCATCCCGACGCAGCCCTGGCGGAGGAGGCCTGGCTTCAACACCGGTCGCCCGATTCCGCCCCTAAGATGCTAGCGGCCTGCGAAACCAATCATGTGAGATGTCGTACGGATAGGCAGCCTATACCGCACTACAACCTCCGACCCCCTCCCAGAAAGGCGATTCACGCGAGCGCCAAACACCGGTAGGATGAGTCGATGTCCAAGCAGTATCAGAAGAAGAGCGCTAGTAGGAAGAAGCGCGGCGGGAGTGGGCATGGTCCCACTCGCAGCGCGATTGGCGGCCAGAGCAGCGGTCTCATGGGCGGGATGATTAGCGGCTTTCGCCGAGCGGTAGGCTCCGAGGAAACCAAGGGCCAAGCCAAGGGAGGAAACCTCCTTTGGGCTGCGCTCCTGGTGACCGCTGCGCTTGCGATCGTAGCGTGGAACTTCGCGCGCTAGCGAATCGCGCGCCACCTGAGCCAGTGGTCGGCAAGCACCAGCGCGACCATCGCCTCTGCCATCGGAACGAAGCGAGGCAACAGGCACGGGTCGTGTCGCCCCGTCGTTCGAATGGTCGTGGCGTCGCCGTCGGCGGTCACGGTGTCTTGGGCGCGCGGAAGACTGCTCGTAGGCTTCACCGCTGCGCGGATCACGATCGGCATGCCGCTCGAAATGCCTCCGAGCATGCCTCCATGTCGGTTAGTGCGGGTCTGGACCTTACCTGCGGCGTCGGTTTCGAAGGCGTCGTTGTTTTCGCTCCCTTTGAGTGCGGCGACGCCGAAACCAGCACCGTATTCAACGCCCATGACCGCTGGAAGGCTGAAGAGGCCTTTGGCGAGGTCGGCTTTGAGCTTGTCGAACACAGGCTCGCCCAAGCCGGCCGGGATATTGCGCGCGACGATCTCGGCAACACCACCGATCGAGTCCTGAGCCTTGCGCATCTTCTCGATGAGCTCGACCATGCGCGCCGCGGCCTCTTGGTCGGGGCAGCGAACGATGTTGGGCTCGCCGTTCTGGAGGGTTTCCACCTGGGCAAGCGTCACGGTTTCCGGGATGTCCGCTTCGATGTCGCCAATCCGTGTCACGTACCCGACCACTTCACCGCCGAAAGCGTGCGCCAAGAGCCTCTTCGCGACGGCCCCCGCGGCCACTCGCACCACCGTTTCGCGGGCGCTGCTCCGTCCGCCGCCTCGGTAGTCTCGACGCCCAAATTTGGCGTCGAAGGTGTAGTCCGCGTGACCGGGGCGATAGACATCCTTGATTTTGGTGTAGTCACGCGACCGCTGGTCCTGATTGCGTATGATGATCGCGATCGGGGTCCCCGTCGTCTCGCCTTCGAACACGCCGGATAGGATCTCGGGGGTGTCCGGCTCCTTGCGCTGGGTGACGATCTTGCTTTGACCAGGACGACGTCGATCGAGGTCGACCGCAAGGTCGGCTTCCGAGAGAGGGAGCCCGGGGGGGCATCCGTCGATGATCACGACATTGGCTGGGCCGTGACTCTCGCCCGCGGTGGTCACGCGGAAGGCTACGCCGAACGTGCTACCCGGCATCGCGCATCATCCTCTGGCGCCCGCATGTCGCCCTATCGCGCGACCGACGAAAAAGGGGCCCATCTGCTGGATGTATTGTGAAGTCTGTTCCGTGCCACGCATTGCTTGAACGACGTGCGAAAGACGATGAAGGTTCGCACCCATCAAACCGATGACGAACTCGTTGTCGTTCGCGTCGAGACCGTGGCACGCCAAACGCACGTCGTGGGCGAGATCTTGAGCACCGTAAGCCCGACCGATCGTCGCGTGCTCGCGCAAGATGCGACCCTTCTCCCTGCCCTCGAGCTGCTCGAACGCACCGCTGCGACGGAGCGGATACCAAACCGCCCAATTCCACTCGGGGTTGAGCACGGTTTGCTGAGGCCGATCGATTAGCCAGAACTCTAGATCTTGCTCGTAGCCGCTGCTGTATGTCCGGCCGATCATCGTGAGCTCGGGCCGCAGCACCCAATCGCGAAGGAGCTCGGCTTCGAACAGTGGACGCACTGAATCGACGAATAGCGCCGGATCTTCGCTGAAGGTGAGAAGACCCACCCCGCGCGGGTCGTTGGCGTCCGCGTAGACGACGGACGGCAGGCCAGCGGCTTCTGCAACGGCGATCAAGGCCCCTTGGTTTTCCAAGATCGGAGCCCCTGCTGGGATCTGAAACACCAGCAGTTGCATGAACAACCGCCGGTCCATGACCTGAGGCTCGCCGTCGCGCTGCGCGCCACGTTCGTGGATATCGATTGAGGAATCACCCATGGGAGGACTCATAGCGCTTTTGCGGCTGTTCTGCACAGTGTAGGCTCACCGCTCGCGAGGGAGACTATGCGCATTTTGAAAGTGCTCGCGGCAGTTCTTTTCGTGGGCGTGATCGTCCTCACGGGGGCGGCCTATTTCATGAGTGAGCCGAGGCCGGAAGGCGAAGCCGTGCCCGAAGCAGACGATCTCGCCCGCAACATGGAGGCGGCCGTCCATAAGGAGGCCTGGGACCGAACAGGTGCGGTGCGCTGGGCCTTCTTCAAGAAGCACCACTACGTGTGGGATCGGACGCGCGATCTGGTCGAAGTTCGCTGGGGCGACACCCGAGTGCTTCTTCGAACGGGCGACAAGACTGGTCGGGTCTGGGGCGAGGATGGCGAGGTCACCGGCGAGGACGCCGAGTCAGCGCTCAACACAGCATACAAGTTCTGGATCAACGACTCCTTCTGGCTGAACCCCATCGCGAAGCTCTTCGATCCGGGCGTGACGCGCGAAATCGTCACCGAGGAAGACGGCCAACAAGGACTGTTGGTGACCTACACCTCAGGCGGCGTGACTCCCGGGGACGCATACCTTTGGAACGTCGATCCGGACGGATTGCCGGTGAGGTGGCGCATGTGGGTCAGCATCATCCCGGTGGGCGGGGTTTCGATGACATGGGAAAGCTGGACCGAGCTCAGCACGGGAGCTCTGATCTCGACTGAGCACGAAGGCGGCGGACAGATGATTACTTTCATTACCGACGTCGAGGGCGCCGAAGACCTCGAAGCGCTCGGCGTGACCTCGGGGCTGTTCGACCCGCTCGTTCAGGACTGACGACGGACCACACTCAATACCCCGAGGACTACGAGCACTGCGCCCACTATGCTGAGCGCATTTGGGTACTCGCCGAAGAACAACACTCCCCACGTGAACGCGAGCACGATCTGCAGATAGGTCATCGAGGACGCCCGACCGGCAGTCTCGAGCTTGTAACCCTTGGTGATCTCGATCTGGCCAAGCTGCGCCGTCAGACCGATGCCGAGCAACAGGAGCCACTCCCAGGCGTTCGGCATCACGAGCCCCTCGACCGCGAGGATCGGAAGCGAGGCAGGCCCGGTGATCAATGGAAAGTAGAAGACGACCACGAGATGGTGCTCGGTCGCTCCGAGACGACGGATGATCACGTAGGCGATCGCCGAGAAAATCGCGCCGAACACGCCTACGACGACGGCAACGGGATCGAGCGGCGTACCAGAGGCAAACAGCAACGTCGGCTGCGCCACGAGCACGACTCCGACCATGCTCAGGACGGTCGCCGCGACGTCGACTCCGCGCAATGGTTCGCGAAGGGCGAACACGGCAATCAGGGCTGCGATCATCGGATTGCAGAACTGGATCACCGTCGCGTCCGCGAGCGGAAGGTGGGTAACCGCGTAGAAGTAGCAGCTCAATCCGGCAAACCCGGCGAATCCCCGCCAAACGAGCAGACGCCTATTGTTGCCCCACGGATCGATCCCGAGGCTCTTGAGCGCCCACCAGCTCATGACGAGGGTCACCACGACACGTGCGAGCACTAGCTCCATGGTCGGAAGGCGTTCGCCGGCGACCTTCGCGAAGACGCTCATTACGCTGAAAAACAGCGAGCCGACCACCATGTGTCGCAGCCCCTTCGAAAGGCGATACCAAGGTTGGAGGAGGGACGACACGCCGCGGGTTGTGAATGCAAATGCGCCCGGTGCAACCTGGTGATAGGAGAAACGCATGAGAATACTCACGAGAAGCTTCGCGCAGGGCCTCTTGGTCCTGGCACCGGTCGCCATCACGGCTTGGATCGTCGTGTTCACGGTCACCAAGCTCGATCAATGGCTCAACGCACCGATCCCGGGCCTAGGGATCGTCATCGCGGTAGCGGGGAATCACGTTCATCGGATACCTGACGGGCAATGTGGTCGGCAGCCGGCTGGTCTCGTTCTTGGAGGCGGGACTCCAACGCGTGCCGATCATCAAGCTGCTCTACAACTCGCTTCGTGACCTCTTCGGGGCGTTCGTTGGTAGCCAACGCAAGTTCGACAAGCCCGTAGCCGTCGAAATCAATCGCCACGGGCTGAAGGTCCTCGGCTTCCTCACGAGCGAGGGATTCGACGACCCGCATCTCGCAGGCCACGTTGCGGTCTACCTACCAGAGTCTTACAACTTCGCCGGCAATCTGATCGTCGTCCCACGCGAAAGGGTCCACTCACTCGACGCCGACGGCGCAGAGTTCATGGCCTTCGTCATGTCAGGCGGCATCACCGCCATGAACGCGGCGAAAACGATGGTGGATAGTGCCAAGCTCCCCCCGGATCAGTGACAGCGCCAGTGTCAGCGTCAGCGTTCAGCGTCAGCGTTCAGCGTCAGCGTTGCGCCCGCCGCGAGGGCGCGTTCATATACCGCGTCGCAGTCCAGAACGTAGAGATACAACGAAGCGGGCATTGCGTCGCCCCTGCTGATCGTGTGTTGGTGACCGTTCTCAAGCTAGGCCATCGCAAGGACATCTACCGATGAGCGTGGGGGGCAGGGCGAGCCCCCTCACGCGCCCAGCGGACGCTGGCACTGCCAGTGCGAAAACGCGGTAGGGGCCCTATGATAGCCCTTCGAGCAAGGAGGACTTCATGGTAACGGCGCTAATCACCGGCACGAACAGGGGAATTGGTCTCGAGCTCAGCCGCCAGCTCCGTGCGCGCGGCGACGAGGTGATCGCCCTTTGCCGCAAGCCAAGCCCCGAGCTCGAGGCACTCGGCGTTCGATTGTTCGAGGGGGTTGAAGTCACCGACCCAGGGGGGCTCCAAGCCGTGTCGCGGGACCTCGGGGCCACCCGAATCGACGTCCTGATCAACAACGCCGGAATCTTCGAGAGGGAGTCCTTCCACGACCTCGACTTCGATTCGATCCGCAGGCAGTTCGAGGTCAACGCGCTAGGCGCTTTGTTGGTCACCTCAAGCATGCAAGGCCACCTCGCGCGTGGCTCGAAGATCATCCTCATCACCAGCCGGATGGGCTCGATCGGCGACAACGGGTCAGGCAGTTACTACGGATACCGAATGTCGAAAGCAGCCCTGAACATGGTTGGGGTGAACCTCGCGCACGACTTCCGAGACAAAGGCGTTGCGGTCGCGATCTTGCACCCCGGCATGGTCGCGACGGACATGGTCGGGCCCCACGGGGTTCCTGTCGCCGAAGCGGCCGAGGGATTGATCACGCGCATCGACGAGTTGCGGCTCGAGGACTCGGGCAGCTTCTGGCACGCCAACGGCGAGCGGCTTCCCTGGTAGACGGCACCGGCGTTGACGCTGGCGCTGACGCTGGCGCTGAACGCTGAACGCTGAACGCTGGCGCTGGCGCTGGCGCTGGCGCTGAACGCTGGCGCTGACGCTGTCGCTGTCGCTGAACGCTGACGCTGGCGCTGACACTGGCGCTGGCGCTGACGGTGGCGCTGGCGCCGTCCCCAAGACCCGCTAGCCTCCCCCCCCTCGGAGAAATCACATGGCTGTCATTTTCGAATCGCCTCAGGACCTCAAAGACGCAGTAGGGAAGCATCTCGGATACAGCGAGTGGCTCACGATGGAGCAAGACCGCGTGAACCAATTCGCCGACGCAACCGACGACCATCAGTGGATTCACGTCGACGCCGAGCGCGCGAAGGCGGGGCCTTTTGGTGCGACGATCGCTCATGGGTATCTGACCCTGTCCCTCGTTAGCAGCTTCCTCTCGCAGATCGTCGAAGTGCGCGGTTTCGAGTTCGCGGTGAACTACGGTACCAACATGGTTCGGTGTCCGGCTCCGGTGAAGGTCGGGTCGAGGATCCGCGGTGGCGCCGAGGTGATTTCGGTAGAAGAATCCAAGGGCGGCGTCCAATCAATCGTACGGATAACGGTCGAGATCGAAGGCGAAGAACGCCCCGCGTGCATCGCGGAGACGGTGAGCCTGTATTTCCCACAGAAGGGGTAGCCGCTCGGCAACCCTCGCGACGCCGGCGCTGAACGCCGGCGCTGAACGCTGTCGCTGAACGCTGTCGCTGTCGCTGTCGCTGTCGCTGGGACCGTCACTGGGACTGTGCTAACTTTCAGTATCCGCCGGGTTGCCCGGCGGAGTGGGAGGTCGTCATGACGTGGCGCGGATTCTTGGTAGCTGTGTTCGCGCTGGCCATCGCCTGCGGTGACAGCCAGGGAACGACCGACGGCGAAGGTGGAAGCGGCGCATCCGGTGGGACTGGCGGGAACAGTGCGACCGGGGGCATAGGTGGAAGCGTTCCCCCGGGCGAGTCGTTCTCCGTGAAGTGGGGGCCGACCCAGGTTCCATCCGGAGTCGAGTCTACGCAGTGCGTAGTCAAACGCATCGGCAATACCGGGCGTCTGTTCGTCAACGAGATTCACAACGTCCTCGGAGCAACGTCCCATCATTTCATCGTGTACCGCGTGAACGACACCGTGGAGCAGCCGGAACCCTTCTCTTGCCAACCCTTCGAGGACACATTCCAGGATGCGCCCCTCATCATCACGCAAAGATCTGACGACCGGCTGAGGCTGCCGCAAGGGGTCGTCTACGCGCTCGAACCCAACCAGATGGTCAGGTTGGAGCTTCACTACATCAACATCAGCGCCGCTCCACAGATGGCTGAGGCCACTTCGACCTTCGCTTCCATCGACGAATCCGAGGTCGAAAACGAAGCCGACATCATGTTCATGGGCGACACCACCTTCGGCGAAATCGATGGCCTCGCAACGTTCGGACCGAGCTTCCTCAAAGTCCCAAGCAGTTTGAATGGCGTGAGCTACTTCGCCATCACGGGGCACGAGCACCAATGGGGCACGGACGTGCACGTCGAGACGACCGCAGGTCCTGGAATGCCCGCTACACCCGTATATGACGTCGACAACTTCCGTTGGGACGAGCCCGAAACCGTCACCTTCGACCCGCCATTCAAAGTCCCCGACGGCGGGGGCTTCAACCTGACCTGCAGCTGGAACAGCGACAGCCCGGTTCGCTTCGGCCTCGGGGTCGACGACGAGATGTGTTTCTTCTGGGCCTACTACTACCCGAGCAAGGGGCCAGTGGTCTGCGCCAACGGCCTCATCCCTTGCAACTGACCGAAGAGATCGGTCGCCGAACGCTGACGCTGACCGCTGGCGCTGGCGCTGACGCTGAGCGCTGGCGCTCAGCGACTCCTTGATTTGGGTTTGGGCCCCGTTGGCCACAGCGGGTGAGGCCAACGGGGCCCAAACCCAAATCAAGGAGTTATAAATGCAATCCATCAACGTTTACATCAGGGCCCGGAAGGTCGTACGGGAGCTTGCTCCGCTGCTCCGAGTGGTGCGCGAGCAGGATAAGGCGCTTGCCGATCAGATGAAGCGGGCTGCGCAGAGTGTGGTGCTCAACATCGCGGAGGCGCGGGGGAGCGACGCGGGGAATGCGCGGTCCCGCTTTGCTACGGCATGTGGGTCCGCCAAGGAAGTCCGGGCCGCTCTGCACATCGCAGGCGACTGGGGGTACATCGAGGCAGAGATGGCGACCCACCTCGATGAGCAGCTCGACCGGGTGTGCGCCATCACGTGGTGCTTGGCCCGACAGCCCTAACGGCCGGCAAGCTTCCAGGACATTGCGCAGACCTCATCGAGCGCGATGTCCACCTTTGCCCATCGGGGTTGGCCGATGTAGCCGTACGCCGATGCGAGCTGAAGCCCTGCACGCACCTCTTTCGCAGACCCACAGGCCGTGGCGAAACGGGCTCTTGCCGTCCCCACGTCACTTCCATCGGCCTCCGCAATGTTGAGAACGACGCTATTCATAGCCCTTCGAACCTGGTCGAAGAGATCCCTATCCGCCTTCCTGATGATGGGAAGAAGAGGTTGCAACCCCTCTGCTGCCTGAAGTGCTTTCTGTTGAACGATGAGTCCCACGAGTGATTTCCTTTCTGAGGGGCTTGGGCCCTCCCAAAAGGGCGATAGCCCTGGGCCCAAGTCCCTCAGAAAGGAAATCACGATGCAGGCTTGTGATCACGCTGACACTGAACGCTGGCGCTGAACGCTGACCCTGGCGCTGTCGCTGACGCTGGCGCTGAGAAAAGCCTAGCCCTCGGCGACTTCGGCGGGCCCTTCCCCGATGAGGCCGAACGACTTCCCGTACTTCTTCAGCAGCTCGAGCGCCTTATCCATATCCTCGTAGGTGTGGCCGCGGGTGACGTTGAGGCGGAGTCGCTCTTCTCCCGGTTTCACGGCGGGGTACATGATCGGCACCATCAGGACACCGTCTTCGAGAAGCGCCACGTGCATGAGCATGGCCTTTGTCTCGTCGCGAACCATGACCGGCATGATGTGCGTATTGCTATCCCCGAGGTCGAATCCAATATTGGTGAGGCCTTTGCGCATGTAGTCGGCCTTTTCGTGGAGCTCGGTGACGAAAGCCTCGCCGTTGGCCTCGAGCATGTCGAGGATCGTGCTGGCGGCGGCGACGATCGGGACGGGCAATGAAGCGCTGAACAAGAACGAACGCGCGTTGTGTTTGACCAACTCGACAACGTCGGAGTCGCCTAGGAGAATCCCGCCAATCCCGCCGAACGTTTTTGAGAAGGTGCTGATGACGAGCGGAATCTTCCCCCCGAGCCCGTACTTCTCGATGATGCCCCGGCCACCCTTGCCGAGTGTTCCCGTACCGTGAGCGTCGTCGCAGACGATCACGGTGTTTTCGTGCTGAGCGCACACGTCGATGAATTCTTCGATTTTACCTTCGTCTCCGTCGAGAGAGTAGATCCCCTCGATGAGGACGAGCGCGTTCTTGCGGTCACGCTTACGAAGCACCCGGTCGAGCGCCTTAGCGCTGTTGTGATTGAAGAAGCGGACCTCTGGAGCTCGCATTGGCGTGCCGGCCGCGAGAAAGGTGCCGTCCAAGATGCAAGCGTGACTGAGGTTATCGAGGACGATCGTCGTTTCTTTGTCGGCGAACGTCTGGATCGTCCCGACCATAGCTTGATAACCCGTCGTGAAGAGCAGGCAGCTCTCGAAGCCGTACCACTTGGCTAGCCGCTCCTCGAGCTCGACGTGCTTGGTCGCCGTTGCTTGGACGCGAGACGAACTGAGACCGCATGAAAACTGATCGATGGCAGCCTTGGCGGCCTCTTTGACCTTCGGATGATTGGTCAGCCCGAGGTAGTCGTTCGAGCTGAAGTTGACGATCGGCTTTCCCTCGATCGTCGTGTGAAGTCCGCCCGATTCGAAAGGACGGAAATACGGGTAGATCTGCTTTTCCTGCGCATCCCGTACCCGCCCCAGCTCGGCGGTTGCCTTTTCGGAAATCCAGCTCATCGCGTTCGCGGCCGTTTGTGGCCCCCTTCGAACTCGTGCAAGGTACCGTAGTTTCCGCTGGATACCACATTCGAAATAGGCCGACTGGCCAGTTTTCAAATGCTTGACCAGAATCGGGAAGACACGCATATACCGGCGGCATGTCGGACAAGCTGAAAGAGGAACTGAGGCAGATCATCATCGAGGTCACAGAAATTGAAGAGATCCCAGAGGATACCCCGTTCGCGGACCTGGGGATCGACAGCATGATGGCGATCGAGATCGTGGCCGACGTCGAGAAGAACTACGATGTGACGATCGAAGAGGAAGAGCTCGGCGAGCTCATCCACCTCAAGGCCGTATACGACAAGGTTGTGGAGAAGCTAGGCTAGGCGCCCCACCACCCCCACGCTATCGCCCAGCTCATTTCCCGCGGCCGAAGACCTTGGAACCTGGAGGCACGGACTTCGTGAGCCATACGTTGCCCCCGATGACGGACCCCTTGCCGATGATGGTGTCTCCCCCGTGGATCGAGGCGCCCGCATATATGGTCACGTCATCCTCGATGGTCGGATGCCGCTTGCCTCCGCGACCTTTGTCGACCTCACCGCGCGAAATGCTGAGCGCACCGAGGGTGACGCCCTGGTAGAGTTTCACGTTGTCTCCGATGACTGCAGTTGCGCCGATCACCACGCCGGTGCCGTGATCGATGAAGAAGCTCTTGCCGATCTTTGCGCCTGGATTGATGTCGATGCCGGTCTCGCTGTGAGCGTGCTCGGTGATGATCCGCGGAATCATCGGGACCTCTTCCAAATGGAGCTCATGCGCGACCCGGTAGGCCGTAATCGCTTCGATGCTAGGATAACTGAACACAACCTCTTCGATACCGGCTGCCGCCGGGTCACCCTCGTACGCGGCACGCACATCTTTATCGAGGAGCCTACGAAGCTCGGGCAGCTTCGCGAAGAGGCGCAACACGACCTCTTCGCTCCACCCCTCAGGCCGGATGCCGCTGAGCCGCCCCATGTTCTCTTCGTAGCGGACCGCGCGGTCGATTTGTTCGACCAAAATATCTTGCGCGGGATACACGTGCTCGCTGATCGCGTGGCGGAGATTGGTCCGATTGAGTGACCGCGTGCTGTAGAAGCCCATGTAGAGGACGGGCTCGATATGACGAAATGCCGTGATGACAGCGCGCTTGTTCGGGAGTGCTGCGCTATCGAGATTGTTGATCTCGGCATCGCCGTCGTACGACTGCGTGATGACGTCGATCACGTCCTCGAGGTCTTGATGACGCTTGGGTCTTCGTCCCGCCATAACTCGTTTATGTGTAGCATGTAGAGCCCCGTCAACCGCGAAAAGCCGGGCCTAAGCGCGAAGCCAGCCCTGCTCCTCGTAGAAGCTCACCGCGTCGGCGAGGGACTGGCGAAGCGGTCTGATAGTGTAGCCCAGCTCACGCTGCGCTTTGTCGCGTGAGACGACGGCGTTCGAAACGCTCGCGCGAAGCATATCCGCGGTGATGAACGGGTCCTTCTTGGTGACAGCACTGCCAGCCAACGCAAAGGGAAGAAGCGCCCAGCCAAACCAAAGCGGGAGAGCACGCGTGGGGACCTTTCGACCGGTGAGCTCCCCGTAGAGGGAGACCATCTCCATGGTCTGAATGACATCCCCGGTGAGGAAGTACCGCTCACCCCGGCGTCCTTTCTCGGCCGCCGCAATCATGCCTTTTGCCACGTCCCGGACATCGACGTAGTCGCTCAAGAGGTCGAGCAAGACCGGGACCCGCCCGAAGTATATGTCGATTAGGACCGCACCGATTATCGAGGGCTCATAGTCGAATGGGCCGATCATCGATCCCGGGTTGACGATCACTGCGTCGAGCCCCCTTGCGCAGGCGTCGAGAACGATCGTCTCGCCGACCGCTTTAGAGCGGTGATAGTCGCACTTCTCGTTCAAGGCGAGGGGCCTTTCCTCGGTGAGCGGCTGATCCAATGGCTCACGCTCGACCGCGTGATGAGAGCTCGTGTGCACCAGCCGTAGCCCGCGAGATAGACACGCTTCGACCACGAGACGCGTGCCGTCAACGTTGATCGTGTACATCATCGGGTCCTTCTTGGGGCGAAGGTCGATCTTGGCCGCGAGGTGATAGACGACGTCCGCGCATTCGACTGCGCGTGCTACATCTGCGGTATCGAGCACGGATCCTGAAATGAAGTCGATGTCGAGGCCCCCGAGAGACTGAGGCCTCGGCCCGGGCTCGAGAACGCGCACGTGGTGGCCGTCCTCCAACAACTGTCGGACCAGAACATTGCCTAGGCGTCCCCCGCCGCCGGTAACTACGGTTAACACGCGGCGGAGTGAAACACGTTTGTCGGGGCCGCTCAACCCGACTCGCCAGCATCGAAAACGCGATCGATCAGCTGCTTTGCTTCGCGCTGGATCAACGTTAGATGCTCGCGACCGATGAAGCTCTCGGCGTAAATCTTGTAGACGTCCTCGGTGCCCGATGGTCGAGCCGCAAACCATCCGTTCTCGGTCGTGACCTTCAGGCCCCCGATGGCAGCGTCATTCTCGGGCGCCCGAGTCAAGATTTGCTGGATCGTCTCGCCAGCGAGCATGTCGGTATCGAGGTCCGATTCGCTCATGCTCTTGAGCGCCGCCTTTTGCCTCGGCGTCGCCGGTGTGTCGATCCGTTCATAGAGTGGATTGCCAAAGGTTCGAGTGAGTGTTTGATAGCACTCACCCGGATCTTGAGCGGTCACCGCTGTGATCTCGGCTGCCAGAAGGTTCATCACGATCCCGTCTTTGTCGGTCGTCCAAACCTGGCCGTTCTTCCGCAAGAAAGAAGCACCCGCGCTTTCCTCGCCGCCGAATCCGTACGAACCGTCGATCAATCCCTCTACGAACCACTTGAAGCCGACCGGAACTTCGGCGAGCCGACGGTGAAGATCTCGCGCAAGACGGTCGATCATCGCAGTGCTGACCAGCGTCTTGCCGACGGCGGCCTTCGAGCTCCAGTCGCGCTCGGTGAACAGATAACTGATCGCCACACTCAGGAAGTGATTCGGGTTGAGCAAGCCCCAGCTCTGCGTGACGATTCCATGTCGGTCGAAATCGGTGTCGTTTGCGAAAGCGATGTCGTATTGATCTCGGAGATCGACCAGGCGCGCCATCGCATAGGGAGATGAGCAATCCATCCGGATTTTCCCGTCGTGATCGAGCGTCATGAACGAGAAGGTAGGGTCGATGACGTCGTTGACGATCTCGAGCCGAAGACCGTATCGTTCTGCGATTCGGGGCCAATACTTGATACCTGCGCCCCCCATCGGGTCGACGCCGATGCGGAGGCCAGCATCCGTAATCGACTTCATGTCGAGCACCGTCTCGAGTGCATCGACATACGGCGTGAGGAAGTCGTGGATGTGCGTCGAGTCGGCTCGACATGCTTCTTCGTAACTCACGCGTCGAACGTGCTGGACCCCGGCTGCAAGCAATTGATTCGCCCGTCGCTCGATCCAGTCGGTGACATCGGTGTCGGCAGGTCCCCCGTGCGGAGGGTTGTATTTGAAGCCGCCATCCTCGGGCGGGTTGTGCGAAGGCGTCACGACGATGCCGTCGGCCTCTCTCTCACTGCTTCGATTGTGCGCGAGAATTGCGAACGACACGGCGGGAGTCGGGGTGTAGTGCCCTTCCCGCGCAGCGCAGACCTCCACATCGTTGGCGGCGAGCACTTCGAGCGCAGTCCTTGTCGCGGGTGCGGACAACGCATGCGTATCAACCCCGATGAAGAGCGGCCCGTCGATCCCTTCTGCGACCCGGTAGTCGCAGATCGCTTGTGTGATTGCGAGGATGTGCGCCTCGTTGAAGCTGAAACGAAGAGAGGACCCACGATGGCCAGACGTGCCGAAGCTGACCCGATGTGTGGGCTCGTTGGGGTCGGGTTTGCCGTCGAAGTACTGGGCGATCAGTTTCTTGACGTCCACCAACACGTCGGAAGGCGCCGGCTGTCCAGCGAGCGGGTGCACAGGCATCGTCGAGCATGTAGCAGCCCCCCGCCCGATTGACGATCAGATCACGCCCAGTCGTCTCCGTACTCGTGATCGTTCGTCTTCGTATTCGTGATCGTGGTCGTGGTCGTGTGTCGTAGTCGTGGTCGACCACAGTGCACGATCACGACTACGACACACGACCACGATCACGACCACATCCACGACGAGCCGCAAAATACGGAGCCCGGAGACTAGTTCGTACCGCCGCCCATTTGCTCCGCTAGATACCGTTCCTTGCCAACCGTGTCGACCAGGTGGAGCTGAGCTTCGAGCCAATCGATACCCTCTTCTTCTTGGGCAAGGATGTCTTCGAGGAGCTCGCGCGTTCCGTTGTCTCCCTTTTCGCGACAGAGTGCGATCCCGTCATTCAAGCGCTTCACTGCTTCGAGCTCGAGCTCGAGGTCGAGCCGATGCTGCTCGACTGGGTCTTCACCGACCTTCACGGGAAAGAGCCGCTGCATGTTGGGCATGCCATCGAGAAAGAGAATTCGAGCGATGACGGAGTCGGCGTGTTTCATCTCTTCAATCGACTCCGAGCGCTTCTTCTGCGCAATCACGTGGAAGCCCCAATCCTCGCACATCTTGTGGTGGATGAAGTACTGGTTGATCGCGGTGAGCTCCGAGGTGAGAACCTCGTTCAGTAGCCCTATGACGTCGTCGTTGCCCTTCATATTTCTTTCCTTCAAGCGAGCATAGGTAGGCACCGCGGATGTCGCAAACCCTATGCTTGAAGTTGAAAGCCTATATCAACTTACGAGCGGCTGTGCGCGCGCATGGTCGTCTCGGCGCTGTCATTCGACTCGATCAAACGATCAATGGCGGGACGGCAGGCACCGCAGCTGCCACCGGCGCCGCACGCGTCACGCACGTCGCTTCCGCTCCGCGCACCATCGGCAACGCATCGTCGGATCGTGGTGTCGTTGACGACGTGGCAGTGACACACGAGCATGCCTTCTGTATAGCGCCTAGAAGTTGAAAATCAAATTCAATATCGATAAAAACGAAATACCCAGGAATTTCGGCCTAAACGCCCTATTCCGCAGCGTTTTCGGGCAGCTCGACGCTGGGGCCCGCTGAACCTCGGTCCTGGTCGTCCGGCGTGAGCACAGACAGACCCGCCTGCCGAAGAAGGTCGAGGTCTGCTTGGTGGTCCGGGTTGCCAGTCGTGAGCAGCTTGTCCCCGAAGAAAATACTGTTGGCACCCGCCATGAAGCACAGGAGTTGTGCCTCTTGATTGAGCCCGCTCCGACCGGCGGACAGTCGAACCCGCGCGCCGGGCATCATGAGGCGCGCAACCGCACACATACGAATGAGCTCGAGCGAGCCCACGGGATCTCGGTCCGCCAATGGGGTCCCCTCCACCCGAACGAGCGCGTTGATCGGCACACTCTCGGGCTGCGGTGAAAGATTTGCCAACGTCACCAGCATCCCAATGCGATCGTGAATGCCTTCGCCCATGCCGATGATGCCACCTGCGCAAACCGAGATCCCGGCCTCGGCTACACGCTGAATGGTCTGAAGGCGATCCTCATAGGTGCGGGTCGTGATGATCTCGCCGTAAAACTCCTCCGACGTGTCCAGGTTGTGATTGTACGCGGTCAGCCCAGCGTCTTTCAGTTGCTGGGTTTGTTCGTCATCGAGCATGCCGAGTGTGACGCATGCTTCGAGGCCAAGCTCGCGAACGCCTCGAACCATCTGCAACACGCGATTGAACTGTTCGCTACCCTTTTTCGGGCTTCGCCACGCCGCGCCCATGCAAAAGCGGCTCGCCCCGGCCGTCTTGGCTTGACGAGCTTTTTCGAGCACATCGTCGACATCCATGAGGCGCTCAGCCTCGACACCGGTGTCATACCGGGCGCTTTGCGGACAGTACGAGCAGTCCTCCGGACAGGCGCCGGTCTTGATCGACAGAAGGGTGCACAACTGAACCGCGTCGAGTGGTTGATGCTCTCGATGTACTTTCTGTGCGCGAAAAAGCAGATCGGTCAATGGTCGATCGTAGAGCTCGCGGGCTTCTTCTCGGGTCCAATGGCGGGCTTCGGTCATCTGGAGCGATGTCTTAGCCTCTCGGCGCGTAGACGTGCAAGGTGAGCTGATTTTCTTGCCGACGAGCGCCTTGAAAGCGTCGAAACCCCCGCGTAGGGTCCGGAAATCTTGTCCGAGGGCATCGATTCAACCCTGGCCTCTGTGGCCCCCGCCGCACCGATCGAAAGCGCCCGATCGCTTCCCCTCACCGCGGTGCCCCCTCTGACCTGGATGACCGCAGTCGGCTGCGCGGCCGATTTGGTCATCAACCGCATCGTGCTTCGATCCTGGGGCGACACCTTTTCGCGGGAAGCCTTCCTGCAACTCGATCGATGGGGCACCTTTTCACGAAACTTGGCCGTCGTGAGCGGGCTCGTCGCGCTGGCATTTTGTTTGGCCGCGTACGGCTCCCGCAAAAACGGGCTCCCCCTGTCGGCTCGCATAGGGATCGTGGGATTCGGCTGGGCATTCGTCCCGATCATCACCTTGATGACCTTTCTCCCGCTCGCGTGGACACGCACCGAGCTCGTGCTGGTGATCGCTGGGCTCGCCCACGCGCTGATTCTTCTGGTGATCCTGGCGGGTATTCACTGGCGTTCGACCAAGGCGATGTCAGGCGCGCTCGCGCTGTTGCTGGTGGCCTTCGTCAGCGGAATCGTGTCATTGATCGTGAGCCTCGTCGGAGGCCGAGCGCTATGGGAGCATACCGAACGGCTGGCCTTTGCCTTTCGGTGGTCGGGCGAGCTCGCGTACCTCGCCGTTCCGATCGCGCTGGGCTTCGCGGTTCGCATCCCGTGGCGCGAGGCCCGTGGTAAATGGGTGCTCGTCGTGTCGGCGCTCGCTGCAGCTGGACTCGCAGCCGGCATGGTCGTCTGGCGCGATTCGGTCGGAGTCGATCTGACGAACCTGTTTTACGGTGCATTCAGGCTCGACCTTCTGGCGGAACGCAACGCGATTGACTGGTACGCCGTCCCGTTGGGTATCGGCTGGGCGGTCACCGCCGCGGCAATGCTATCCAAAGATCCAACGCAACGACAAATCGGTGCCGCACTCTTGATTCTGTTGTGCACCGGCTTCGCCCCACGCACGCCAAGCGCATTGCTCCTGTCGGTGCTCTCGGTTGCGCTGGTATCGCGCGCTGCGCTCGCAACTGCGCTACGTCGCAGAGCGGCAGAGTAGCGACCTATCGTAACCCGACTCAGTCGAGCTTCACGACGGCTTCACCGATACGCTTCAAGCCTTCGCGAATCGTGTCGTTCGAGGCAGCGTAAGAGATCCGCACGAAACCCGGTGCGCCAAACGCCGTGCCGGGAACGACCGCGCAGCGCGCCTCTTCGAGTAAGTAACCCGCAACGTCGATGTCGGTTTCGAGCGTTTTGTCTCCCGCACGCTTTCCGATCAGGCCCTGCACGCTAGCAAAGGCATAAAAGGCGCCCTCCGGTAGTCGGCAGGAAATCCCGTCGATCGCGTTCAACCCCTCGATGATGATGCTCCGGCGCTCCTCGAACGCCTCGCGCATCGTTTCCATGGGCTCCCAAGGGCCTTCGAGCGCAGCGATCGCGGCGTATTGAGAAACCGTGGTCGGGTTTGTGGTCGCTTGACCCTGGATCTTGTCGCACGCCTTCGCGACATACTCCGGCCCGAGCATCCAGCCGACGCGCCACCCGGTCATCGCGAATGTCTTGCTGACGCCATCAACGATGATGATGCGATCGCGAAGCTCGGGCGCGACTTCGAGGATCGACTTCTGCTCGAAGCCCTCGTAGACGAGTTGCCCGTAGATTTCATCGACGATGACCCAGAAGTTGTGCTCGGCTGCTACATCGGCAAGCTCGCGGAGCTGCTCGCCGGAGTAGGCGGCGCCGGTGGGGTTCGACGGCGAACACAGAATCAGTGCCTTGGTCTTCGAGGTGATCGCCGAACGCAAAGCGTCTGGCGTCATGCGGAAGCCTTGTCCTTCCGTGGTTTGGACGATCACAGGCGTCGCGCCTGCGAGACGAACCTGTTCCGGGTAACTCACCCAGTACGGCGCCGGAATGAGGACTTCGTCGCCTTCGTCGTAGAGGGCCAACGCCAAGTTGAAAAGGGTGTGCTTCGCCCCAATCGACACGACGACGTCCGCAGGGTCGTGAGAGACACCTCCGCGTCGCTTCGCCGACGTCTCGCAGATCGCCCTGCGGAGCTCGATGATGCCTCGCGCCGCCGTGTAGCGCGTTGCGCCGCGATCGATGGCCGTCTTGGCGGCCTCGCGGATATGCTCGGGCGTATCGAAGTCGGGCTCGCCTACGCTAAAGGAAAGCACGTCGATGCCCTGCGCCTTGAGCTCGCGGGCACGTTGGGCGACCGCGACCGTGGCCGAAGGTTTGACGGCACTGAGCCGTCGCGCGACGGGAATGCTCTCAGTCATCCCACGCACCTAACACCGAAGCTCGAGCGTATCAACGCACCAAGGGAGGGTTCGCCGCTAGGAAGCGCAAATCCCGTTCCAGATCGGCGATCCCGTCGTTGTTGGCTCGGTAGTAGCCGCGTACCTGGGCCTTGTCGTCAACCAATACGAAGTGGTTGGCATGCATGATCGCCTCGGTGTCGGGCTGGTCGTTCCCCTCGGCCAGTCCGAGCTTAAAGCCGTTCAAGACGACGTCACGGATCGCTTGCTCCTCGCCAGTGACGAACCTCCAATTGGCTTCGGAGAGATCGTTCTTGGTCATGTAGGCCTTGAGGACCTCGGGCGTATCGTTTGTCGGGTCGACGCTCACCGATAGAAACTGCGCATTCGGGACATCCGAGAGCCGAGCCTGGAGCCCCTGCATGTGGGCGGTGAGCCTCGGACAGGTCGAGCGGCAGTGGGTGAAGATGAAGTCCGCCACCGAGAGGCCCCCTTCGAGCGCGTGTCGGTCGAAGACCTGGCCATTCTGGTCGACGAGGGAGAACTCGGGAAGCTGGCTGAGCACCGGTGGCGGCTCTGTCTTCTTGGAGCACCCGACGGTCAACAGGGAAAAGACGAGAAACAGTTCGGTCGTTCTAAAGCGCATCGATGATGAGGGCCGCGAAAAGCACGGTGAGGTAGATGAGGGAGGCGACGAAGAGCTTCTTGGCCCAAACCTTGGCGTCCGGAGCCCCGAACCCTCGGAGCGACTCCCCGAAGAACAATGCCCCAGCCACGACGGCGGTAGTCAGATAGATGGGACCGGCCAGCCCGTACGGCACGAGCAGCATCGAAACCGCCCACACGGCAAAGCAGTAAATGACGGCCTGGACCTTGGCCGTTTGGAGGCCCCGAACCGAAGGCAATACCTTGAGACCGGCCCGCTCGTATTCCTCCTGCCGGAAGATCGAGATCGCGATGAAGTGAGGGATCTGCCAGAAGAACAGGACCCCGAACAGCACGAGCCCAGGCGCGTCGATGGTACCGGTCACGGCGGTCCAGCCCATCAAGGGCGGCAGCGCGCCCGGAACGGCGCCGACGAAGAGCGCCGCAGGGGTCCATTGCTTCATCGGCGTGTAGATCGCCACGTAACTGAGCAGCGCAATGAGACCGAGGAACCCGGTCATTGGGTTCACGGCAACCCACAGCACGGGAACCGAGAACATCCCCATGCTAACGCCGAGGAGCAATGCCCACACGGGCTCGAGCCGCCCGTCGGGGAGCGGGCGATTCGCGGTCCGAGCCATCAACCGATCGCTGTCGCGCTCGAGGTAGCAGTTGAGTGCGTTGGACGCGCCGACGACCATCCCAGTTGTCACGAGCATGACGGTCATCGACAGCAGGTCGAGTGAGCCAGGGGCGAGCCACATGCCGCCCGCCGCGGTCACGAGGACCATGAGCGTGATGCGAGGCTTGGTGAGCGCGATGAGATCGCGCACCGTCAGCATCATGGCGGCCGGTCGAGTCGCTGCGGTCATGGCGGTTCCCGGTGTAGGATCGGCTCAGCGAGCGGTCAAGAGCCTGGCCCCAATGAGACCCAAAGCGCAATCACACCGACCACGGCAAGGACGACTCCTACACCGAAAACGAGCCATGACGCCTTGGAACGCCCCCGAGCGCCGCCTGAGTGGACAGGAGCGGCTGGCTCGAACGAGCTCACCGTGGGAACCGCAGGAGTAGGGGTCGGCAGGCTGATCGGCCCGAGCGCCTCCCCGCTTACGCGACCCCGAAGCACCGCCTCGAGGGCATTCGCGAACTCGACTGCAGACGCGTATCGCTCCTCGGGGTCCTTGGCCAGCGCCCGCATGACCACGTCCTCGAGACCCGGTGGGAAGGAGGCCTCGGGGCGACGCTCGGAGAGCGAAATCGGAGTCGCGTTGGCGTGAAGCTGAATGTATTCGATCGGCTGCTTGGCATCAAAGGGAAGCTTACCCGTCAAGAGCTCGTACAAAATGACCCCGAGCGAGTAGATGTCGGAACGCGCGTCGAGTGTCTTTCCGTGGGCTTGTTCCGGGCTCATGAACTCGGGCGTCCCGAAGACCATCCCCTGCTGCGTGAGCACCATCGAGCCAGGGCGCATTTGGCGTTCGGTAACCTTGGCAAGACCGAAGTCGAGTACTTTGGGGAAGTCGCGAATGCCTCCTTGCGTCGTGACGAAAATGTTCTCCGGCTTGAGGTCGCGATGGACGATGCCCGCTTGATGCGCCTCCTCGAGCGCACCGCACACCTGCACCATGATCCGGATCGCGCGCTCGGGCGCCAGCGCGCCTTCGGCACGGACCATCTGAGCGAGGTTCTGGCCGACCAAGTGCTCCATCACGAAGTAGCACGCGCCGTCATCCAGCTGACCGTACAAGAAGACGCGAGCGGTGTTCGGATGCGAGAGTTGACTCATCGCGCGCGCCTCACGTCGGAATCGAGATACCAGGTCGGCGCGCGAAAGATATCGAGAGTGAAGGATCTTGATAGCCACGTACCGGTTCATGTCCGGTTGCTCGGCCCGATAGACGGCACCCATCCCGCCCTTGCCTATCTTCTCGACGATGCGGAACTGTCCGGCAACCTCTTTGCCTAGATACGAATCGCTCACGGGGTCAGGCTAGCACCCGAGAAGGAAGGCTGTGAGGAAAGTGCGAGCGTCCGGGAGCTCAACCCGCGTCAACGATGACGAAACGCATCGTGTGGTCGGTGTTTCCGCGGCGATAGTCGACCACGAGATCGGAAGCAGTCCGAAGCTCTTCCCAGACGGCGGACGCCTGTTCCGGGCGCGAGATCGGCTTGCCATTGATCCGTGTCACGGTGTCGCCGGGGCGTAGGTCGAGCGACGCATAGGTCAGGTCTCCAGGGAAGAGAGTCACGATCCGAAAGCCGACGAAGCTGCCCTTTCGGAATTCGGGTTCCATCTCCACGTTCCGCAGATATTGTCCAAGTCCATTGTCGAGCACGCGGATGAGCTCGTGTCGCTCGATGACCCCAGATGTCACCCGCGGAAACTCCTGCATCAGGTTGCTCTTCGTTTCAGGCTCTTCGCCCGGTAGGGGAGCGTTCTCTTTTTCCCACTCTTCGTCGGGTTTGGGCTTCTGTTCGGCCGGTGCCATCCATGGGGGCTCCTCGTCGCCGGAAGTCTCCCAGGTCGAATCGCCCGTCAGCTCCTTTCGAAGCCTACTCTTTTCAGGTGTACAGGCCGCCGAAGTTACGAAGAGCAACATCAGCAACACGAGCATTACAAAGCGGATCATGGGGACTCTCCTCGGAGCGCTACGACCTCTGCCCAGATCGCTTCGGTCACGCCCTCGATGTCGCGGTTGGCGTCGATGTGACGAATTCTATCATCGGGGAAAAGCCCGTCGATGGTCGAATAAAACGCAGCCAGCTCGACCTGCATGGCTTCGGTTTCATAGATCTCGGGGCTCCCGGAGCGAGATTGACGCCGAGTCGCAGCGACCTCGGCGCCGACGTCCAGAACGAGGGTGAGATCGGGCCGACGAGCGCGCCGATTGAGCTCGCGCACCCAGTCTGCGGCCTCGGCGCCGCCCCCTCCGCTCACGGTTTGGTATGCTACCGAGGAATAGTCGTACCGATCGCAGAGGATCGATACGCCGTCCATGAGGTTCGGAACGATCTCCGCCTCCAGATGGTCGAGGCGGTCGGCGGCAAACAAGGTTGCCATCGTGGCCCAGCTCGGAGGGTGAACTCCGTGGTGGCCGGGCACCACGATGCGGCCGGTGAGGATCTGTCGAATCAACACACCCACGGGTCCATCGCTCGGCTCGCGGGTGATGTGGACCGGCAAGCCCTTGGCAGTGAGCCGGTCGGCGAGTCGCGCGCATTGGGTCGTCGTGCCGGAGCCGTCGATTCCCTCGATGACGATAAAATGACCTTCGATCATCGGCTACCCTCTTTGGCACCGCCGAACTTGAAGGTTGCACCGAACCGCGCGTAGACTTTCGAGTCCGGCCGGCCGCCGCCGAACACATCGCCCAGCACGCGTCGCCGGTCCCCCGCCACGATTCCCTCGATCTCGAACCATACGTTCCACTTTCGCGTCACGACGATCTCGAGCGAACCACCGAGGCGCCCGCGAACGACGTTCTGCCGGGAGTTTGTCACGAACTCACTGCTATTGCGATCGTCGAAATCCCAGCGATCGCTGTTGAAGTCCATCGCCATCCAAATCGAGAACGCCCCTCTTGGAGGGAAGTGTAGGCTGAAGATCGCATCGAGATTGATGAAGAAGTTGTTTGTCGGGTGCTTGTTCCCCATGGGGTCTCGTTGGGCGGGTCCTGCGCCGCCACCGATCTGAAGATCGCCGCCTAAAGAGAAATTGTCGCTGACCTTCCAGCCGGCCTTCGTGCTGACCGCCACGTCGGTCAGCCGGCCGAATGTCCCGAGCCAGACGCCGACATCGAGAAACTTGGTGAGACCCGTGCGAAGGCTCAGGGACGCCAGCCAAGGCCAACCTGCGGAGAAATCGAGGGATGCGACTCCCACTGGAACCGGCGCACCCGCGTGCGTCACGGTGTTACGGACCTTGTCCTTACGCTCGGCCTCTTTTTCATGGGCCGTCTCGTTCACGGGCACGCTCGTGGCCGATAAGATCACTTGGATGAGACGCACCCTCGTCGACTTCTCGAGCCGAACCTGCTCGGTGTGGGTGTGATGGCCTTCGGCCCGAACTTCGATGCGGTGGCTACCCGCGGGGAGATCCCCCTCCCACGGCATGGGTCCCCGGAGCTCCCCGTCGACGAAGAGTTGAGCATCCGAAACATTGGCCTCGACCCTGACGGGCACTCCCAACGGGAAGAGCTCGGCGTAGACCTCGCAGTTCCGTGCGGGGCTTACCGAGCACGTCCGACGGACTTCGCGATAGCCCGCTGCACGCACCACGACGGTATGCGTCCCGAGCTCGGCAGGCTCGATCGTCACCGGCGGAGCTCCATAGTCTTCCCCGTCGATGCTGATCGACGCATCGGGAATGTTGGCGCGTATGAGAATGCGTGCGACGTCCGTGCTTGCCGTCGTGAAACGAACGGATACGACGCGCTCGCGACCTGCCACCACCGTGACCGTCTGCTCGACGGGTTCGTAGCCGGTGGATCGAGCCATGACGACGTGCTCGCCCGGCGTCAGTCCTCCCTTTGCGGCGGGAGAGACACCGATGTCCGTCCCATCCAGACTGATGACCGCGCCCGGCACGTTCGTGATGACGCGGAGGCTTCCGAGATCGGGCGCGATCCGGATCGAGGCATCCACGGTAACCCGCTGATCCGCGGTGATCGTGACCACCTTGGCAAAGGGCCTGTAGCCGTCGCCAGGGCTCCTGATCTCGACCATGTGCTCCCCGGCCGTGAGTCCATCGACCACGAGCGGCGTGGCCCCACGCTGCTGTCCATCGATGAAGACCGGCAACCCCGTGACGTCGGCGGTCACCAGCAGCGATCCCCTCTTCGCGTCCCGTGGACGCAGTATCACGGGAATCGTCAGGACCTGGCCGCTCTCGAGGTCGACCCACTTCGCGAAGGTGACGAAGCCGCGCTTACCCACTTGAACCAGGTGCCTCCCAGGAGCGAGCGTCTCCCGAAGCGGAACACTCCCCGCGGGCCTTCCATCGAGCCTGATCGAGGCGCCCGAAGTGGCCTCGTCTCCGGCAGTGATCACGACGACACCCGGAGCAGGTTCTTGCGCCGCAACGTCGGCGGAGGCAGCAAGCAGACCGATCACGATCACAATCCGCACCAAACCATCCACGCTGGGCAACCCTTGCATAATTCCTCGGACGCGTGTCGCTTGGGTGGATTCATTCCCGACCCAGGCGCCACGCTCGTGTTTACCCCCACCCCTGTACGCGACGTAAAAAAGTGACCGACCCCGGCGCCCCGCTGTCTCCGGTGAGGCAAGAATTTTCGAGCGCTAGGGATCAGGGCGCGACGAGCAAGACTTCGAACGGATCCGGCTCTTCGACCTCGTCGGCCGTCATGCCGAGGGGCGGCAAGGTGCGCGGAAGAGGCAGTGGATCGGTGTCCTGCTGAAAATCAAACGGCTCGAGCTCGGCAAGCCCGTAGGCAAGCGCTTCGGGGCCGATACGTTCCCGCTTCGCCATGTGCTCGAGCAGCCGTTCCATCTTGTTGCGGATGCTCTTCGAGAGCGCGTCACGCTCGTAGTACACGTGATAGCGTTTCGGGGACGGTAAGATGTTCGCGAGGAACGCCGACTCCGCGGGACTCAGCTCGCTCGGCGTACGGCCGAAGTAGTGCGCCGCTGCGTTCTTCAACCCGTAGACGCTCGGCCCGTACTCGATGACGTTGAGATAGAGTTCGAGAATCTCGTCCTTGTTGAGGGCGTTCTCCAGCCACCACGTCAGGATCACTTCCTGGACCTTGCGTGCAAGGGTTTTCTCACGCTGCAGGTAGAGGTTCTTCGCGAGCTGCATCGAGATCGTGCTGGCTCCGACCACGTACCGGCCCTCTTGGAGGTTGCGGACCAGTGCATCACGGATGGCCCATGGAGCGAAGCCGCCGTGATCGTAGAACCGCGCGTCCTCGTGGCTGATGACGGCCTGAATCAGGAACGGGCTAACCTCGGCAAGAGGAACCCAATTATCGGTCCCGGGGCCGGTCACCATCGTGAAGAGGGTCTCGTCCGGCTCGGCGACCCTGTGGCGGAACGGCTGCTGAAAGCGGTCGACACGAACCCACCCCGGGATTCGCTCGAACTGGCAAAGGTTGCGGACGCCGATCGAAAGCTCCGTGGCTTCTAGATCGCGCGAATCGATGACGATGTGGGCGATCGCGCTCCAGTTGCCCGACCACGCAAAGCCGTCAAGCGAGCCCAGTACATCTTGGGGAATGGCGCCGACGACATCATTGCATGAGGTCGGAGGCAGCTTCGCGGTCAGGTCGACGTGATAATGCTCGGGCGTGCGTTCGATCTCCCCGTTCACCAAGACGCGCGCGTCGCCGAGCCGAAGATGGCCCTGCTCGATCAGGAGCCGACGCTGGGCTGGGAACCAGACGCCTTCTCCCCCGACGTCGAAACCAATTCTCTCGATGGGCTCCGGTGCAATGCGCTCGGACGAGAGCGCTGCATCCCGGAGCGCGACCTTACCCTCGATCCGAACCTGATCCGGTGAATCCGCGCGGAGATCGAGCTCGGCGCTCACGGTGCCCACTTCGGGGTTGTAGAAGGGAACCTCGGGCACGAACGGGGCGACGAGGGCAAGCGAGATGCCTCGGACGATGACGTTCCCTTCTGCCCGAGCTTCGTACGGTTGCACGCGAAGATCAGCATTGAGGGTGCCATCGTTGGACGTCTGTCCACCCACCAAGAATCGAAACCAACCATCGCCTTCGCCAGTCAGCGCGACCATCAAGTCTTGCACGCGCTCGACGTGTCCGTCGGGGGTTTGGCTCTCGATCCTGAGGTCGGAGAGGTTGATCTTCGCGTTGGCGCTTAGACGTGAAAGCAACCGCGGCTGCTCGGTTCGTACGGCGTCGGTTGGTTGCGGCACTGTGGTGTCGGGCTCAGGGGGCGGTCCCGACGCTCTGAGGACACGCAAAGCTTGCCGAATTCTGAATGCCAGCGGTTCGGTCCGGTCAGCCGTGCCTCCTAGCCACCGAACGCTGCCACCGTCGACCGAAATCTCGCTCACCGCCCATGCACCGTTTTCGCGATGCAACGCGAGCCTGGTCGGACCGATACGCGCATGGTCCCCGATCGCTTCACCGATGAGAACCTCCGTGACGGAGCCGCGCATGTCGTCCGACTCTTTCCTGAAATCGACATCGCTCATTTGTATGAGCGCACCCTGCGCGTCGCGAACATGGACGGTGAGACCGGTGATCGCGTATTCGCGTCCCTTGCCGACGGACGCAGACGCAGAATTGGACGTGGGTTCAAGGGGTGCGAGTCTACTCTCGAGCTCCGCGAGCGAAGCGTAGAGGCCGGGGTGAGCGAGGTCGACCGACACCTCGATCCCATCTGCGAATATAGCGCTCACAGCACTTGCGCCCGAAAAGAGCACCCCGATGGGAGTCACCCGCGCGTTCACGCGATTGGCGCGCACGACGAAACCTCCGCTCGAATCACGAAGCTCGACGCCTCTCAACTCGACCCCGCGCAGACCCAGGTCGGCCGCCTCGATGTCGGCGTCGAGACCGAAGCGATCGTGAATCAGCTCGGAGGCCCGAGCCGCCGCGTGGCGAGCCCCCCAGGCCCAAAGACCCACCAGGAGGACCCAGACGAGGATCAACCCCAGGCCAACCGCGACTACCCACGCGCGCCGCTCGCTGAGGAACCGCAGCATCCAGCGGGGAGTATGCCGCGTCTACATGGGGAAGCCTAGTAAAGCTTTCGGCTGTCGATCTGGATCGTGACGGGACCATCGACGTTGGATCGCACGAGCATCATCGCGCGAAAAGTCCCCGTTTCGACGGGCAACCCCTTGCTCCGTAGACCTTCGACGACTTCGACGTAGAGCCGCTCGGCATCGGCCGGATCGGCTGCACCGTCGAACGAAGGACGCCGCCCACGGCGAACGTCGCCAAAGAGCGTGAACTGCGAAACGACTAGAACCGCCCCGCCTACGTCCGTGAGCGACAGGGACATTCGCCCTTCGTCGTTCGGGAACACGCGAAGCCCAGCGATTTTGTCCACCGTGTAACGGACGTCACTCGTCTCGTCTCCATCCGCCGCACCGAGATAGACCAACAGGCCCCGGTCGATCGAGCCAACGACCGCACCTTCGACAGTCACACTCGCTTCGTTGACTCGTTGCACCACCGCGCGCATGTCGAGTTGCCTAGCACAGTGTGAATCGTCTTGCTCGATCGAAGCGATGCTCAATACTCCTCGGGATGAAACCGGTTGTGGGGCTCACGGGTGGGATCGCATGCGGCAAGACCACCGTGGCGAAGATGTTCGGTGACCTCGGCATTCCCGTAGTCGACGCCGACGAGCTCGCGCGTGAAGTCGTAGAGCCCGGTACGCCGGGGCTGGCACACATCGTCGAGGAGTTTGGCGAGGGCGTGCTCGATGCGGAAGGGCGACTAGACCGAAAACGACTCGGCGACGTCGTGTTCGACGACGAGCAGGCCCGGTCGAAGCTCAGTCGGATACTCCACCCCCTGATCGGGGCGGCGGGTGCCCGGCACATCGCTAACCTCCAAGAGAGCCCGGCTCCGTATATCCTTTATGAGGCGGCGCTGCTCGTAGAAACAGGCTCCTACAAGGCTTTCTCAGCGCTCGTGGTCGTCAGCGCCGACGAGGCCCGGCAGAAGGCGCGTCTGGTGGAGCGTGAGGGATTCACGGACGAAGAGGCAGACGCCCGTATCGCATCCCAGCTACCGCTCACCGAGAAAACCGCGGTGGCCGACGAGGTAGTCGTCAACGACGGAGAGCTGGCAGCAACGCGCTCGCAGGTCGCGGCAGTTCATGAGAAACTAGTCTCCCGTTTCACCCAGGAAGGATCGACTTGATGGGGTCTTCAGCAAGGGTCGCGCTGGTGACAGGCTTTCCAGGCAGGCAATTGGCGGTGCACCTGGTGCGCGAGCTTTGCCGAGACGAGCGGCTTTCGATTCACTGTCTCGTCAAGGAGAGCCAACGAGAGCGTGCGATCGAGCTCGTCGCTCAATTGCCCGCATCCGCGCATTCTCGTATCTCGCTCCTGCTGGGCGATCCACGGTCTCTCGACCTCGGGCTCAGCGGCGAGGAGTTCACTAGGCTGACCGAGCAGCTGGGGGTCATTCATCACTGCGCCTGCATCACCGACCCCGCCGGCACCAAAGAAGAGGGCGCGGGCAACATGAAAGCAACCGCCGAAATCCTAGAGCTCGCCGAAAGCTCACCGCAACTCGAACGACTGGTGTGCTGGTCGAGCGCAATCGTTTCAGGCAACCGGGAAGGCTTCGTCATGGAGGACGACCTGAGCGAGGCCGTAGGGTTCCGAAACCCGATCGAAGAGTCGCTATACAAGGTCGAGTTGATGGTCCGGGAAGCCGCTGAAGAGCTCCCCGTGGTGATCGTACGGCCGGCCCTTCTGGTGGGGGACTCGGTGACCGGGGAGGTCGAGGATCTCGACGGGCTGTATCTGCTGATCCGCTTCTTGTTGAGCGCGCCGGACGACTTCCGAATCCCCGCTCCCAGTCGTACGGGAGTTCGGATCAGCGCCGTCCCCGTGGACTACGCCGTGAAAGCCGGGCTCCGCATCGCGGCCGACGACCGTTCACTCGGTCGCACGTTCCATGTCGTCGATCCGAAACCGGTCACCGTGCAGCGCGCGCTACACCTCTTCGCGGAGGCTACGGGGAAGCCACTCCCGAAGCAGCACGACCCACTCAATCTGGCCACGGCCCTGCTGCGGGCGCCCGGACTCCAGCGCTTCACCCAAACAACCCGCGCCTTCCTCGACCACCTCAAGACCGACGTCATCTACGACGACCGCAACACCCGCGAGCTCCTCCACGGAAGCCAAATCACCTGCCCCCCGTTAGAAAGCTACGTGGACCTGATGGTGGACCAGGCGAGGCGCCCCCGGACGCCCTAGTCAGCGTCGGTGCCAGTGTCAGTGCCAGCGTCAGTGTCAGCGTCAGTGCCAGCGCCAGTGTCAGTGCCAGCGTCAGCGCCAGTGTCGGCGCCAGCGTCAGTGCCAGCGCCAGTGCCAGCGTCAGCGTCAGTGTCGGCGTCAGTGTCGCTGTCCTCGACTTCTTCGTGGTTTTTCTCCTTGTCCTTTCTCTTACGCCTGTCTTTGGCGTCCTTCGCCGACTGTGAGGCAACCGACACTGCGCCAGCAATGTAGAAGGCCAAGAGGGACCGAGTGGCTTCCGTTCGACGGTACGAGACGACCTCCGTTTCGCTATCGAAGGTCACCGCGAGGGCGTCGCCCTTCCCGTACTGGCCGGTCGCTCCGACTGTGAATCGGTATCCCTTCATGTCGACCCCTACAGACACGGAACCGCCCCACATATTCACCTGGTCGGGGACGTATACGTTCGATGTCTCTGGGACGTCGGGAGCCGCGGAGAAGTTGGTCAAGAACCCTCCCGCGACAACGATGTTCCCGAACTTGTGCTCGGCACCTATCGCAAAGTTCGGTGTCCAGCGGCGGGCGGTGGATGGGGGGAAATAGGCCCCCAGCCCGACGTCCACTCCCGCGAAAACAGATTTGTCTTTCACCGGACCCGCCACGGCAGCATCGAAGGACAGCAGGGTCTCGGGTCTCACCTGGAAACCGAAGCCCGCGCGGAGCTCGAACGGGATGGGCATTTTCGCCTTGAGATCGTCGAGGTCTAAAAGAAAGAACGTAGGTTCGCTTGGGCTGATATCGGTGGTTTCGCGACGGAGCACGTCCCCTTTTTGGCTCAGCGGGATCCCTGGCGTTTGAAACATCAAGCCGACCTCCCACAGGGAGTTGATCCGGTGGATCCATCCCAGTCTCGGCACGAAATGCCACGCCTGGATCCTGTTCGAGATGCTCGTCGTCGCCGAGTCCCCCCCCACGCGCAGTCCGTCATTGAAAGCGCCGCCCGTCGCAATACCGATGTCTTCGTTGTAGTTGCTGCCCTGGTCGGAAAGGAAAATGGTAAATCCGACCGCTGATTTCTCGGTCACCTGTGCTCCGAAAGAGATGCCGTACCATCTCGATCGGTAGTTGCTATTGACCCGGAGGTCCAAGCTGATATCGGGATCGTTTTCGGTGAAACCCTCCCCCAGGTTGTCGCGAGCGACTTCTAGGCTGCTGAAGCCGAGAGCGAATTGATGGTCGCCAAATTTCTTGCGCCCGAATTTGACCACGGTTCCAATGAAACGCGGCAGGGTGCTCGTGCGCTTCGTCGTGAAAGTCGTGTCGACTTGTGGTGAATCAAACGCGTCTACGAGCTTCTTTCGAGTGAAGACGATCGAGCTAAAGCTGCCGAGGAGCTCGAAGCGCCCGCCGCGCATCACGCCAGCAGGGTTGTAATAGGTAGCCGATGGATCACTGGCCACGCCCGTGAAGGCCCCGCCAAGACCGATCGCGCGCTCACCGATCGGAATCGACCGATAGTACAGGGCTTGCGCCGCTAGACGGTCGGGCAAGATGCCGAAAAGAATCGTGGTCATCACGAAGACCAATAAGCAAGAAGCTAGGCTCGAGCTTCCCCGTGGACTGCTGGGCTCTGGCACACGAGCGTTATGACCAAGAGCGCCAAAGAAATAAAGACCCTTTTTTTCCAAGAGGCAGGGATCCCATCAAGAGAAGCCCTGAACGCTGACACTGGCGCTGTCGCTGACACTGGCGCTGTCGCTGTCGCTGACGCTGGCGCTGCTATGTCCCTGCGAGCGTCATTGCCGAGACCCGAAACGTAGGGGATGTGATCGCGGTCCGATACTCCAGGTCGTTCGCCACGGCGTCGATACGCTGCAATATCTGATCGAGGTTTAGCGAGATTGTCACCTCGGAGACAGGGTCGGTCAGCTCTCCGTCTTGGATTAGGAAACCCGATGCGCCGCGGCTGAAGTCGCCGGTGACCCCGTTGAAGCCGAAGCCCATCATGCGGGTGACGTAGAGGCCGTGTTTCGTGTCGGCAATCAGTTCTTCGCGCGATTGGGAACCGCTTTGGAGGACGAGGTTGCTCGTCGACGACGAGATTCCGCCGGCCGGGGAACGCGAAGCACTGGCGGTGCTCTTCAAACCGAGCTTGCGCGCGCTGTACGTGTCCATGAGATACGTCTTGAGCACTCCACCCTCGACGACCACATTGCGTCGCGAAAGCAACCCTTCCCCGTCGAAACCTCTCGAGCCTGGGGCGCGCGACAAGAGTGGGTCGTCGACGATATCCACCAGCTCGCTCGCCACCTTGGAGCCCACTCTGTCGACGAGATAGGAGCTCTTTCGCCAGATCGAACCGCCGAGCACGCAACCTGCGAGTAGGCCCACGATCGAGCGAGCGGCGTCACGATCGAATATCACCGGGAGCTCCTGAGTGGGAAGCTTCGTCGCGCCGAGCTGTGCGAGAGTGCGTCGCGCCGCCTCGCGGCCGACTTCGTCGCTGTCTTCGAGGTCCGCGTAGTATCGCGAGGCCGACCAGTAGTACCCGCTGCGCTTCTTGCCCCCTTCATCGTCCGCTATTGGGTTGACCACGATCGACGCGTAGGTGCCTTTGTCGCTCCCGGCGAATCCGCCGCTGGTAACGAGGGCACTGACCCCCGTCGCTCGGGTAAACGACGCCCCCTCGCTATTGGTGATCCGCGGATCAAGCTCGAACGCCGCCTGCTCGCCGCGGAGCGCACGTTCGAGCACCTCGTCGGCAGCTACCCCGCTCACCGCTTCATCGAACGTATCCAACGCAGGCCACTCGGAAGACGACGAAAGCTCGGAGGGATCCGGCGGGCCCGCGAACTCGTCTGCCTCGCTCAGTCGGGCAAGCTCCATGGCGTCCTCGATCAGGGTGCTCTGCCCGGACGGGCTCAAGTCGCTGGTGTGGGTCGAGGCGACGCGTTGCCCAACCATCACGCGAAGGCCAAGCGCACGAGACCCCGCTTCTTCGACGAGCTCAGGCTCGCGCATTCGGACTTTGACCGAAAGATGCGAGCCGCTGTGGACGCTGACTTCGGCGACGTCAGCGCCTGCCACGGTTGCGCGCTCCACGACAGAACGTCCGAGATCGACCAGCGCCGCCGCTTCCTCGTCGGCCGTTTGGGACATCAACCGGCCACCTGCGTGCCACCGACGGTCATCGAAGAGATCTTGATGGTTGGACAACCGACGCCCACCGGCACGGATTGACCTTCCTTGCCGCAGGTCCAAATCCCATCCGAAACCTCGAAGTCGTGCCCCAGCATGACGACCTTGCGCATGGCATCCGGACCGTTACCGATGAGGTTCACACCCTTCAGTGGTGCGGTGATCTTCCCATCTTCGATGAGGTACCCCTCGGTCAACGAGAACACGAAATCACCGTTCGAAATGTCGACCTGGCCCCCGCCAAACCGCTTGGCGTAGACGCCCCGGTTCACGCTCCGAACGATGTCCTCGGGCGCGTCCTGGCCACCGAGAAGCATAGTGTTGGTCATGCGAGGCATGGGATGCGATCGAAAGCTCTGCCTCCGTCCGTGCCCATTCGAGGTCGTGCCGAAGAAGTCGGCGCTGTGTCGATCCTGCATGTACCCCCGCAAGACGCCCTTTTCGATGAGCACCGAACGTGTGGGCAACTGGCCTTCGTCGTCCACATTGATCGATCCACGTGAACCCTGGAGCGACGCGTCGTCGACGACGGTGCAAAGCTCGCTCGCGACCTTGCGGCCAAGTTGACCGGTATAGTTGCTCGTCTTTTTGCGATTGAAATCCGCCTCGAGGCCGTGGCCGACGGCCTCGTGGAGTAGGATGCCGCTATCGCCGGGCGCCAAGACTACGTCCATCTCGCCAGCGGGAGCCTCGCGCGCATCGAGCATGATGAGGGCTTGGCGCACGGCTTCCTTCGCGTGCCACTCGGGACTGTTGTCATCGAAGTACTCGAGGCCGACACGCCCGCCACCTCCGGACGAACCCGACTGACGTTGGCCGTCGTCCTCTACGATGACATGAACACCGAAACGAATCAGAGGCTGTCGGTCACGCGCCATGTGGCCAAGGCTGTTCGCGATTAGGATCTCCCGAACGCTTTCACTGAACGAGGCGTCCACCCGCACGACACGCGGATCGCTCGCGCGAGCGGCCCGATCCGCTCGCTCCAATAGTGCCTTCTTGGCAACGCCGTCGACGCCGAGCGACTCCTCAGGGACAGAATATCGGCTTGGCGTATCGCGCAGCGTCACCGCGAGTGGCGCGACGAGCTGACCCCCGGAAGCGATCTGGGCGGCGGTCCGAGCCGCCCGTTTCATCGTGTCATAGGCGAAGTCCTCGCAATACGCGTAGCCGGTCGCATCGCCCTTCATGACCCGCACCCCGAGACCCATCGAGACCGCGCGACGGGCGGATTTCAAGATCTGCTCGTCGTACGCGTAGCTTCCGCTTACGGAATACTCGAAGAACAGATCGGCGTAGTCGCCTCCTTGCTCGAGTGCGACTCGCAAAAGGCGCTGAGCGACGTCCCCGTCGATTGCGTGAGAGCCTCCTTCGCCAAACGGTGCGTTATAGCGGCCTGTCATCAACCAGGAACGCACTCTAGAGCGCGGGCCCTCCCCTGGCCAGCGTCTATCGACTGAGGAAGTGAATTACCGCGTCGATGATGGACTTCTGGCGCGCCTCCCCGAGCCCCGCGAAGATCGGAAGCGCCAAGACTTCTTCACTGGCCTTTTCCGAGACGGGAAGCGACCCTGCCCCGTAGCCGAGGTGGGCGAAGCATCGTTGCCGATGGAGAGGGACCGGGTAGTAGATTGCGGTCGCGATCTTGCGTTCGTTGAGGTGGGCCTGGAGCGCGTCACGCTGCGAGGTGCGAACGACGTACTGATTGTAGATGTGGCCCTCAAACCGCCGCACCGGAGTACTCAACACCTGCCGATCGAGTCCCGCCGCCGCGAACGCCTCGTCGTAGCGATCGGCATTCTGTCGTCGAGTCGAGGTCCACTCTTCGAGAGCTGGGAGCTTCACTCGGAGGAGCGCGGCCTGAAGCGCATCGATGCGGAAGTTCCCTCCGACCACCGAGTGATGGTACTTCGGCTTGCTTCCGTGCGCGCGGAGCACGCGTGCCTTGTCAGCGAGACCCGAATCGCGGGTCGTGACGAGGCCCCCGTCGCCAAATCCTCCGAGGTTCTTGGAGGGAAAGAACGAAAAGCAGCCGTATTCGCCCAAGCCTCCGACTGGACCCACCGCACTCTTGGTGCCTATCGCCTGCGCCGCGTCCTCGATCAACGACAGATGGTGCGCTTCGGCAAGCTGCTGCAGGGCGCGCATGTCACACGCTTGTCCAAATAGGTGCACGGGCAGAATCGCTTTGGTGCGTTCCGTTACGGAGGCTGCGACCTGCTCCACGTCGAGATTGAACGTGTCGGGCCGAATGTCGACGAAGACCGGTGTAGCTCCCACTCGAGCGATGCATCCAGCCGTTGCGAAAAAGGAGAAAGGCGTGGTGATCACCTCGTCGCCAGCCCCGATGTCGAGCGCCATCAAGGCGACTAACAGCGCATCGGTCCCGCTCGATACACCAACCGCATGCTCGACGCCTATGTACTCCGCGACCTCTCGCTCGAAAGCTGCGACCTCCGGCCCGAGAATGTAGCGTCCTGAGCGAATCACCTCGGCCGCTTTGTTGATCAGTTGCTCCATCAGTGGCCCGTTCTGGGCCGCAACGTCCAACATCGGGATTTGCTCTTCAGGCACGGCTCTCCACTCGCTCGCAACGATCGTCGGTGATTCGATATCGGTCCCCGCAGCGCACACACTCGCCGTCGCTCTGGAGAACCTCCCCGCACCGGCAAGCCCATGCGGTCCGCCGGGCGGGATTGCCGACGACGACCGCGTGGGGCAGGACGTCCTTGGTTACCACGCTTCCAGCACCGACCAGGGCGTACTCTCCGAGATCGTGACCGCAGACGATCGTGGCGTTGGCACCGACCGTCACCCCTCGGCCAACGTTGGTTGGCGCAAACTCGTCCTTGCGTTCCACATGCGCGCGCGGATTGAGGACGTTCGTGAAGACGCAGCTCGGCCCGAGGAATACATCGTCCTCGACCGTCACCCCGGCATACACCGAAACGTTGTTCTGAATCTTCACTCCGGAACCGATCCGTACGCCTCGGCCGACGAAGACGTTCTGTCCGAGGACGCTTCGCGCCCCGATGCGGGCCCCGTACGAGACGTGGGTAAAATGCCAAAGGTGAACGCCTTCGCCGATCTGTACCTCGTCATCGACGACGGCAGTCTCGTGAACGAAAGGTGCAGCCATCAACAGCCTCCGCTGAGCTCGATGCGCGCACCCCGTTGAGCCAGCGACGCGGCCCCCCCTTCGAGCGCACGCACGACATCGAGCCCCGATTTCCCGTCGGCTACCGGTGTCTTCCTGGTGCGCACCGCATCGAGGAACGCCAAACACTCTCTGCGAAGCGGCTCCGCCATCTTGAGCGCAGGTATGCGAATATCGCCGGTCCGAATGCGAACGCCCTCTTCATAGGAAAGGGTTGCGGGAGGCTCGACGCCTTTGTCGAATACCGCAAGCTTCTGGTCCGCGGAAGTGTCATCGAACACCGCCATTTTTCGGTCGCCCACGACCGTGAGCTTTCGGATCTTGTGTGGGTCGAGCCAGCTCACATGAATGTGGGCCATGCGCCCCCCCGGATAGTGCATCGTCGCAAACACGACATCTTCGACGCCGCGCTCGGACTGGAGGTAACACGACCCGGTGGCGCTCACTGACTCGGGGGATGCATCGAGGAGGTAGTTGGCGACCGAGATGTCGTGCGGGGCCAACGACCACCAAGCGTTTTCGTCTCGACGCACCACACCTAGGTTGACGCGTTGGGCATAGATGTAGAGCACCTCTCCGAGCTCGCCGCTTTGGATCAGCGTCTTTAATCGCTCGACCGCAGGGTGATAGAGAAGCAGATGCCCCACCATCAGGATGCGTCCGTTCTGCTCCGCGAGCGAGCACAGCGACTTGGCCTGAGTCCCGGAAAGGCAGAGCGGCTTTTCGACGAATACGTCGCGACCCGCGGCGAGCGCAGCCTCGGCCACTTCGAAATGCGACGGGGCGTGCGTGGCAACGACCACGGCCACCACGGAGGCGTCGCTCAAAACCGTTTCGACGTCCGCAACTACCGAAACACTCGGATACGTAGCGGCCATCGTGGTGCGAATCGTTTCGTCTCGGTCGCAGATGTGCCGCAGGTCGGCCTCCGGCAACGCGGCGTAGTTGCGCACGTGGTTCTTGCCCCAACCACCGGCACCGACAACGGCGACCCCGATCGCTTCGCTTCGACTCAAGCAGCCCCCCGAATCATCGACAAAGCTTAGCAGGACGGACGCGCTTCCCGAAAACTACCGTCAACGAAGCATCGACTTGCACTCGGAAACGTAGTGCCCCTTCCCGAGCTTGGCGCAGTTCCGATAGGCCTGATGCGCACCTTGGCGGTCGCCACGCTCCTGACGGGCCGCACCAAGCACCACCCAGGCAAGTGCGTTCGATGGATCGATCGCGGTCGCTCGCTCTGCAAGGTCGGCCGCCTCCCGGGTGTGCTCCCGTCCGAGCTGAAGCCGCGCGAGCTCAGCCAACGCGGCACTACCCTGAGGATCGAGCTCGATCGCCCGCCGATAGGCGGCCACCGCCCGCGACCCACGCTTCAACCGGCGCGCAAGCCCAAGCTGAGCCTCATAGGTATCCTCAACCCCAGTCTCCGCATAGATCCCAGGCGCTGGCGCTGGCGCTGTCGCTGGCGCCGTCACTGGCGCTGGCGCTGGCGCTGTCACTGGCGCTGTCACTGGCGCTGTCGCTGGCGCTGTCACTGGCGCTGTCACTGGCGCTGTCACTGGCGCTGACTCCAGCGACATCATGTAGACGATCGCGACAACGCCGAAGGCCAGTACTGCGATCCACACAAAGCGCGCCGGGTTGAGACTCCGAGCCTCTTTGGACGCTTGGGCAGGGGCCGGTACCGTCGGCGGCGTGACTGGCTTGGGGGCTGGCTGTTCTTCGAAGACCTGTTCGTACGTAAGCGGCGGCGGATCGACCTCGGCCGGCTCGTGATAGTCGACGATGGCGTCGCGGTGCGGGTCGAGCGGAGGCGTCGACCGAACGAACGGGCCGGGGGGTGGCTCCGAATCGATAATCGCGATCGCTTCCGTTACCTCGGGATCGTCGCAGAGCTCGTCGAGAGTTTGATCCCACTGACCGACCTCGACGGTTTCTCGAGTCATCTCGTCTCCGAGATCTGCGACCTCTGGAACGCGGCCCGCCCAATTCAAGATGGTGCCTCCCCCTTGCACGGCCTGAAAGCCAACCGGCGTGTTCTTTTTCGAACGTGGCGCGGGCGGCGGCTGCGACGCCGGAACCCATTCGTTTTCTGCCGGCGCGCGTGGCGCTGGTAGGGACTCGGGCGTCGGGATCGATACGGGTGAAGCCAGAGACTCTGGGGTCGGTACCAAATCGGATGCGAGGCCGGATACGGAATCGCCGTCCGGCCCCAACTCCGTAACGGGCAGCCGGCCGAGCGCCGGGATCGCGATCGGAGTGAGCGACGGCTTGGGGCCAGGACCTGGAATCGTGTCGACCGGTGCTTTCGGAGGCATCGAGGAGACCGGCATGGCCATCTGCGCGAGGATCGGAATACTGTCCTTCACTTCGCCAACCTCCCGAATGATCCCCTCGAAGTAGAGGTCGACAACCTTGCGGAGCGCCTCGACGTGGTCACCTCCGTGAGCGCGAATGAGGTCATCGATCGTTCGGACGCCGTCGATCAAGCGCACCATGATGTTCTGCTCATCAGGAGTGTCATGGAGGCGTTCACGCAACACTTCAGCGTCGACTTCGAGCACCACCTCGAACAGCGGAAGCAACTCCGACAAACGGCTCCACTCGTCGAGCCGCCGCATGCCCTCCATCAGTAGCGCCTGGGTCGTCCGGTGAACCGTGCGCTCGACGAGGCTCACCCGTCGAAACTCGAGGTCGAACGTCCCTTCGTGCCAAAGCAGCAAGCGGTAGACCGCATCCTCTCCGCCGAGATCCTCTACCGCCGCGTGAATCACCGCACCCGAGTCGAACGAGATCATGCCCTGATCCCCTTGCGCCGAAGCGAGATTTAGCACCCCGGACTTTCGGCTCACGTCGATCGTCTGAAGCAGGTCGACGACGCTCATCTCCGACAGCGACCCACTGAACAGGGTCCTGGCGTCGCCCGTGCGCTGGGCCAAGCCTTCGCGCGTTTGTCTCGCAAGCTCGATTCCGACCCGCGCAACCACTTCACGGATGTAGATCGGCTTCGTGAGATAGTCTTCGACGCCGAGCTCGAGCCCACGAATCTTGCTTTCGATCGACTCGTCACTCGACAAGAACATGAACGGGATGCTTGACCACTCGGGGTTCTGTCGGAGCTGCGCGACGAACTCGAAGCCATTCATGTCGCTGAAGGCCGTGTCCGAGAGAATCAGATCCGGCTTGTTGGTGTGCAGGATCTCAAAAGCCTTCCCCACGCTGGGACAACCGGCCACGTTGTAGCCTGCATTACGCAGGCTCACCTCCAGCACGCGGAGACTGCGCGGATCTGCATCGACGACGAGCAAGTTTTGCTTGGTCACCACTCAGTGATAAATTGAGATGAGCACAATGAAAAACCCTAAATGTTTGCTAGGCGTGATCATAGGCACAGTACTCTTGCTCGGCGGCTGTCAAAAGCAGAGCTCCAAGATGGCGTTTGATAGGCTCGACCCCGACTTTGGCGGCCTTCAGGGGGGCAAGAGCGTGCAGATCCTCGGCGAGAACATCCGGATGGACATCGGTTATTCGGTCCTTTTCGGCCGCCAGATCTCCCCTCAGGTGTCGATCGGGAGCGACAGGGCCCTGGTCGCCGTGACGCCAAGGACCATGGAGCCTGGCCGGGTGGATGTCGTGGTTCGAACCGACGATGGCTCGGTCTTTCGGATTAAGGAGGGGTTCCAATACGTCAATCAGGGCGGGAACCTTCTCGAACGGCCGTCCGAGCCTTGAGCATCAAGAGCCGCCATCCGGGTCGATCGACCCGTCGAGCCCCGCATCTACTGCTGGAAGGCAAACCCCCGATAGGCAGACGAGCCCAACCACGCACTGGTCCGTGCGCGTGCACGGCTCGTTGAGCTCCTTGGGGCTGATATTCTTCCCGCAGCCGAACAGCACGAAGCAGAATGCGAGATGGGAGAGGCGGCGCATCATCGCACAGACGATAGCGCAGGCCGCGATCCGAGACCACGCCTGACAAACCAAACGCTGCTAGGATCCGGCCGTGGACATCCGCGTCCTGATCCCCGAGCTCTTCGAGAAGCTGAGTCTCATCGCCACGGCGGGCCTCCTGGGCGTCCTGGTGCCGCCGCTCCGCAATCGCTTGCTGGGCGTCGGGCGGCCTCGAGACATCTGGGTCGCCGTCGTATTTGGGCTGCTCTTGTCGCTTTGGGGCTCGACGATGGGCTTTCAGTGGCTAGGCCATCACCTGAATCTACGGTCCGTGGGAATCATGATCGCCGGTATTCTCGGCGGTGCGCGCGCTGGCGCTCTCACGGGCTTTCTAGCGGGGTTGTTTTTCGTGACGCGCGTCGCGCCGGAGGGTGGAGTTTGGTTTTGGGCGCTCGCCGCCTCGATTCTCGACGGGTGGCTCGCCGGTCGTATCGCGGTGCGCCGAGAGCCGTGGTTCGTCGGGTGGCGGGCCTTGCGGACTACCGGCCTGATTCAGCTCGCGAGTCTCGCGGTCGTCGCGGTCGGCATCGGCGTGTCGGGCGGCGACCCAGCCGCTGCGTTGCCGTCTTTGGGGATCCAACTGGTCGGTGTAGCAGCTGGCGTGGCGCTTTGGGTGAACGTAGCGCGCGTGGTGTTGGCTCGTGAGGAGCAGGCGGTCGCCCTCATCGCAGCCCAAGCCGCAGCCAACGAGCTCTCACTCCAAGCGCTGAGGAGCCGTCTCGAACCGCACTTTCTCTTCAACGCCCTCAACACGTTGCGCGCAAGCATTCGAACGGATCCCGATCGAGCGCGTGGGCTCGTATCTGACCTCGCCGACCTCTATCGATATCTCTTGCACCATCCGCGCGACGCTTCGGTGGTCAACGAGGTCGAGCACGCATGCGCGTACCTGGCGATCGAACGAGCAAGGCTCGGAGAAGAAAGGCTCGCTGTCCGCACCTCGATCGACGACGAAGTGCGCGACACACGCGTGCCGGCGCTACTTCTTCAGCCCATCGTCGAGAACGCGGTCAAGCACGGCATTGCCCCCAAGAATGGCGTTGGCACGATCACGATTCGTGCACGCGACCTCGGCGACATCGTCCGCATCGAGGTGGAGGACGAGGCAGACGGTCCGACGAGCTACTCTCCGATGAAGGGGTCCGGCCTGGCGCTCGCCACGTTGCGCAAGAGGCTCGAGAAGCAGTACAACGGGAAGGCAACGCTTCGGCTTTCGCCGCGCGAGCGCGGCACGGTCGTGACCGTCGACCTTCCCAAGGCATTTGAAGAAATTGAGGAGAGCGCATGACTCTGCGAGCGATCGTCGTCGACGATGAGCCGTTGGCCCGAGACGAGCTGAAGTTCATGCTCGGCCAGTGCGAGGGTGTCGAGGTCGTGGGTGAAGCAAGAAATGCGAACGAAGCCCAGGTGCTCTGCGAGGAGCAACAGCCCCACGTCGCGTTCTTAGACCTCCGAATGCCAGGCCCCGACGGGGTGGCGCTGGCCGAAACCCTGATGGCCAAGGCGCCCGACCTCAAGGTCGTAATCGTCTCCGCACACGACGAAGGTGCCCTTCGGGCCTTCGAGGCACATATCGCCGACTACCTGCTCAAACCCGTCCGACTCGAACGACTCCGCCAAGCCGTCGAAAGGGTCCGAAGCAGGAGCTCCGGCGTATCGGGCACACATGAGCGCGTCGATCGCATCGCCGTCCGTCGACGAGACGCATACGTGGTGTTGGATTTGAGCGATGTCGTCTACTTCGAGGTCAAGGATGAGCTCGTCTGGGCTGTCACCGCCGGTGATCGCTTTGCAATCGACAAGACGCTGGCGACGCTCGAAGAGGAACTGGACCCGGAGCTCTTCTTTCGATCGCACCGAGGCTTCATCGTGCGGCTCGACCGCATCAGAGCGATCGAGCCTGTTGGAGCCGGTACCTACCAACTCGTCCTCGACCATCCCGAGACGCCCAAAGCGCCGCTGGCCCGCGAGCGCGCCAAGAAGCTTCGAGAGCGGATCCCTTTTTCTGGCTGAACCGAGGAAAGCGTTGAGTCGGGCCAGTCGTTGGTGCTACATCGACCCGCATGCGGGGAACCTCGAGACTATGGCGGCTGTCTTTCTTCGGAGCCCTCACGGTGGGGTTGACCCTGTCCAGCTGCAAGGAGGGCCAGGGGTCGTCGACCGCAAACGACGCCGCCAACCAAGAGCCCAATCCGTCCGGCGTGATGGAAACCGCTGGAAGTATGACCCCGGTGGCTCTCGAGAACGTGAGCTGGGCTCTCCTTGAGCTCAACGGTAAACCGATCGTCGTGACTTCCGACGCCACGGCGCCGTACCTCGAGCTCAACGCCGCCAAGAAGAGCGCCTATGGGTTCGGCGGATGCAATCGCTTCTTCGGATCGTACGAGGTCGGCAAAGACCAGGCGCTCACGTTCGGCGCGATCGGCGCAACCCGTATGGCGTGCCGAGACGGCATGAATCAAGAGCAGGAGCTCTTCACCGTGCTTGGGCAGACGACCCGATACCGAATCGACGGTTCCAAGCTCCTGCTCTATGCGGGCGACGATGTGGTGGCGCGCTTCCAAGCGCAAGATCTGCTGAAAACAGACTAGGCCGAGAAATGACGATCGGCACGTTGACACTGGCCCTGAACGCTGACGCTGAACGCTGACGCTGACGCTGACGCTGACGCTGAACGCTGACGCTGACGCTGAACGCTGTCGCTGGCACTGGCGCTGACGCTGGCACTGGCGCTGGCGCTGGCGCTGCCCGTGAGAATATGGGAGTGACTGCCCATGAAAATTGGAATCGTGGCAATCAATGTCGGCGGGCCGGAGACGGCTGAGCGGATGATCGAAACCGTGCAGCACGCCGAGAGTGCTGGGATCGAATCGGTGTGGACCTTCGAGCACGTCATCGTGCCTACCGAATACGCGTCGGTATATCCCTACGCCAAATCGGGAAAGATGCCGATCGCTCCCGAAGCTTGGTTCATCGATCCGCTGATCTCGCTTGCGTACATCGCCTCCGCTACCAAGACGATTCGCCTTGGGACCGGAGTCAACATCTTCCCCCAAACCAATCCTCTGATGTTCGCGAAGCAGGCCGCGAGCCTCGACGTGCTCAGCGATGGCCGCCTCGAGCTCGGGCTCGGCATCGGGTGGCTCGCTGAGGAATACGAGGCGATGGGGACACCGTTCGAGCGTCGAGGTGCACGCTTCGACGACTATTTAGCCGCGGTGAAGAAGGTCTGGAGCGGAGAGGCCGTCGAACACCGAAGCGAGTTCCTGTCGTGGCACGATTTCAAGAGCTACCCCACCCCGAAGCAGAAGCCGCACCCCCCGATCCTGATCGGCGGGACGACGACCAAAAGCCTTCAGCGGGTCGTCGATTCCGCGCAGGGTTGGTATGCGCCGAGCGATTCCCAAGAACAGCTCAGCGAGAAGATCGCCGAGCTGAGGAAACTCGCGGCCGACGCAGGACGCTCCTTCGACACGATCGAGATATCGACCAGCTGGCGGGTCAACGCACGACCCGACGCGCTATCCGCGTTCGAGGACCTCGGCATCGAGCGGGCCGTTGCGTTTCTCAGCTCCGCGGGGGAGTCCGACCCGCGGAAGGCGATCGACGTGATCGCCTCCCACGCCGGATTGTGAGGCGGCGGTCAGATCTCAAAACCGACTACGCACGAGATCCATGCAGTGTACTCGGTGCCGCAATCGAAAATGAAGCTGATGCAGTCGTTGCCATCGACACAACTGGCTAGGGTGTTGAGTTCGCTGGAACAGCCCTCGAAGTCGAGGCCGTCGTTTCCATCCAAAAAACCGCTCTCGCACTCCGACTGGCACTCCGCGGTGCCCACGCCGCAGCTCCCGCAGAGCACCTCGCAGGCAGCACTCGACGTGCCGCCGCCGCCCGTCGCGCCTGTGCCGCCGCCCCCCGTAGCCCCGGTTCCACCACCGCCTGTCGCGCCTGTCCCGTTGCCCCCGCCGGTCTCGTCATCGCCGCAACCCGTGACCGCCAGCATCGACCCAAACACGATCGCCCACAGAATCTGTCGCTTCTTCATCGCCCAACCTCCTCCACCACCGTGTGCGATGGCATCCGTGAATGTGGGTATCAGAAGACTGGTGGTTTGTTCAAGAACTTCCCGGCAAGGGTATCACTCCTGACTTGAGGGCACCGACACTGGCGCTGTCGCTGGTACTGGCGCTGACACTGGCGCTGACACTGGCGCTGACGCTGTAAAAACGGGCGCTTGACGCTCTCGAAGCGTCGGCCCATATTCCGGCCCCTTCAGACATAGAAATACCCACTTTTGAAGAGATTCAGGGCGATATACGCATGGCACTGACTGCCGAAAGAAAGTCCGAATTGATCGGTCAATTCCGGACCCACGACAAGGACACCGGGTCCCCAGAGGTCCAAATCGCAATTCTGAGCGAGCGGATCACGTATCTGACCGAGCACTTCAAGACGCACAAGAAGGACCATCATTCCCGCCGAGGCCTGTTGAAGCTGGTGAGCCAGCGCCGCCGGCTCCTCGACTACGTCCGTTCGCAGGACGTGGCCCGATACCGCAAGATCATTTCAGAGCTTGGCATTCGTAAGTAAGCTGAGCCTGGGGCGCTGCCCCGATAGATACTTGGTAGCCTCCTCACCGAGTCCGGAGTTCGCTCTTCGCTTCGATGATTTGAGCATGGCTCGAATCCTGGAATCGGGGACCGAGACCCGCTCTCCACGAGAACGCTGACCAAGGGCGCGGATGCACCGCGCGGAAAGCAAGAGAGCGATGATAATCAGAGAATCCGTTAAGGTTGGTGATAAGACGATCACCATCGAGACGGGCCGTATTGCAAAGCAAGCGGCCGGCTCGGTGTTCGTGAGCTGCGGCGAGACCATGGTCCTCGTCACCGTATGTGGAAACAAAGAAGCTAGGCCCGGTCAGCCGTTTTTCCCGCTGACCGTCGACTACGTCGAAAAGACCTACGCCGCTGGCAAGATCCCGGGCGGCTTCTTCAAGCGAGAGGGCCGCCTCCGCGACAACGAGGTGCTGACCTCCCGGCTGATCGACCGTCCCTGTAGGCCGCTGTTCCCCGACGGCTACATGGCCGAGACCCAGGTCATCGCGACCGTAATGTCCGCGGACGCGATCAATCCCTCGGACGTGCTCGCCATGGTCGGCGCCTCGGCCGCGATTCACATCAGCCCGCTTCCCTGGGCAGGTCCCATCGCTGGTGTGCGCGTGACCCGGGTCGACGGGGAGCATATCGCGAACCCGACCTACGAAGAGATCGAGAAGGGCGACTGCGATCTGCTCATCGCCACGTCCAAGGACGCCATCGTCATGGTCGAAGGCGAATCCGAAGAAATGTCCGAGGCGGACATGGTCGCCGCGATTCAGTTCGGCCACCAAGCCGCGCAGGGCGTGCTCGAGCTCATCGAGAAGATTCGAGAGGCGGTTGGCAAAGAGAAGTGGATGTTCGAGCCTCCGAAGCGCGACGAAAAGATCGACGGACGCGTCAAAGAAGTTGGCCTCGCCAAGGTCGTCGAAGCCTGCAACATCGTGGACAAGCACCCCCGCTACGACCGCTTCAGCGAGATCAAGAAAGAGGTCATAGCGGATCTTGCCGAGGAGTTCCCGGATCACGAAGGCGACATCAAGGCCGCCTACGAAGACCTTCGCTACAACACGATGCGCGGTCAGGTGCTCGACGAGAAGCGCCGGGTCGACGGTCGCGACTACAAAACCGTGCGCCCGATCAGCATCGAAGTTGGCCTCCTGCCACGTGTTCACGGCTCTGCGCTCTTCACCCGAGGTGAGACGCAGAGCATCGTGACCACGACGCTTGGCACCCGGCAGGACGAACAGAAGATCGATGGCCTCGTCGAAGACTACTGGAAGCCGTTTCTCCTCCACTACAATTTCCCCCCCTACTCCGTCGGCGAGACGAAGTTCCTCCGCGGCCCTGGTCGGCGCGAAGTCGGTCACGGCAATCTCGCTGAACGCGCGTTGACGAAGCTTCTCCCCTCGCGCGAGGACTTTCCGTACACCTTGCGCATCGTCTCCGAGATTACGGAATCAAACGGGTCATCGTCGATGGCCACCGTTTGCGGTGGAAGCCTGGCGATGATGGACGCAGGCGTTCCGCTCAAAGCGCCGGTCGCGGGCGTCGCGATGGGTCTGATCATGGAAGGCGAAAAGTACGCCGTTCTGACCGACATCCTGGGCGACGAGGACCACCTCGGCGACATGGACTTCAAGGTATGCGGCACTGCCAAGGGCATTACCGCCATCCAGATGGACATCAAGATCGCCGGTTTGAAGCAGGAGATCATGAGCGAGGCGCTCGATCAGGCGCGTGAGAGCCGGCTTCACATCCTCGAAAAGATGAACGAGGTGCTGTCGACGCACCGTCCGGAGCTTTCGCAGTACGCCCCGCGAATCGAGACCATCAAGGTCAAGCCCGACCAGATTCGCGTCGTCATCGGCCCAGGCGGCAAGATGATCAAGGCGATTACGGATCAGACAGGCGCCAAGATCGACATCGCCGACGACGGGACGATCAGCATCGCCTCACCGGATGGCGAAGCGCTCAAGAAGGCGATCGAAATCATCGAGAGCCTCACGACCGAGCCCGAGATCGGAACCAAGTACAAGGGCATCGTTCGACGCGTAGAGAACTACGGCGCCTTCCTCGAGATCGCGCCAGGCAAGGACGGACTCCTCCACATCACGGACATGGACTGGGGCTTCGTCGAAAAGGTCGCCGACGTCATGGACCTCGGCGACGAGGTTGAGGTCATGATCAGCGACATCGACCGCGAGGGTCGCATTCGCCTGTCACGCAAAGCCCTGCTCGAAAAGCCCGAAGGCTACGTCGAGCCGGAGAGGCGCGAACGCCGTGATGGCGGCGGCGGTCGCGGACGAGACCGAGACGGTGGCCGCGGGCGAGGCGGTCGCGACCGAGATCGCGGCGGCCGTGGTGGCCGTGATCGGGATCGCGATCGCGGTGGCCGTGGCGGCGCCCGCGCCGGTGGCCGGGACCGGGATGGAGATCGGGACCGAGATCGAGACCGGGATCGGGGCCAGGATCGGGATCGGGGCCGGGATCGAGACCGGGATCGAGATCGAGAACGATCCCAGGATCGAGAGCGATCCAAGGATCGAGACCGGGGCGATGACGGCGAACGGACCCGAGACCGCGCCCGGGAGCGAAGCGGAACCGAATGATGGCTAAGCTGCGCGTCCATAGGATGCGCGCCGACGCGGTGCTCCCGCGTTACGAGTCGAGCGGCGCGGCGGGGATGGACCTCGCCGCCTGCCTCGACGCCCCCATCACAATCGCCCCCGGAGATAGTGTGCACGTCCCTACCGGACTGCGCATCGCCTTACCCAATGGGCACGAGGGCCAGGTCCGGCCACGCTCCGGTCTTGCGGCGCGCCATGGCGTGACGGTCCTCAACGCACCAGGAACAATCGATGCGGACTACCGGGGCGAGCTCCAGGTCCTCCTGATCAACCACGGGCCTGAGCCGTTCGTGATCGCGCATGGGGACCGAGTCGCTCAACTCGTGGTCGCACCCGTGACCCAAGTGGAGATCGAGGCCGTCGACGACGAAGCTCACCTGGGCTCGACGGAACGAGGCCAAGCCGGCTTCGGCAGCACGGGGCGATGAGTCTACAGGGCGCGGTCTATCAACTGCGCGATGGTCGTCTTTGGCGCAGCTCCCACGTGCTGGGCCACGAGCTCGCCACCCTTGAAGACCATGAGCGTCGGGACGCCACGGATGCCAAACTTGGCAGCCATGCCGGGATTCTCGTCGATGTCGAGCTTGGTCACCTTGACCTTGCCAACGTACTCGTCCGCAAGCTGGTCGATGAGCGGCGCGATCTGCTTACACGGCCCACACCACACCGCCGTGAAGTCGACGAGCACGGGGGTCTCTGCGCTCAGAACCTCCGCATCAAAGTTCAGGTCGTTTACCGCATGTACATTTGGACCAGCCATCTGCCCTCCTCTTGGGGTTAGTGTAACGGACTAAGTAAGGACGCGACGACAGGTTGTCAACGGCCGACCACCCCTGACTACCGCCCAAAACCCCCGCATGGTAAGCTTTTTTGTGGCCTAAACCACACGCGTGGAGACCAAGCCGAGACGATGAAAAGCGGACTCTTTATCGCCACCGCAGCCCTGTACGGGATCGCATGCGTTCTCTATCTGGGGCTCTTGACGCGTAGCTCCGAATCGATGCGACGCCTTCCAGGCATCGTGTTCGTCTCCGCCCTAGGCGCACATCTGGCGTTTCTCACTTTGGAGGGGCCGCCGCCGGGGGACATCCCGTTGGCCGATATCGCGCAAATTCTCAGCATCTCGTCGTTTGGAATAGGGATTGCTTTCCTGCTGGCCTCCTATCGATTCGATGTCACCGTGCTGGGAGCCTTCGTCGTCCCGATCGCCCTGATGCTCTTCCTCGCATCGGGCCTCGGAAGCAGCTACGCCCCCGTTCCGCCCCGCGTGGAGTCTGCGGTGCTCACCCTACACATCGGCGCGAATGTCCTAGGGCTGATCGCGTTCGCGCTCGCGTTCGGCGCGGGCGTCGCGTACGTGCTCCAAGAAAGGCTTCTTCGGCGGCGTCAATTGAGCGGACTTTTTCAACGCCTCCCTTCCCTTGATGTGCTCGACACCATGGGACTGCGGGCGGTGCTCTTGGGGTTCCCGCTTCTAACATTCGGGATGGTCACTGGCACATTCTGGCTCCTGCGAGCCAATGGTGCGGAGTTTTACGTCAGTCAGATGCTTGGCCTGCTCGCGTGGGCCATCTTCGCCGCCGTCCTCGTCCTTCGTGTTGCCGCAGGCTGGCAGGGGCGCAAAGCCGCGCTTGGCACGATCATGGGCTTCGTCTGCACACTGCTAGTGTTGGCAGGCTACGTCGTACGCGCGGCGGGCGGGAACGCGTGATGCGGGATTTCGTCGTTGTCGGTTTGTCGCATCGAACCGCACCGGTGGAAGTACGCGAACGCCTCGCGGTTGCGCCAGAACAACTGGAGGAAGAGCTCCGCGAGATCGTCACCAGAGGCCATTTCGATGAGGCACTGCTGATCTCGACCTGCAATCGAGTCGAGCTTTACGGCGCGAGCGTGAATCCCGCCGCAGCCGCCCAAAGCGCGAGAAATACGCTTGCAAGCCGCCTGCCCGATAGCACGTCCGAAGATGTCCTCTACACCCAGCGCGGCGTGGCCGTGGTGCGCCACGCGTTCCGGGTCGCCTCGAGCCTCGACTCGTTGGTGGTGGGCGAGCCCCAAATCCTCGGCCAGGTCAAGGAGGCGTTTGACGCCGCCACGAACGCAGGTACGGCAGGCACACTGATCGGTCGCTGTTTCAGCCACGCGTTCGCGACCGCCAAGCGAGTTCGCACCGAGACCGGAATCGCCGAAGGCACTGTCAGCGTGAGCTCCATTGCCTGTGAGCTCGCCAAGAAGATCTTTGGGAGCCTCGACGGTCGGCGCACCCTTCTCCTCGGCGCAGGCGAAATGGGAGAAGGGGCAGCTCGAAGCCTCCGTCAAACGGGATCACGACTCCATGTCATCAACAGGAGCGAAGCACGCGCTCAGGCGCTTGCAAAGTCGTGCGGGGGTCGCGCAGTTCCCTACGAGAGGCTGACAACAGAGCTCACCGAAGCCGATGTCGTCATCGCGTCGACCGCGAGCACCAAGTTCATTTTGACGCCCGAGCTCATGAAAGGGGTCGTTCGGAGCCGCCGACATCGTCCTTTGTTCATCATCGATATCGCCGTGCCCCGTGATGTGGATCCGCGGATTGGCACGATGGACAACGTTTTCGTGTACGATGTGGACGATCTGCAGCAGGTAGCCGAAGAAAACCTCGCCGTCAGAGCACGCGAGGCAGCCCGAGCAGAGCACATCATAGAAGAGGAAGTAGAGTCGTTCTTGAAGTGGCGCCGATCGCTCGAGTTGGCGCCGACGATCGTCGCCCTACGAAAACAGTTCAGCGACGTCGCGGACGAGGAAGTTCGACGAGCGCTCGGCCGGCTCCAAGATTTGAGTCAATCCGACCGTACCGCGTTCGAAGCCATGACGCGTTCATTGGTGAACAAGCTGCTGCACCGGCCGATGATGCAGCTCAAGGCTGGCGCCGGCGAGCCAGATGGTGTTCAACTGATCGACGCGGTGCGTAGGCTTTTCGCTCTCACCGACCACGACGACGCCGAAGAGAAAACCTCGATCCAGGCCGACGCCGAGGCCAACGTTACGCAGCTGACGGCCGCCGCCGCGCCCGGCCGCACGGGCGAATCGAAGTGAAGCTCCGTATCGCTACGAGAAGCAGCAATCTGGCTCTGATCCAGACTCGCTGGGTTGGTCAGCAGCTCCGGGAGCATTTCCCCGAGCTCACGATCGAAGAAGTGCACGTAGTCTCCAAGGGAGATCGAGTTCAGGACCGTCCGCTCGCACAGGTCGGCGGCAAGGGACTGTTCGTCAGTGAGGTCGAAGCAGTAGTCGTTCGAGGCGAGGCGGATTTCGCAGTCCACTCCCTCAAAGACGTCCCGGGCGACGTCCCTCTCGCTGAAGGAATGGGTATCCTCAGCGTTCCCGTACGGGAGGATCCACGGGACGTGCTCGTCACGGTCGACGGCACCGACCTCGCGTCCCTTCCGAGGGAGGCTCGAGTCGGGACGACGTCTCGCAGACGCATCGTGCAACTTCAACGAAGGCGCCCGGACCTCGCCTTCATCCCCATGCGTGGCAATATCGAGACGCGCCTGCGTAAGCTCCGAGAAGGCCGATGTGACGCAATCGTCCTCGCCGCAGCCGGCCTTTCGCGCGCTGGCTTGCTCGATCAAGTCCCGCATGAAGTACTTTCTCCCGACCTGTGCCTACCGGCGATTGGTCAAGGAGCCCTTGCCATTGAGGGCTCGCTCAGCAACGAAGGCCTGCGAGAGCAGCTCAGGGCGATCGAAAATTCGATCGCACGCATCGAGATCACGGCCGAGCGCGCGATGCTCCAGAAACTCGAAGGAAACTGCCATTCCGCGATTGCAGGTCACGCCACGATCGCCGACGCCCGAATCAAGCTCGAAGGCCTCGTTGCGTCGTACGACGGCGATCAACTGCTCACGGCCGCCTCGGACACCTACATGGAGCCGGGCGCGCCCGATGCGATCGAGCGCGCACATGCGCTTGGAGAGGAAGTGGCCGCATACCTGTTGGAACGCGGCGCAAAAGATCTAATTCGCCAGGCGGAGCTCGCCGCAATGCAGAGTCAGTTGACGACAAATTAGGCCTGCAGTCGGAGAATCCGTCGCACGCCGTTGATGGAGCGCTGCAGCCAGATATCTCCCCCGCTATGACCGGCGCTTGCGACGTAGAGCATCTCGCCCTCGAGGCGCATCGTGCGAACATCGATGTTCTGGCCATCGAGCGGTCTCGGCATCGTGCCTTCAAAAGTCGCGCCGTCTACCAGCGGCGCAACCGCGCCTAAAGCCTCGCAGAGCGATTCGTTCCCCGCACCAGCGACGAGCAACCCATTGTCAATCGCGACAACCACCGCATCGAGTGCGCCATGGGTCCTCGAGTGCTCTAGTTGAAGGCACAGGGCGCGGTACGGGTCTTGGCTTCGTCGTGCGCGGCGTTCGATCATGAAGGAGCTCCGAGTGATGTAGGTGTATGTATTCTATTGTGCTACGCTCGCATGGGCAAAGATTCTACAAAATCCAGTGATTTCACCGAGATCGACATCCCAAACAGGACTGCTAGAGTCGGCTGCGATGAGTCTCGCGGACGTGCTCGACAGTCACCGCGTGGTCGTGATCGTCGGCAGCGGAGGAGTCGGGAAAACCACGACAGCCGCCGCCATGGCCGTCCATGCTGCGATGGAAGGTCGCAAGGTCCTCTGCCTGACCATCGACCCCGCCCGTCGACTGGCAAACAGCTTGGGCCTCGATGAAATGACGACGAGTGAACAAGACGTCCCTCGCGCACTCTTCCAAAGGTATGGGCTCGACTGTAAGGGCGCTCTGTCTGCCATGATGCTCGACACGAAACGCACGTTCGACGCGCTGGTCGAGAAGTACGCCTCGGACGAAGAAGCCCGCGACCGCATCTTGAACAACCAAATCTATCAGTACGTCGCAAGCTCGCTGGCCGGTACGCAAGAGTACATGGCGATGGAGAAGCTCCATGAGGTTCGCCAAGACAAAAAGTGGGACCTCGTGGTGCTCGACACCCCACCGACCGCACATGCGATCGACTTTCTCACAGCTCCTGAGCGGCTGATCGACGCGATCGATTCGCCGGCGATGCGATGGTTTCTTCAGGTGTTCGAGGGAGCGGGCAAGGTGGGTTTCGGTTTGGTCGGTCGCGGGGCAACGGTCCTGCTGAAAGGGATCGGCAAAATCACGGGACTCGAGTTCCTCGAACAAGTCGCGGAGTTCGTAAGTGGGATCAATGGGTTATTCGGAGGCTTCAAGGAGAGGGCTGAACAGGTCTCGGATGCGTTGAGGAGCCCGGAGGTGGCGTTCGTGCTGGTCACGAGCCCAGACCCCCTTGCCATCGGCGAAGCCCGCTACTTCAGTGACAAGCTTCAAGATGCCGGCATGAATCGCGAGGCGGTCGTGGTGAATCAGGTTCACCGTCTGCTCGAAGAACCCCGCATTTCAGCTGCCGAGCAGGTCGTTGCTCTTCGGGAGGCTTTGCCAGAATCGATCGACGCGGCCGACATCCAGCCGCGGCTCCAGCAGGCTCTTCACGACGAGAGACGATGGGCCACGGCCGATCGGGCCGAAGTCGACCGACTGAGGACCGAAATAGGAGAAGACACACGGATTGTCGAAGTGCCCGCATTCGACGAAGATGTGCACGACATCGCGGCACTTGCCAAAGTAGCCTTTTATCTAACGTCAGCCGCCCGAGCCTAAATCATGCCCAACGACGAACAAGTCCCGTGGACCGCGATCATCCTGGCCGCCGGTGAGGGTACTCGGATGAAGAGCCTCCAACCCAAGGTGCTCCACAAGGTCGCGGGTCGACCACTGGTATCTTGGGTTGTCGGAACGGCCCTCGAGGCGGGAGCTGCAAGATGTTTGGTCGTGGTTGGGCACGGCCGTGCAGAAGTCGCGGGCGAGCTCGCGAGAACATTCGACGCGCGAACGGAGGTCGTGCTTCAGCCGGAACAGCGCGGCACCGGTGACGCAGTCCGGTGCGCCATGGAGTCGGACCCTACACTGTCGGGCCGGGTGGTCATCCTCTATGGCGATTGTCCACTCATTCCCGAAGGTCTGATTCGCTCGCTCGTCGATGCGTCTCGTAGGACAAAGGCGAGCCTGGGATTGGTCACTGCGACCCTAGCTACCCCGGACGGCTACGGCCGCATCGTGAGAGATCAGACCGGCGCCGTGACACGGGTGGTCGAGAACCGCGACTGCTCCGATGAAGAACGGAAGATCAGCGAGGTCAATCCAGGGCTGTACGACGTTGACGCTGCGTTTCTTCGCGATGCGATTCGCCAACTGACACCAGACAACGCCCAAGGTCAGCTATACCTCACCGACGTGGTCGAGCTCGCAGCAAGCCATGGTAATGTGGTGTCCGTTGCGGCCGACATGGCGGACCTCACGGGCGTCAACGACCAGCGTGACCTCGCAATCTGTGCGGCACGGCGCAGGGGTCGCATCGCCGAGGCCCTCGCCAAGGACGGGGTTGCGATCACCGACCTCGACACGCTCTACGTCGATGCCGATTGCGAAGTCGAAGCCGGTGCGTCGCTAGGAGCGCAAGTCCACCTACGCGGAAAGTGTGTCGTCCGACAGGGGGCGTCGATCGACGTCGGCTGCGTGCTCACCAATGTCGTAGTGGAAGCCAATGCCCTGGTTTTGCCGTACACGGTGGCCACGGACTCGACGATCGGTGAAGGGGCCAGCGTCGGACCATTCAGTCATCTGCGTCCTCAATCTCAGCTTGGACCGCGAAGCAAGGTCGGGAATTTTTCGGAAACGAAGAAGACGACCCTTGGCGAAGGCTCAAAGGTCAACCATCTCGCGTACGTGGGAGACGGCATCATCGGGAAAGGCGTGAACATCGGCGCCGGCACGATCTTCTGCAACTACGACGGCGAGCGAAAGCACACGACCGTGATCGGCGACGATGTCTTCATCGGGAGCGGCAGCCAGCTGGTGGCTCCGATCAAGGTGGGGCGAGGCGCCTACATTGCAAGTGGCACGACTGTAACCCATGACGTGCCCGAGGATTCGCTAGCCGTGGGGCGAGCCAAACAGGAAAACAAAAAGGGATATGCCGCGCGTTTGAGGGCCAAACTCCGGAAGAAGCGCTAGAGGGCTGCCCCCAAATTTCGTGATCGTGGTCGTGGTCGTAGACGACTACGACCACGATCACGACCACGACCACGACTACGACTACGAGGAGCCAAAGGGCAGGGGCAGCCCCTAGAACTTGATGGTGAAGGAACCCCCCGCTGGGTTCATGCTGAAGTCGAGGTCGGGGCCCTCGGTGTGTGTATCGTAGTATTTGCTCGAGCACGCGATGCCGCGGTAGCCCTCCCAGGCCATGATCGCCTCACGAGGCGCGGTCGCGTTGGCAATCCCAGCCAACACCGGGGGGACCACGTACATCCCGGCGGTCAAACCTTTGGTCATGCCCGTCCACTGGGTGGCTTTGATCGTACCACCCACCACACCGAAGATCGTGGCTCCCACGACTCCGAGCGGTCCCGCGTTGAGCTCTTGGACGTCGCTCGCTTTCTTGAGCGTTTCGGTGGCGTACTGCAGCTTGGCGCGCCGCGCTTCTTCCGTGCTTCCGTCTTTCTTGGCGATGCGTCTGGCTCCCCAGACATCTGCAGCGGGCAGCACTGCGTGCATCAAGCCAGAGAAATAGAAGCCTGCCGCGAGGTAGGCGTATCCGAACTTGTCCCACTGTTGGTTGTCCTTGGCGCCATCGACGGCCAGATACGTCGCTCCGCCACCGAGCGCGAGAAAGATCGACATCCACGTGTAACGCCAGCGAGCGGCGTGCTTTTTGCCATCTTTGAGATCGCCCTCGATCTTGCGAATCCGGTATTGCACCTCGTCATCTGACAGCTCCTCGATGCAGCTGAAGGCGTCCTGTGCGAGGGCCGCCCTCGGGGGGCTCAAGACTGCAAAAGCCAACGCGAAACCGAGCGCTAGCACTAGAAAATTCGATTTTCGATGATGTACAACCACAACCTACCCCGCTTGCCAGGTGGCCGGGATAGTACGCAAAACCTCAGCAGACTGCGATAGTGAACCGCATGGTGAGTTACTTTTTTCCACGGGAAATGCGCCGTTCGAGTGTAGTGATCCAGTCATACTACACAGCGGGAACGGGCGGCCTAGCAGCCCTTCCGCACCCGGACCAACACCCAAACCTCGACTGGTTCCCGCGACGCATTATGCTGTGAGTCGTGGATAGCGTGCTTTTTAAGGTCCTTATCACCGTCATCGCTCTGTCGGTGCTCATCATCATTCACGAGGGGGGTCACTATCTCGCGGCCCGAGCATTCGGCATGCGCGTCCTCCGTTACAGCATCGGTTTCGGCCCAACGTTGTTTCGTTACCAGCCGAAGGGGAGCCCAACGGTCTTTCAGGTCGCCGCCATCCCGTTCCTTGCATACGTGCAGATCGCCGGAATGAATCCCGCCGAGGAGGTCGATCCAAACGACCCCGAGCTCTACCCGAACAAGAGTTGGTTTGCGCGCGCGACCACCATCGCCGCCGGGCCGATCGCCAACTACCTCACCGCATCGCTGATCGTGTTCGGGCTCGGTGTGACGAACACGCTGCCGCCGCGCCAACCCGCGGAACCGATGCAGGTGGCCGACGTCGTACCTGACTCCCCCGCCGCAAAGGCGGGGTTGCAAGAAGGGGACGTCATCGTCAAAGCAAACGGGCAGCCGATCAAGGACGTCGGACAGCTGATCGAAGCGACCGCACCGCGCGCAGGGCAGCCCACCGAGTACGTCGTCGAGCGAGCGGGCCAGGAGCTTCCCCCCATGACGATCACCCCCGCCGATCGCGGTGGAAGAGGCCAGATCGGCGTGAGTGCGAAGATGACGCGCCTCTATCAAGACCTCGGCGTCTGGGATTCAGCCAAGTTGTCGATCGTGTTGCCGTGGCAAATGACCGTGATGCAGCTCGAGGGGCTAACCGACATGGTGAAGCGTCGGAGCACGGAAGGAATCGGCGGTCCCGTGATGATGGGTAAGATGGTCGCTGCGGCCGCCCAAGCGGGATTGCCGTCTTTCCTCTGGATTCTGATGTTCATCTCGGTTGCGCTCGGGATGTTCAACCTCCTGCCCTTCCCTGCGCTCGACGGCGGTCGTCTGATCTTTCTCGGGTACGAAATGATCGCGCGCCGCAGGGCCAACGAGCGACTCGAGACGGCCATACACGCCTTCGGAATCGTATTCCTCCTAGGCGTCATGCTCCTGGTCACCTACCGAGATATCTTCGGCTGAGCTAGCTTCCCTCGGTGCAACCGGATGTCATCGTCGTCGGTGGCGGGGTGATGGGCTGCAGCGTCGCCTATCGACTCGCAAAGAATGACGTCCGCGTACTGGTCTTGGAAAAGAGTGTGCCGGGCGCCGAGGCCTCGTCCGCAGCAGCTGGGATCCTCGGACCGTCGGTCGAGTCTTTTCAAGATGCGTTCGCACTTCAGTTGGGGAGGCGCAGCCGTGAGCTGCACGCGGAGCTTGCCGACGAGCTAGATGACCTCCTTGGAATCGACGTCGGGTTTCGGCGTTGCGGTGTGATCAAACTCGCGTTCGACCAAGCGGAACAGCTCGAGCTCGAAACTCAGGCCTCCGCGCTCGCGGTCAATGGCGTTCGCGGTGAGCGGTGGACATGCGAAGACCTGCTCCAAGAGGAACCGTCGTGTAACCCGGAAGTGGTCGGGGCTCTGCACGTCGCCGAAGACGCCCAGGTGGAGCCCAAGAAGCTTCTTTCCGCCGTGGCGCTTGGAGCCGAACGCGAAGGCGCGGTATTCCGCACGAACTCGACGGTGCATGACATCGTCGTCGATGGCGATCGGGCACGCGGTGTCACAGTGGACGGAGAGGTGATCGAAGCCGACTGGGTGGTGGTCGCCGCGGGGAGCTGGACCACTCTCATCCCGGGGATTCGAGTCGACGCCCACACGATCTATCCGGTACGGGGTCAAATGCTTGCGACCCACACGCGGCCCCCGATCTTCCGTCGTATCGTATTCGGAGCGGGTGGCTACGTAGTGACGCGCTCGGACGGACGCGTGCTCTGCGGTTCCACCGAAGAGCGGGTGGGGTTCGAGCGCGGCATCACTTTCGGAGGGATGGCTGAGGTCATTCATAAAGCCCGACGGATCGCGCCAGCCCTCACGAACGCCGCCGTCCAAGATCACTGGTCGAGCTTTCGACCCGGAACACCTGACGGTCTCCCCTTGGTCGGCGAAACTCATGTCAAACGGCTACTGCTAGCGAGCGGACACTACCGCAACGGGATCCTACTCGCTCCTTTGACTGCCGAGCTGGTGGCGGCAGCAATCGCTGACGAACCATTGTCGAGGGAGGCTCAGGCACTTTCGCCTCAAAGGTTCGAGGAGACGCCCTAGTGGTTAGGACACGGGAAGATACGGTCACGGCGAACGGGCTTCGACACCACGTCATCGTCTGGGGCGACCAACCCGTCGACGTCGTTCTTTGTCATGGCTTTCTGGACATCGCGTGGAGCTTCGATGCCGTCGCGCGTGAGCTCGTCGAGTTGGGTCATGGCGTCGCGTCTTTCGATTGGCGAGGCCACGGACAAACCGAATGGATCGGCGCGGGCGGCTACTACCACTTCCCCGACTACGTCCTCGATCTCGAAGAGCTGCTCCCACAGCTCACCCACCACCGGATTCATCTCGTCGGTCATTCGATGGGGGGCAGCGCGTGTGCAATGTTTGCGGCGGTCCGACCGGAGAAACTACGCACCCTTGCGTTGATCGAGGGCATTGGACCGCCGGAAATAGAGCCTCTGGATCCTGCCCTCCGTCTCAGCGCATGGCTAGACGGAGTCTCGAAGGCGCGGGGAAAAGCCCGTGCACCGATGAAGGACGCAGCGGCAGCGTTGAGGCGGATGCGGTTTCAGAACCCGGCGCTGCCTGACGACCTCGGACTCTTCCTCGTGTCGAAGAGCACCACGACTGTCAAAGGGGGTCTTCAGTGGACCTTCGATTCCCTCCACAAGACGTTTTCGCCCCGCCCGTTTCAAACCGATCTCTTTTCGCGCATTCTGGAGGCGATCGCGGTTCCAACCCTAATCGTCGCAGGGGAGCATGGGCTCCGACTTCCCGACGAAAAGGCACGCATGAACGAGATCCGAGATCATCATTTCGTCGAAATCGCTGGCGTGGGCCACATGATACACTGGTTCGAGCCGCAGCGGTTGTCGTCCGAGCTCGCGGGATTCTTCTCCGAGCATGGTGCTTGACCAGGTGTTTGCCTCGTGAAACGCTGGCCGCCCATGCGAGGCATTCTACTGGGTTTGGCCGTCGTGATTGGCGCGTTTTCTTTGCGAGCGCTGGCGGAAGACGCACCCCCGACCGAGGACGAAGCCCGACGGGCACGTGTATTTGCGACCGTCGGTGACGTGAAGATCACAGTGGGAGAGCTCGAAGACGGCATCAACAGTCGCTCGCCCTATGCACGAAAGCGATTCGAGGATCCTGGGATTGTCCGCGAATTCGCAGACGGACGCATCAAGTCCGAGATTTTCGAGCAAGGCGCGGAGCGTCTCGGCTATGCGAAAGACCCCCGCGTCGCGGCCTTCCTCGATCGTACGATCATGCAGCTGTTCATCCGACAGGAGATCGAACGAGCAGAGCAGAGCGAATCGATCACCGACGAGCAGGTCGCTGCTTATTACAACGAGCACCCGGACGAGTTTCGAAGGCCCGAGATGCGCCGCGCGAGTCACATCTTGGTTGGCAGCAGACAAGAAGCCAAGGAGGTCATCACCGAGGTCGAAGCGGGCACGAACAAGACCTTCGGTGTAATCGCCAAACAGCGAAGCCTCGATACCGAAACGAAGCTCCGTGGCGGCGACCTCCTCTACTTCACCAAGGATGGGCGAACGGTGGGCAGCGCGGACGACGCCGCGGTGGACGCAGCACTGGTGAAGGCGACCTTCACGCTCAAAGAAAAGAGCGACATCACCAAAAATCCAATCGATGTCGGCGAAGGAAGATGGAGTGTGCTCCAACTGACCGCGATTCGCCCCGCAAGAGTCCAGAGCCTCGAAGATGCGAGCAGCGGCATACGGCGGCGCATGTGGCGAGAGGATCGGAAGGCCGCGCTCGACAAGCTTCTCAGTGATCTGAGGACCGAGCTGCAGCCGAAGACCTACCCCGAGCGCCTGGATGCGATCGTTCTCGCGGCGCCCTCCGGGTCGATCGAGCCTCCACACCAGTAAAAAGCGCATGGCAAACTTGATGCTTGCCAAGTCCCATACGTGCAGCTACTAAATGAATGCTCATTCATTCGTAGCAGGGAGCCCATGTCGACTACTTTCAAGCCGTTTCAGGAAGAACACCACATCTTCCGTCAGCAGGTCCGTGGCTTCGCCGAGAACGAGCTGGCACCGAAAGTGGACCAGTGGGAGGAGGAGGAGCTCTTCCCGAACTCCGTGTTCGAGCGCGCTGGCGAGCTCGGCATCCTCGGCGCGCACTACCCGGAAGACGTGGGGGGTGGCGGCGGCGACTTCTGGATGAGCGTGGTGAAGTCTGAGGAGTTGGTCCGTTGCGGTGCGGCAGGTGTCACGATGGGATTGCTCGTCCAGGCGGACATGGCCACACCGGTCATCAACGACCTTGGCACCCGCGAGCAAAAGGAAGAGTTCCTGACGCCAGCCATCCGGGGCGAAAGGATCGCGGCGCTCGGCGTGACCGAACCAGGTGCCGGATCCGACGTTGCTGGCTTGCGAATGACCGCGCGACTGGTCGGCGATGAGTACGTGATCAACGGGTCGAAGACCTTCATCACGAACGGAACGCGCGCCGACTTCGTCACGCTCATGGTCAAGACCGACGCCGAAGCGGGCCACAATGGGATTTCGATCATTCTGTGCCCCACGGACGTGAAGGGCTTCAGTGTGTCGAAGAAGCTGAAGAAGGTCGGTAACTGGTCGAGCGACACGGCGGAGCTGTTCTACGAGGACGTGCGCGTACCCAAGCGCTATCTGCTCGGACAGGAGGGCATGGGCTTCGTGTATCTGATGCAGAACTTCCAGTCAGAGCGCCTCGTCGGTTGCGTGAGCGGCCTCGAGGGGTCGAAACTCGCTCTCGATCGATCGGTGCAGTTCGGCCGAGAACGCGTCGCGTTCGGGAAGCCGTTGATCAAGCGCGAATATTGGCAGCAGAAGTTCGTCGATCTGTACACGAAGTACGAGGCAGGAAAAGCGCTCTCCTACAAGGCCTGCGCCGCTTACAACGAAGATAAGTTCATCAACAAGCAGCCCATTTCGATGGAGACGACGAGAATCGTCTCGATGGCCAAGGCCTATGTGGGAGACGTCACCGCGGAGATCATGGACCAGTGCCTGCAGTTTCACGGTGGCATGGGCTACCTCGAAGAACTCTGGGTCGCCCGAGCATGGCGCGACGCTCGCCTGTTCCGAATCGGCGGCGGCGCAACCGAGGTCATGCGATACACGATCGCGAAGATCATGGGCCTGTAGTCGGAATTGACCACGATAGGGGATTATCCCAAGTTCCAGGGGTGAATGTCTTGTCTTGGCCATGGATGCTGGCCTGCGCCCTGTTTGTCACTGCGTGCGGGAGCGATGCCGTGCCTGCCCTGGGACAGAGTGGCGCCATACCCAACATCGTCGGCCGTACCCTCACTCCCGGCCAAGGCGGTACGGGCGGTAGTGGTCTCGATGGAGGGGTCGATGGAGGGGTCGATGGAGGGGTCGGTGCGGGCGCGTGTGACAACCCGGCGGATCTCGATGCGGTCGCGGCTGCAAACCTGAACGCCGTGACGACCTTCTGTACCGGACTCGCCTGTTTGACCACCATCGGCAACTCTCCGTCATACGAGCAGTGCGTCAACGCGTGCGTCGAACGGAACGTCCAGGGATTGTCGTCCGAATGCGCCGACTGCTACGGCGGCGTCGCGCGATGCGGACTCGACGCCTTCTGTCTCAGCGTTTGCCAGTTCAACACCTGCGGCCTTCAATGCCTCAACTGCCTGAGCTTCGTCGGCTGCCTCACAGAGTTCGAAGAGTGCCGGGGCCTACCCGGAGACGGCTGCGACGGCGGCAGGCCACCGCTGATCCCGATCACCGACGCGCAGTAGGCGGCAGCGACAGTGCCCAGCGCTCGTGTCCGCGTTCACGTACTCGTGCTCGCCGTCGCTGGCGCTGGCGCTGGCCCTGACGCTGGCACTGGCGCTGACGCTCTCACCGCCGTCGGCGCTGGCCCTGGTTTGACAACCTGTTCGGCCGCACCGAACCTGACTAGGCGCCCCGGTGGGGCTCGAAGGGATGGCTGAGAACCATGGTGGACTTTCGAGAAGAGCAGCGTATCGATATGTGGTGGGTTCGGCTGACCGTGCTGGCGGTGGCAGCGATGGCGTGGCTCAGCGTGCTGAGCCCCCCGCTGTTTCGATGCGAGGGCGCGAGCTGCAAAGAGCTGGCTTGGCTCCCATGGGTGCTGATCCCGCTCATCGGGGTCGGGCTCCCCCTGCTCTTCTTCGTTCTGCGACTGACCGTCACCATCGATGCGGATGGCGTGCACGTGAGGTATTACCCGTTCATCAAACGCCAAATCGCCTTCTCGGACATCGAATCGTTCTGCGCACGGCGTTACCGCCCCATCCGCGAATTCGGCGGTTGGGGCATCCGAAGCGGGCTAGGCAAGAAGGCCGCCTACAACGCCAAGGGCGACCGCGGCGTGGAGCTCTACTTAAGGGACGGCCACTCGCTGATGTTGGGTAGCCAGCGGCCCAAGGAATTGGCCGCGGCGTTGCGAGCACGCGGTGTCGCCGAGATCACCAAAGAAGGGGCCCCCGAAGGCAGCCACTGGCTGATGAGCTAGCGGCTCACAATCGCCCGCTGCACGGCTTCCCAAATGTTGGTGCTGCCGATGACCTCGACGATCATGACCGCCTCCGCGGCCGACACGTTGTCGCGGGTCGGGTTTCTGATATCGAGCCACCCGGCGATGCGCCGAGCGACGACCAAGCGGGTGGCCAGCTCGGCCCGCGCCCTAGCCAAGCTCCCGAACGGAGTCCACCGGAGCCCCCAGACCTCGTCGGCTAGCCAATCGCCGAAGACTCGGTTTGGCGGCTCGGGCGTGACGATGCGTCGTTCACCTCGATCGAACGAAGCAGCCCAAGGTCGCCCGTGCTCGGTGCGCTCCCGCCGGTCGAGTAGGTAGCCAAGGGCGTCACCGAACCATCGCGCTGCTGCCGCCACCCGTGACGGCCCGTGAAACGCACGGAGCTCGTCGGCGACATCGCTCCAAGTATTCCCTTCGAGCTCCGGAAAGGGATCCGCGTCGAGTGCCTGCCGGAGGCCTTTTCCATCGAGGAGTAAATCGATGATCGAGCCTTCGCGCCTTGCGTATTCAACGAATGGTACGGACTCCGACTCAGACCACGCGACGGGTTCTTCAACGGCGTGGTCCGGCTTGAGCTCTCCATTGCCGTCGACGATGCAGGCTCGAGCGTCGTCGATAGCCACCGGTGCGCGCACCCCAAGCGTTCGGCAGGGGCATCGATGCTGCGTCGTAATTCGGCCGCCCGCAGGTGTCGCGGTCAGGCCGTACGGAAACTGAATGCACGGGCTCGGCTTCATCTCGGACCCCAGCTTGACGTGGAGTGCGCACCGCTCTTCACTCCAGAACACACACGTGCCGGTGTCGCTCCGCATCATCAATATGGCCGCATCTTCTTCCTCGTGACGATCGATTGCGTCTTCCGAGATGGTGGAGATAAACTCGACGTCCTCGTCGTTCAACGGACCGACCGCGTGAATATCGCTACAGCAGAGGCCGTCTCCAGCGCAGGAGAAACGGGCGCCAGTACGCACCAGAAGCGGCTCGCGCCTTGGATGCAACGTCATGGTTGTTCCAGGCAGGGCTCCGTTGCAAGGTACAGGACCTCCATCCCCGGTGCGACGACCTCGTCCCTCGGAGGGTTCACACGCTCTTCACCGGTCGCCGGATCGCGCACGCCGATCAGCAAGCAACCGGTCGCCGCGCGTATCTTTTGACTGAGCTCATCGAATGAAGCGGGGGCCGTCACATCTTCGGGAAGAACACCGACATAAAGGTTCTGATGCCCGGCAAACACCACGCGGCTCGTGGCATCCGCAATGCCGGGATACGCCACGGCATGCGCGAGCAGTGAGTACCCTACCCGCCGGGTTTCGACGACCTCGTCGGCTCCCGAGGCCCGAGCGTGCTGAACGTTTTCCGAATCCAAGACTTCCGCAATGATGTGCACCGGCTTCTTGCGCGTTGCCGTCAAAGGGTTCTTGCCGAGGTACGACCGAATGGTAAACGCCGTCAGGATCGTCGTGGCATCGGCCTGCTGCGGCTTGACCCGACGCGAGCCAGTGATGATCACAGTCGCCGCCTCCGTGATGCGCGCCTTGCCGAGCTCGCTTTCCTTGGTCGGATCACCCTGAACCCACATGAACTCCGGTGAAAGTCCGCGCGGACGTTCATAGGGTCCGAAAAGAACGATGGGCTGGTCATCGGTGTTGATTTCACCGACCAAGACGTCCAGTAGCATTCCACTTCCCATCTCATAGCCGCAGACGACGATGTGATTGACGTAACCGCTCATTCGAAACTGCTCCTCTCGGATGCTGAGAACTGCGTGCAACAAGCTATGGCCTACGATGCCAGCAAAAAGGGCTAGCGTGAACATGCCGCCGACCATCATGACGCCACCGATGAAGCGACCAAGGGTTGTCACAGGGGTGATATCCCCAAACCCTACGGTCGTGATTGTTACCAGGGCCCACCACAGGCCGTCCCCGACACTGCCAATCTCGGGGTTCGCACTGCGCTCCACGAGGAAGAGACTGATTCCGCCGAGAATCGTTTCCGTGCCGAGCACCGCAAACGCAAAGATGAAAAGTAACCGATCCTCTTCGAACGCCCGTGTGATGCTATAGAAGGGGTTCGAGTACCGGAAGAAGCCTCCCGTTCGGAGCAGGCGCAGAAGCCGCAGCACGCGAAGCCCGCGGAGGGCGGGCACCAGCGCAAGGACCGTCACGATGTCGATCAACATGAGCGGCGTCAGGGCGAACCGGACCCGCGCCAGGATTTCGGTACGCATCCTTCCAAGGGGAGGCTTCTTGAAGACCTCGAGCACTGGCGGTCGATAGGTCAGGATCCGAAGAGTCACCTCGACGGCAAACACGGAGAGAATTGCGCGATCGAGCCCTCCGAGCATGATGTCGCCGCGGGACCCTGCCGGAAAGAACGGCTCGAGGATCAGGAGGACGATCGAAAGTAGGACCAGCACCCAGACGAAAGTCTCGACGACACGATACGCATTCGAGCGAGTCTCGTGAAAGGCTGCGTGCAGGAAGTCGCGCGCCGATGACGAGCTACTCCGCGGCAACGGGTGTGTCCTCGACCTCGTCGAGCTCGATGGCGTCCGCGAGGATCTCAGCGATGTCGCGCTGTGCGATCTCTTCGTCTTTGTCCTGGTCTTTGAGGCCGTCGGTGAGCATCGTCATGCAGAACGGACAGCCACTGGCGATAGTCGTTGCGCCGGTGTCGAGGAGCTGCAGCGTTCGCTTGTTGTTGACGCGTTCCTGACCCTGCTCTTCCATGAACATCTGCGCGCCGCCGGCCCCGCAGCAAAGGCCCTTACTTCGGTTCCAGTAAGGAACTTCGGTGAGCTCGAGGCCTTCGATCGATTCGAGAATCTGCCGCGGCGAATCGTACACCTGGTTGTAGCGGCCGAGATAACAGCTGTCGTGATACACGACTTTGCCCTTCACCGCTTTCGACGGAACGAGCTTTCCAGCGACGAGCAAGCCGTTGAGGAAGTCGCTGTGATGGACCACGTCGAATTGGCCGCCGAAATCGCCGTACTCGTTGCCGAGGATATTGAAGCAGTGCGGACAGGCGGTGATGACTGTTTTCTTCGAAACCTCGTATCCGTTGAGAGTCTCGATGTTTTGCTCCGCGAGCATTTGGAAAAGGTACTCGTTCCCCGCCCGTCGGGCCGGGTCGCCGGTGCAAGTCTCTTCCGTCCCGAGAATGGCGAAGTCTACACGAGCTTTCTTCAGTAGCTTGACGACGGAACGCGCTACCTTCTTGGCTCGGTCATCGTAGCTTGCGGCGCAGCCCACCCAGTAGAGCACTTCGGCATCGGGCTTGTCGCTGAGTAGGGGAATGCCCATGCCGTCGGCCCAATCTGTGCGATCCATGGCAGATATGTTCCACGGATTGCCATTGGTTTCGATGCCGTTGAATGCCACCTGAAGCTCGGCAGGGAACTCGTTTTTCATCATGACCTCTTCGCGACGCATGCCGACGATCTTGTCGACGTACGAGATCATGACTGGACACTGCTCCTCACACGCGCGACACGAGGTGCATCCCCATATGACATCGGGATGCAAGATGTTCGGCACGAGATCGACGACCGTGTCTCCCACGAAGTAGCCGCCTTCGGGCGCTTGGGGGAACGTGTGAATCGGCACCTCGCCGTCGCTCGGCTGCGGCGGCTCGGCAGGACCATCGCTCGGCTTAGCCACGAGAGCGTCCTTGCCGAACATCGCTTGCTCTGTCGCGTACAAATGGTCGCGCAAGGCAAGCGTGAGGTGCTTCGGGGAAAGCTTTTTGTTGGTGATGTACGCCGGACAGTTGTCGCTGCAACGACCGCACTCGGTGCAGGTATACAAGTCCATGATGTGCTTGTAGGTGAGGTCTGTGAGCTGATTGATGCCGAGCGATTCCTCTCGCTCCACCTTGCCCTCGAGGTCCTCTACTTTAGGTAGAGCATTGGGACGTGGGTCGTAGGCGAACACGTTCGGAATGACCGTCAGGACGTGGAAGTGCTTCGAGTAGGGCAGAATGTTCAAGAAGATCAGCACGAACGCCGAGTGCCACCAGAAGCCCGTATGCTGGAGCGCCCGAACGGCAGAGTCGCTCTGAACCCCGGAAAGGAGTTGCGCGGCGATGCCGCCGAAAGGCTCCCACCAACCCGCGTGAATCGGCTCACCGAATGCCCGCGACTCGAGAACCAGCGAGGAACCCACGTACAGGAAGTCGGCCAGCATCATCGTGATGATGATGAAAAGGATCAGAATAGGCTCAGTGAAGACATACCGATTGACGTGATGGCCGAGCGTCATTCTCGGCTTGTCCTCGACGGCTTTGGGGTCACCGCTGTCGCTGCCGCGTTTGACCCAACGAAGGTAGAGGAACGCGACCGAGCCGAGGATCGCCGCGAACGCGGCGAGCTCCTTGATGAACGAGTAGCCCTTCCCGATGATGTGGTCCTCGCTCAGCACTCCCCAGAAATCGAACCCGAGGTCGAAACCACGCCCCCACAACATCAGGCTGTTGAACAGCAGGACCTGGAAGGCGATGAAGATCCCCACGTGGGCAAAGCCGGCGAGAGTGTAGTTGGGCATCCTCTTCTGCCCAAAGGCATACACCAGAGTCGTTTTGACCCGATCTACGATCTGGTCCGGAGTCCACGCGAAGCGCGGGTCGGGAACGCCCACCTTGACCTGCCTTAGGCGCCTGTATGCCGACCACGAGAACAAGCCAAGCATGCTTGCCAACAGCAACGTCATCCAAATCGGACCCATCGTCTTCTCCCTGACTTCGAGCGCGGAAGCGGCGCAAGCGCAAGCTTGGGCTGCGCGAAGGTTTAAGGGTGCCGTCCATCGAAGTCAACCGGCGCAATCGCGGCAGCCGGGCCCCTTTGGACCCCTTCTACTATGATGCGAGGGTGGGTCGTACGGTATCGATAGTTCTGCTGGGAGTCGCTGCGTGCGCGCTCCAACCGCCACGAACCGTTCCGCGGGTCGTCGACGGCCAGGTCGAGGAAGGAGCTTTCGTCTCCCCGTACGCCTACGAGTGGTTCATCGAAGGCGAAGTGGCCGCCGCCAAGGGAGAGCATGACGACGCAGCCATCGCTCTCGAGACGGCCACTGCCGCACCGTCTGAAGATGTACTGCTCATGGCGCGCCTAACTGAAGAGTACGAGATGAGCGGCGCTTCACGGCGTGCCGACCGAACGCTCGCTTTGGCGCGGCGCAGCTATCCCATGTCGGCGCAGGTCGAGCTCGCGGAAGGAAGAATCAACCGCCACCGAGACCGCCTCGACGAAGCGATGGCATCATTCCTCGAAGCAAGGCGGCTGGCTCCGACGTGGGAAGAACCCGTGATCGAACTGGCCCAAACGCTCAAAGCGCAGGGGCATCCGCTACGGGCGAGCGCGCTGCTGGTCGAATACATCACCACGACCTACGAGACCAACACGGAGGGTGCGCGTCGGGTCCTGATCGACCTCGCTCGCGGCGGGGGCGACGCGGAAACGTTGCAGCGCGCACTCGCTCTCGGCGCAGGGTCGAACGCGGAGCGCGAGGCACTCTTGGCCGCAGAGCTCGCGTTCGAAACGGGTCAACCGGCGCTAGCAGCGCGGTTGCTCGCGAGCACGATCGGAACTCCCGAGAACCGGATGCTTTGGCTTCACGCTCTCATCGCGAGCGGTGATCGGGAAATCGCACAGGACTTCTTGGCGAGCGCCAAGAGCGAGCAGCTAGGCGGAACGGTCGCCCATGCGGAGCTCTTCATCGAAGTAGACGAGCCTGATCCAGCATGGAACCTCCTACAAACTGCCGCGGCCTCACCACGCGTGCAGCACGCCAGAGGGATGGCGCTACTCGGTCGCGGCGACTACCTCGCAGCCAGCCGCGCGCTCTCCGAAGTCCCCCCTGGAAGCTCGACCTTCGAAGCAGCACGTATCGCGTTTGCTGAGTCCTCGGAAGCCCAGCGACGCCCTGGCGCAGCAGCCGAGGCCCTGAGTCTCGCGCCTCGCGACTCACTCGCCGTCCGCGTCAAACTTGCGGAACTCTATCTCGCAGAAGGAGATCTCCGCGCCGGGCTACGACTTTTCGACGCCAAGCTCACTTCCGATCGTGCGGCGGTCGCCGCTTTGTTCGAACGGGCGGGACACTACCAAGAAGCAGCGGCCTACTATGCGACCGTCGAGGCGAACTCGTCTGAGGATCCGCGCGTTCATGCCCGCGCCGCTGCCGAACGTCTGGCTGCGCGCAGGCTCTATGCTTCCGCGACGACCATTCTGGAGCGATGGACCGCGACTGCGCCCGACGACCTCTACGCTCGGGTCCGCGTGGTGGAGCTCCTACAGGAAGCGGACCAACACGAGGCAGCTACCGAGAAGGGCCTCTCCACGCTGCCCTTCATCGACGACTCACTTCTACGCGCACACCTCATGGCTATTGTAGACACCGACTAGAGCTCAATACTCGCCGAATAGATCCTGAATCCGCACGTCGAGCGCGGTTGCGATCTTGTACAACGAGCTGATCGAAGCACTCGATTCGGCGCGTTCGATCTGCGACAGCAAGGAAACACTCAACCCCGTGCGGCGCGCCATCTGTTTGAGCGTGAGGCTACGATCCTTGCGGAGCCCTCGGATGGTTTCGCCGATGACACGGTGAAGGTTCTCCTCGGGTGTGCGAAGTAGACCCTTCTTGCGCATGACTCGGTCGAGGACTTCGCGAAACTCGTCCGGGTTGAACGGCTTCTTGAGGTAGTCGACGGCGTCGAGCTTCATCGATTGGACGGCAGTCTCGAGGGAGGGGTAGCCCGTGAAGATCACCACCGCGACGTCACTGTCTACTTTGCGGATCTGCTCGAGAGCCTCTACACCGCCAAGACCGGGCATCATGAGGTCGAGCACGACGAGATGATAGCCTCCGTCTTTGACTTCGTCCGGCGCGTCCTTTGGCTCCGCAATCGTGGTGACCTCGAAGCCATCCTTCGTGAGGAAGGTCTCCATGAACTCCAAGATCGCTGGATCGTCATCGACGACGAGAACTTTTACTGGTGGTAGCGCCTTTGCCATCATCCCTCCGGCACGAATTTTATCTTTAGTGTTCGATTCTAGTCGGGGCGAGAGGATTTGAACCTCCGACCTCACGGTCCCGAACCGTGCGCGCTACCAAGCTGCGCTACGCCCCGTATTTCAAGCTCGGCGGAATCTAACGTTGTAATGAAGACCTGTCAACGCACTATCCTACATTGACCCACACGCACACTTGATACGCATCGGCCCATGGACCCGACCCGGGAACCCAAGGACCGAGGTCGAACTTCGCCAGCTCGAAGCCGGGCAGATGCACCTGCTCGACAACCGCTGTTCCCTCCTCGCGAAGCGGCGAACAGGCGGCGTAAACGAGTGTTCCGCCCGGCCGCACCAGAGAGGCGGCATGCTCGAGGATGAGACGCTGGCTCTCACCCATCTGGGCTGCATCCTGAGGACCGATCCGCAGTAAAATTTCGGGCCGACGACGCAAAGTGCCAAGACCGGTACACGGAGCATCGACGAGAACTCGATCGAATGCTCCGGTGACTTTGCCCGGACCCACGGTCCAATCCACGCAGGCATATTGCAGCGACGATGCGCTGAGACGAAGACGTTCGAGCTCATCCGGGATCTGAAGGAGCCTGTGTTCGTGGAGGTCGGTGGCGACCACGGTGCCAGTGGGCCCGACCGCCTCGACGAGCTGCGCGGTCTTTCCTCCGCGACCGGCGCAAGCGTCGAGCACGCGCTCACCTGGAAGAGCCCCCAACAGATTCCCAATCAACTGCGCCCCCTCCTCCTGCACTGCAAAATCGCCTTTGGCGTAGGACTCGAGCTCTCGAAGATCGCCACCGCCGCTGACGCGTAGACCCCGCGGGGAAAGAGCGGTCCGGGTGACTGAAGCCCGAGTTCGAGCGACGCTGATCGACGCTCCGACCTCGTCAGGGTCTGCATCTGCGCGAACACGGAGATCGATGGACGTCGTGTCGTCGTCGAGCCTGAGGAGTGCCTCGGTATAGTCCGCTCCGATCGAATCCTGCAAGGCTCGATCGAGCCATGCGGGCACGATGAGCGACGATGGAGGTTTCGGGTCCGACGGGCGTGCCTGCGCGATCTTTCGAAGGATTGCGTTGGCAAATCCCGCCATGCGCTTGCCTCGTTTCTCGCGTACGAGATCGACGGTGTCATTGACGACCGCGTGAGAAGGAACCCGACCGAGGTGCAACAGCTGGAATGTCCCGCCAATCAGGGCCGCATGCGTCCAAGCATCGACGCGCACGGGCCGGCTGGTCTGTTGTTCGATGGCGGCATCGAGCGCTGGTAGTACACGTAGTGCACCGTACACGATCTGGGTCGCAAGCGCCGCGTCGCGGCGACTCAACGAAGAGCGACGAAGCTCCACATCGAGCGTCGGTGCAGCCCAGGCATCGTCGTGCTCAACCCGATGGAGAACGCGAGTGGCGATCTGTCTGGCTGGCGCAACCACGAGCGCAGCTTACTCGTGTCGCGATGCCGGGCACGGAGATTGGAGGGCCAGGCCGCCGCGTGATACCGTGAGAACCGTGGGGACCGCTGCGAAACGACGGGAAAAGCGAGAGGTGGGGTGGTGAGTGCCTTCGTGCTGGTCGCTGATCCGGATCCCTTCAACCTGCGCCTGCTCCACGAAGCATGCGAGGCGGCGGGGTACGATGTCGTGACCGCGGCCGATGGGCCCGAAGTGCTCGCCATGGTTGCTCGACGACCGCCCGACCTGCTGATGCTCGACGCCAACATGTCCGAGGTCGACGCGTTCGAGATCTTGCGCATCCTCAAGGCCGATACGAGCCTGGAGAATATCCCGGTGCTGCTAGTCACCGACGAGGGCGATTTGGATTCGCGGCGGCGGGGGATCGAGCTCGGAGCGGAGGACTATCTCACACGACCATATCGTGTGTTCGAGATTCAACAGCGCGTGCGCAACGTATTACGCGCCACTCGCCGGGATCGACTCGAAATAGCGGAGAGCACACCGCCCGCCGACCAGCGTGATCCCGTGACCGGCGCCGGCACGCCTTCGCAGCTCTTGATCAGCTTGGACTACGAGCACACCCGCGCGGAGCGCTACGGGCATCCGCTCACGTGCATGGTGGTGCGTCTTGGGAACGCAACTGCGATTGCCGAGGCGAGCGAGGACGGTACGACCGACAGCGTCATGGCGCTGATGGGCACGGGTCTACGGGGGTGCATCCGTGCGGTCGACCACCTCTTCCGGCTCCGCCGCGACGAGTTTTGCATTCTGCTCCCCGAGACCGACCGCCAGGGGGCAGGGTACGTGCTCCGCAGGTTGGAGGGGCAGATCGAAAGCGGAGAGCTTTGGGGGGGGACAGTCACGCCCCGACCCGCTGTAGGGATCGCGGTGACCAGCACGCCGGCGACCACCGTCAAGAGCGGCGACGACCTTCTCAGGCAAACACGGCACCAACTCGGACCGAAGATCCAATAGCGCCGCACACTACAACGCGAAGCGGACGAACCATATGGCAACGCCGCAGCCCGCGACGGCCAACGCCCACCGATCCAACGACAGGCGATCGACCACCACTGCGAAGGACCAACCGCGCGCGGCGGCCAACGTGCTGATCGGGACCGTCGCGCAAACGATCAGGAACAGGACGAGACCGAGAGGATTCGCCGTCCCCGCAAGCCACCATTGGCCCCGAACTCCGTACGCGAAAGCAGTGGTGAGCCCGCATCCGGGGCACGGAAAGCCGGTCAGCGTGAGAAACCCGCACGGCGGAAGACCCAACTGCGTGTGAGTGCCGTAACCCCTCGGGTCGGGCTCAATCCACATTGCCGCGGCGAGCACCGCAAGCCCGCCGACCGCCAAGCATCCCCATAGGAGGCGCTCTGCAACGAAAGTGGAGCGGGTTTCATAGGAGGGCATCGGTCTCGCGCCAATCGGAGTTTCGCTCGAGTACACCATTGATGTGCGTGACACAGGGCACGGCACAACGAAGCTCCCCGATTCTGCGCGCGACGTCCAGTCCGATGGGGTTCGCGTTGCCCGCCGCATGGTCTGCGTAGTGCGCATGCAAGCATTTCACACCTCCAGACGAACCCCCCACCCCACCACTCGGTCGCGGATGCGCGCCAGGCGATAGCGACGAGTCGCGTTCGCGTTCGTATCGAGCGTGCGTCGAGGCGAGTTGCTCCGCCAGCGCTTCGTCGCCCTCGAGCTTGGCCTGTGCGGCCCGGACGCCACCGTCCGCTTCTAGCCGCGCGATTCGGCGATGGGCGAGCGGACAGGTGAGCCAGTAGCGAGTGGGAAACGGCTCGCCGGTATCTAGGATCGGCGGAACCTCCACAACGACGGGCAAATGGAGGCTACAGCGACGAAGAACCGTAGAGGTCGCGCGCAAGGGTCGCCCGATCTGAAGAGCAAGGACATCGCTGTCTTGCTCGTTCGGGGTCATGAGATTCGCATGCGGTCTTTGACCTCGGTCCAGAACTCGGACTCGCCTACCACTTCCACCATCATCACTGCCTCAGCGGCCGCGCGGTCGGCTCGCGCACCCGAGCCCCGGAGGCGCGCGCATATGTCCTCCCCGATCGTCAGTCGGGTAGCGAGCTCTGCGCGAGCCAGATCGAAGTTGTAGTCGTCTGCCCACTTGAGAGACCACACCTCGTCGGCCACCCAGTCTGCGAAGACATCACGGCTGGTTCGTTTCTTGGGAGAACGCGCTTCAGCGCGATCGAACGCCGGCGCCCACGGTCGGCCGGGAGGACGTGCCTCGTGCCCATTTTGGCGGGCCAGAATCGCGTCTCCCACCCAAGCCATCGCCACCCCGAATTGCGTGCCATCACGCGCATCGATGAACTCTGTCGCCTGTTTTTCCCAACTGCTCCCACGGAGCTTCGGGAACGGCTTCGCGTCGAGGATATCGAGTAGCGTCTCGCGGCCACGGAACCGACGCAGGTACTCGGCCTCGATGGGTTCCCACTCCGAGAACTTCAACTGGCTCTTCGGACCGAATGGGACGCGCTTGATCCGGCGGTCGGCGACTGGCCTTTTGCTCCCGTCGCAAATCGAGCTCTCGACATCCTCGGGGCGCAGCTCCGGGCGGTCTCCCATCGTTCGGCAGGGGCACCGGTGCTCGGTGGTGATCCGGCCACCGCGAGGTGTCGCGACCAGGCCGAGCGGAAACCGACGACATCCGTCTGGCTTGGCTTCGAGTCCCTTCTGAGCGTGCACCGAGCAACGCTGATCCGACATGAGGAACACGCACCCGCCGTCGGCCGCCGTATTCAGCATGTAGTCGTCGTGGTCGTCATTCCAACCGGCCGAACGACGATCGATACGGCGCATCCGCGTCACCTCCTTCTTGGTGAGCGGCCCGATCCCGTGGATATCCGTACAGCACAATCCGTCGCCGAAGCAGATATAGCGGGCGCCTGGACGCACGAGCATCGGTCGAACCTCGGTTTTCTTCTTTTTGTTTCCGGCCATCGCCTAACGGGGGGCTTCCTGTTAACCCCTGGGAAAACGGGACTGTCCCCTTGTTCTGGGATATGATTTGAAGGATGGCAGCGAATCCTTCACCGCTCGTAGGTTACAACACGAACGTGCGCCATAAGGGAAGCCTCTACCACATTCAAACCGAGGACTCGGGGGTGAAGCGCCCTCACGTCATTACGCAGCTTTTCGCGGATGGCGGACGCATCATCGCGTCCGAGAAGACTTCGTATGAAGAACACGTCGGCGCCGAAAACCTAGCCCCCCTCGTGAAGAACCTCATGCAGGAGCAACACAAGCGCGTCTTCATCGCGCTCCGCGATGGGGTCTACGACGAGGGCGGCGACAACGAGACAGTCGAAGGCGAAAACGCGGACACGCCCGTCACGACAGAGGTGTTGGAACACGCGGCGGCTCGTCTCGTGGAGGGTTCCCCTAGTTATGAGTATGTGCGACCGCCTTCGGGCACGAACCGGCGGGCGTCTCGACCGCCGATGACTCCGTTTGGCCACGACCTCCTGTCGGAGAAGACCTTGGATGAAGTGATCCTCGCGTACCTCGCCCAGGATCTAGAGACCGGCACCTGAGCCGGGCCGGCTTGACACCGATTAAGGCACGTAGTTAGCTCACCAATCCATCCCCCCGCCATGCCTGACGCGCAGACTTCATTCACGCAGAGTATCCCTCAGTCGATCGAAAAAGACGTCGATCGAGCCCAAGAGGTCGACGCAGTGTTCCTCTTCAAGGTGAACGGTGACGGGGGCGGGGTCTGGACTGTCAACATGAAGGACGCTCCGGGAGTAACGGAGGGCGATTCCGGTAACGCCGAGTGTACCATCGAGATCTCGACCGAAGATTGGAAGGCGCTGACCGAAAAGCCCGGCACCGCGATGCAGTTCTTCATGAACGGAAAAATCAAAGTGACGGGCAACGCCCTCCTCGCGACCAAGTTGCAGGCCGTCATCGGATAACCCACGAGGAGTGACACGATGGGCGATCTCCAGAATCGGCTCCTTCGATTACTTCAAGATCCGCGCGTCGCCAAGCTGCTTCGAGATCCACGGACCCAGAAGGCCTTGATGCGGGTACTGCGATTTCGCGGTCGAGCCCAAGAGGAGATCGATCGGCGCTTGGAACGCATGGCGCGCCGCCTGAATCTGGCAACCGCACGAGAGGTTCGTGAGCTCAAACGTACGATTCGCCGTTTGGAAGAAGAGCTTCGCTCGCGTTGATTTATCGCCTACCGCATACTTCGACGAGGACCGCGCGAAGGCGTTCCCGCAGATTGGAGCCCTTCTCGACGAAGTGATGAATCCCGAGTTGATGAAGGAGCTGAACGTCGTGTTCGGCGGCTCCCGCGCTCACGGAAATGATCGAAGAGCCTTCCGCTAGCCCCTCGCCCTTCAACTGCATGCAAAGCTCGACGCCGTTCATCCGCGGCATGTGCAAATCCAGGAGCATCACGTCCGGTTCCGCTTCCTGAACTGCTTTGAGCGCCTCTTCCCCGTCATGCGCCACTCGAACATCGACGGGACCCATGATCTGACGAACGTAGAAGGTCAGAATCCGCGCGAGATCGCGATCGTCGTCGACGATTAGAACCGAAGTAGACGATGCACCTTGCTCCGCGACACGGCCGCTAGCGGGCTTATCGCTTGGATCACGTTCATCGCGAATCGCTCGCATCTGCCATGCGAGGGCTTCTGCGCTTTGAATACGCACCAGCGAGTTGTGATTCAGCATCTCGTGGATCAGCTGACACAACGCAAGAGGACAATCGGGGCGAAGCTCGGCCAACGCCTTCGCGGGCCCCCGCTCGTGTGAAGCAAGAACCTCGCGAATGGTTGTTCCGGGATACGGTCGCGTACCGGCCAAGAGCTCGTAGGCGACCACGCCGAAGCTGAAGATGTCGGAGAGATGTCCGTTGCCCGACTCCGCGGTGCTCAAGATCACCTCAGGCGCCATGTAGGGTGGCGAGCCCGCGACGGTCTGCTTGTTGTTCACGTCGAACTCGGGCAACACCAAACCGAAGTCCATCAGTACGACGCGATGGGACGGCGTCAACATGATGTTGTCGGGCTTGACGTCGCGATGGACCAAGCCGGCGCGATGCACGACACTCAACCCTTCAGCAACCGGAACTAAAATCTGAACCGCCTCGGCTGAGCTGAACTCTTGTGACGCACTCCAGCGAGTAGCGGCGTGCTGCGTCATCGAGACGCCGTAGACGCGCTCCATCACGAGGTAGTCGATACCCCGATGCTCACCAAGGGTATGAACGCTTACGAGGCTTGGGTGCTGGAACGCGGCCAGTGCTCGTGCCTCGTTGCGAAGCGGCGGCGTGAGTGGATTCGGCCACGCTGCCTTGATGGCCACTCGGCGGTTCAGGAGATGGTCGTGGGCCTCGAAGACCTGACCCATCCCCCCTCGACCGAGGAGCTGCATGATCTCGTACACGCCGTCGAGCAGCTCACCCGTTGCAAAGATCCGGTTCTCTCCATCGATTTGCGGCTCACTTGCAGCCACGGCTCGTCCCCCCATATCACGCATATTAGTATTTACATATTATATTGATGACACTGTAATCCGCAACTTCAAAGGTCGATCGCCTCGATGTCGAACCCCTCGAGGGGTGCGCCGAGGAATCTCGACGCGGCGGTCGCAAATTGCTGAGGAAGATCGGTGGCTAGGACTCGGAGCGAGCCAGTCCCAGGGGGCCCGGCGGGCAGGGTTTCGAGCAGGCTGGTCAGCACGGACGCCGTCGCCTCGGCGCTGTCGACGATCACGACATCGTGCCCGAGCAGATCACGCGCGACGTCGTGGATCGTTCCCGACAGTAGAGGATAGTGGGTGCATCCGAGAACAATGGTGTCGACATCGGCTTTCGCCAAGGGTCGGAGGTAGCGCTCGGCCGCCAACGTCGGGACGTCGCCTGCGACCCAGCCCTCCTCGGCAAGCGGCACGAAGAGCGGCGCGGGCTCGGTAAACACGTGGATCGCAGGGTTTTCCTGATGAATCGCGCGCTCGTAGGCCCCCGACGCAACGGTGCCGGCAGTCGCAAGGATTCCAATACGACCGCTGCGCGTCGCTCTCACGCTGGCGATCGCGCCAGGTGAAATCACACCGATGACCGGGATCGACAGTTGCTTCTCGAGGGCCTCAAGGGCAACGCCGCTGGCTGTGTTGCAGGCGACGACGAGGAGCTTGATATCGGAGCGCATCAAGCGGTCGGCGCAGCCAAGCGCGTAGCGGACCACCGTGCGAGCGCTTCGCGTTCCATACGGGACGCGCGCGGTGTCCCCCAGGTACACGACGTCCTCAGTGGGAAACGCCACCCGGACAGCGCGAGCGACCGTCAGGCCACCTAGGCCCGAATCGAAGATTCCAATCGGCTTTGCCACCGTGCCCCGTGTGAGCCAACGTTACACAAGCACCCCGAAAGAGCCACCATTCGAGGCAGCTCTGGTAGGCTGAATGAAGCATGGCCGCGCTGGCACTGATTTCGACAGATTCGGGTCTCTACGACGAGCTGAACAAAGCGCTTGAGGGAAGCGAGTGGTCTGTCGAATGGCTCGAGTCGAGCGTGATCCACGATGCCGGAATCAAGCAGGACGTGGTCGCCTTGGACGCGGGGCACCCGTCCGTAGACGGCTGGCAAGCCCCGCAGGGAAAGCCCGTGCTTCTGATTCTCGGTGTCGGCGGCGGCGCTCAGGGATCCCACGAGCTCGCGAATGACATCGTATTTCGAGGGGTCTCTGCCACAGAGTTGCTCGTGAGACTCGAGAGGCTTCGTATCCGGACGCCCCTCAAAAATCTCCGGCGGCGCTATGTCGAGACCTTCGCCTCGATGGCGCCACGCCTGAAAACGATGGAGTTCCTCGAGTCGTTGATCGACGCGAGCGTCGACGCCATCATCGCAACCGACATGGACCAGCGCGTGGTGCTGTTCAATCCGAGCGCCGAAAGGATAACCGGCCGTCATGTCTCGGACGCACTGGGTGTGTTGACGCTCGAAGATCTTCTGGGGCGCGGGTCCTCGGAGTTGGTGATGGGGCGGTTGTTGACGGAGGAACACGGTGGCGACGGGCGACTCGAGCCCACGATGCTGGAGCTCGTCGACGTCCATGGAGCCCACATTCCCGTGCAACTGTCGGCCTCGGTAATCTACGAGCACGACCAACCGTCGGCGATCGTGCTGATTTTCGCTGACCTGCGCGAGCGAATTCGCGTCGAGGAGCGTCTCGCGGACGCCCAGAAGAAGCTTGCCTTTACCGAAAAGCAGGGAGTGCTTGCCGAGCTCGCCGGCACGGCGGCCCACGAGCTGAACCAGCCTCTTACGAGCATGATGGCCTACGCCGAGCTTCTGTTGCGCCAGTCCGAGCCGGGCTCGACAGGCGCCAAGGCCGCGCAAGTGCTGATCCGGGAGGCCGAACGCATGGCGGAGATCGTACGAAAGATCGGGAAGATCACCCGATACGAGACCACTTCGTACGTGGGTCATCAGAAGATCTTCGATCTCGATCGCGCAGCCGACACGCCGAGCTCTGACCCGGGACCGGAGAGCTGATGGACGATCCAGCACCCAAGAAGCCACCGCGTGGACAGAGCCTGCAACCCCGGGTGTCGTCCGTGAAGTCGATCGTGACCCCGCGTCGTAGGACCGAAGATCCTACGACCCCCGAGATCTTCGAGGCTCTGAACCAGGCCAAGAACGAAACGCGGGGGTTCGCAACGGACGAGAAGATTCTGCGCGCCCACGTGCATGCGCTTGAGAAACTCTATCCGACGGTCCGCTTCGCGATGCTCCTGACGCCGCCGGCGGCCGAACGTACGGCGATGATACAAGCTGCAACACATCGAATTGCGACGGGGTTCCTGGACACCGTGACGATCACCGAAGCAGGAGTCGCCCGAGCAGGTCTTTGGCAGGCGGCCCCATCACTGGTGGAGATGACCCTCGTACGCACGTACCAGCCGATCTTGGAGGTCCCGCTAGCCGACGCCCCGTTCTCCGACGGGCTTGATGCTCCCCTAGTCCGTAACGGCGAGGTGATCGGGGTCGTGATCGCGGAGTTTGACCGGCGCGAGGCGTTTCCCAAGAGCCTCGAAACCGGAGTCGTCATCGCCGCCAGCCAAGCAAGTGCCGCGCTCGAGAGCGGCGGCCTCCGCCGCGAGGCGACTCACTTGAGGGACTACCTCGAGAAGCTTCTCGAGCATGCCAACATCCCGGTTCTCGTGGTCGGTCGAGATCGCGGCATCCGGATCGTGAGCAGCGCGTTCACCCGAATCACGGGCATGGAACGTGACGGGTTGGTGGCAAAAGATGTTCTGCACCTTGCCCCACAGAGCGAGCGTGTGCGCGTCCTATCAGCCTTCACCGGCGCCCTCCGCGGGCGCAATGTTCCGCCATTCGAGTTGCAGCTCCCCAAGGCGGACGGAGGGTCAGCACGTCTCGTGTTCAAGCTCGCACCGATTTTGGATTCCGAGGGGCGCGTTGCGGGAGTGATCGCCATCGGCCAGGACCGCACCGAAGTTCGAGAGCTCGAAGGGCAAGTCATCCACGCGGAGAAGCTCGCAACCCTCGGCCAACTTGCAGCGGGCATCGTGCACGAGATCAACAACCCATTGACCAGCATCTCGGTGTACGGCGAGTATTTGCTCGGCAAGCTCACCCGGAGTGGCGCCGAATCATCCGACCTGAAGCGAATCGAGCGAATTTTGCGAAGCTCGGACCGTATCATGTCATTCACCCGTAACTTGCTCACGTACGCTCGGCCCTCGAAGGAGGAACCGCGCGAAGTTGCGGTCAACGGGATTCTCGACGAGGCGGTCGATTTCTGTGACCACCTCGCGCGAGAAGCGAATGTCACCTTCGTCCTCGACTACGCGGAGGGGCTGCCCAGGGTCAACGCGGTCCCCGGACAACTGCATCAGGTGTTCGTCAATTTGATCACCAATGCTTGCAACGCGGCCGACGAAGATGGCGGGGTCGTGTCCGTCCGGACCCGTCGCTACGGCAACGATCAGGTTCAGATCGTGGTCGAGGACGACGGTATCGGCATCACCGAAGGCGACCTCGAGCAGGTATTCGAGCCTTTCTTCTCGACTCGGCGAAAGGGCAAGGGGACCGGGCTCGGGTTGTCGATCGTCAAGAACATCGTCGAGCAGCACCAGGGCCAGATCGAGATCCAGAGCGAGCCGGGCGACCACACGACCGTGTCGATCATCTTGCCCTGCTTGGTCGAGACTAAGCATTCGTGATCATTCGTTTTTGTGTAACCACGGGCGAGTTGATCCGTAAGCATCGGAATGAATCGTGCCGATTACCGGTTGAGGGCCCATAGGGAGATCATGCTGATGAACAGAATCAAGCCCCGGCACCGTTGGGTTGCCGTGCTGGCAATCGCTTTCGCCGCCGCGGCCCTCGGAACCGCATACGCTTCGCCCAAGAAGGCTCGGGTCGACGACGAAGCGATGTCAAGAGCGATCGCGTTCGAGACTGTGATCACCGGGGTCGCCGAGGCGGTCTCGCCGTCGGTAGTGAGCATTCAAGTCGAGGTGACGCGGCCCCAGCAAACGGGCTTTCCGATCCCGTTCTTTGGGATGCCGAGCCGGGGCGGCATCGTTCGCGGCGGGGGCTCCGGGGTCATCCTACGATCCGACGGGTACGTTCTGACGAACAATCATGTCGTTCACCAAGCGACGCGTATCGACGTGACTTTGCAGAACGGCAAGAGCTATCGCGCAAAGCTGATGGGCGCAGATCCGGCCAGCGATCTCGCGGTCCTCAAGATTGACGCGACCGGATTGAAGCAAGCCGACTTCGCATCCTCGCGGAATGCGAGGGTCGGGCAGTTCGTGATCGCGATCGGATCTCCGTTCGGGCTCGACTACACAGTGACAACCGGTGTGCTGAGCGCAAAGGGTCGGGGGGGCATCGGTGCCAACGAGATCGAGGACTATCTACAGACCGATGCAAGCATCAACCCCGGCAATTCGGGGGGGCCGCTGGTCGACCTCAACGGGGACGTGCTCGGGATCAACACGATGATCATCGGTCGGGGTACGGGGATCGGCTTCGCAATTCCGTCTGAGATCGCGCAGCGCGTCGCGAAACAACTGATCCAGCACGGCGCGGTGAAGCGCGCGTGGCTCGGCGTCTCGTTCCAGGAGATCACGCCGGAGCTCGCTTCGCATTTTGGTGGCGACTTCGATGGGGGTGCGTTGATCAACGCCGTGGTTCCGGGCGGCCCTGCCGAAAAAGCCGGCTTGAAAGCAGGGGATGTCATCGTTGCGGTCGACGGCGCCGAGATCCGCGAAGGTCACGATTTGCTTCGCACGGTCCTGCGTCAGGACGTCGGAGAGCGGCTTACGCTCAAGGTGCGGCGAGGTGCCCGTACACAGAAGGTGAAGCTCGTCACCGGCGAGCGACCCACGGAATATGGCCAGCAATCGAAGCCGAAGGGAGCCGAAGATCACGACGCATTGGGGCTCTCTTTGGAGGAGATGACGCCTACGCTTCGGCAACGCTTCGGGTACGAAGGCGAAGGACAGGTGTTCGTGAGGGGGGTCCAGCCGGGTTCCGATGCTGACCGAGCGGGACTACAGCCCGGCGACATCATCCTGCAGGCCGACCAACGCCCCGTGGAGTCCATCGAAGACGTCCAGCTCGCACTGAAGGACGGCAAAGCGCTGCTCTACTTGGAGCGTGAGTCTCGACGCTTCTTCCAACCGATCACCCGCTCGAAATAAAAAGAGCCCGACACAAACGTAGTGTGCGAGAGATTTTCGTCTGTAGTCGAGCGCCCCCGCAGAGAGCGACTGAGAGGTACGTCTGTACCTCGCAGGGCTGCGTAGCAGCGGTGCGTAGCGCCAACGAGGAGGAAAGCCGACTACAGGCGAAAAGATTCGCACACTACCGGGCGATCGTGATCTCGATGGTGGGTCCGCGCGCCTCTACCCGGTATGCCGGGTGACGGCCCGCGACGAAACGAATGGTGAGCTCCGAGAAGTCACCTCGATTGAGGATCCCTGCATGCTCAACATCCGGATGCGCCGTGGCGATGGGGCCCGCCCGAGACAGCGAAAGGCTTCCGGGAATCATCACCGAAAAGCCATCATCCTCGACGAGCCCGTCCATGGCGGTCACCGGATTGCTCATCCGGAGCACGTAAGTCTCCCCGCCCGGCACTTGGTCAGTACCGAAGGACAAACCCTGAACCCGCTCAGGCGGCAAAGGCACCCCCTGCTCCACAATCCCAGCCGTCATCGCTGTCGCTGTCGCTGTCGCTGACTCTGTCGCTGACTCTGTCGCTGACTCTGACTCTGTCGCTGACGCTGACGCTGACTCTGGCGCTGACGCTGACTCTGGCGCTGACTCTGGCGCTGACGCTGACTCTGGCGCTGACTCTGGCGCTGATGCAGCCCAAAGGTAGATTCCCCATCCCGACATCGCGATCCCGCAAGCGATCGCTGCGACGATCAGATAGCGTCTCCCGGTGCTCCGAGAATTCTTGAGATGCGCGCGTGCGGCCTGGCTACGTGGAACCTGTTTGCGACGCGGCTTGTCATCAAGGCGGCCTCGTAACGCCTCGACGAAGCGGGCAAGGACGGTCGCGCTACGGCGCGTGGTCGCCGAAATCGACGGGATCAGGTCTTGCCTGATGGCCTTGCGGACGCTCCCCACCGAGCTCGACACCTGGTCCGACGCGGCACGTGCGTACTCGCGAACGCGATCCGCCGTGGTCTTTTCGAGCGGTGCTTCGGCACTGGGGTCGTAGCGGACGATGCGCGGCGTGTCGTGGATCCGAGGGCTCGAAGTGCGCCGATTGGGCTGTGAGGCTCGGGGCGCATCGTCTGGAAGCGTGTCTCTGTCCAGATCCTCGGAAGCGGACTCGACGGATTCGTAGCCGATGCTGAGCACGAGCTTCGGCGTCTTGTCGTCGAGCTTGAGCTCCACGGCCTCGAGGTGACCACGGCGACCGGAGGTCTCGTTCTGCACCGCGCTCCCGATGGCGAGGAAGGGAAGGCGTTGCTCGACAGAAAGCTCGGTTTCGGTGTCGGACAAGAGCTCTGCGACGATTGGCGAGGCGACGCCATCGAGCTGGAGCCGGACCGTCGGCGCGTCGGCCGAGGTGCGGCCCCATTGCTGGATCAGCGCTTCGATTCGCATTTGGTCCTCGTCCGAGAGTCGAGTGAAGCGAACGCCGAACTCGCCGACTTGAGGACCGCTATCGTGGGCCCAGACGACGCGACCCACCATCTGAATCGGTAGGCCACCAGCGGGGCTCTCGAGCTGGCACCGCAGTGTCGACCCAACCTGCGGAAGGACCGATGCGCACATCGAGATCCCACCCGGACCTACATTGAGCCCCTCCGCTTCGAACTCCTCCTCGTGGAAGCCCTCTGGGTACAGCCTGATCAAAACCTCGTCGAGTGGCACACGCGGAGGTCGAGGCGCTTGGTAGTAACCGACGGATGTATTCATCGAATGCCTCTTGGACGCGACACAGACGTCGCTCTGTATTCTCTGGTCCCAAAAGTACGGCGAACCGTCCACTTTTCTGCAACCGGGTTCCTTGACCCCGCCGCGGTCCGCCCTCAGCCTTGGCGCCCACGATGGGCGTGCGTATCGCGGTACAGTCGCTTTGGGCGAAGGGGGAGCCTTCGACGTTCGTCTACGAGTTCGCCCAGTCTCGGATCGTGATCGGTCGCTCGAGCAGCGCAGATGTTCAGCTCCCGCACGCGGCCGTCAGCGCAACCCACGCGAGCATTCGTTCACAGGACAGCGGCTATGTCTTGATCGACGAGGGCTCGACGAACGGAACGCGCGTGAACGAAAACCCAGTCGCCACCGGGCGCCCGAAAGCCCTCAGAACCGAAGACACCATCGATCTCGGCGGGTACCGGCTCACAATCCACATCGGTGTCCCCGTGGCACGAACGACGTCCGCCAGGGTCACCACCGAGTACGCGCGCAAGATGCTGCAGGAGCAGCACGGTGAGGAAGGGCACGAGTCCTTGGAGGCCCGCCTCGACGCGCTCCAAAGTGGCGTAGATCAGTCGGTCGAGCTGCTGCCAATTCCGAAGGGTTCGCCGAGCGAAGCGCCGCCGCCCCGGGCATCCGCCCCCCCCGCTGCGATACCGCCAGAGGCGCGACGTCGAATGGGAACCAGCGAGTTGGTGGTGTACTCGCTGGCGGGGCTGCTGATTGCAGCGAGTGTGGTCGTGATGTTCTTCCTGACGCGGCCGTAGTAGACAGCGCCAGCGCTCAGCGTCAGCGCCAGCGCCAGCGCCAGCGTCAGCGCCAGCGCCAGCGTCAGCGTCAGCGCCAGCGTCAGCGCCAGCGTCAGCGCCAGCGTCAGCGCCAGCGTTGAGGAGATCTCGACTGGGCCGGGGTCTTGAGACGCGCCGCACTGCGTGACAACTACATCTGCTGCCGAGGGCCCTGCGGGACCCCGCTTTTGGCGATTAAGGAAACTACGGCACACGAACCCGTCACCCAGCCCTACACCCCTCCATGTTGACCCATGCAGACCGCCTCTGGGATCCGTCATGAGCAAGCGATACAAAAATTCTCTTAAGCTGACGGCGACACTGGCGCTGGCTGGCGCTGACACTGACACTGACGCTGGCGCTGACACTGGCGCTGGC